>Ga0123355_10019085_pt1 | contig 10907 bp, 8 predicted proteins | sample TergutEmb28metaG_3_FD_89872 | JGI IMG/M metagenome (GOLD analysis project Ga0123355, IMG submission 89872) | Embiratermes neotenicus P1 segment gut microbial communities from Petit-Saut dam, French Guiana - Emb289 P1 | ecosystem: Host-associated > Arthropoda: Insects > Digestive system > Gut ...
CTTGCGGGTACGTTCTAAAATAAAAGAAGCCAACAGCTGTACAGGTGAGAGAACAGGGCCAATGGCAAATAATAAGCCAAAGACAAAGTCGGACGCGCCTAAGGCACGCAGATATCCGGCCATAGCAATGCCGCTAACAATGTTAAATTGTATAACGCCAAAAGCGACAGCTAAGATAACTAATTTTAAAGATTTAATGGTATGCGGCTCAAGGCCTTGTTCGTCAAAAAGCTGTAAACGCGGAAGCCTGTATCTCAATTATATAGGCACCCCTTTTTGATTTGAAATTTTGTGTTGATTATTCGCGGTACCATACCATAAAGATACTTGATTTGTCAAAGCAAATTTATGGAGCTTTGGGCGGAAATTTTCCATAGTTTTTTTCAAATGATACTTGACCTTTGGTTGCGTATGTGTTGGAATAGATAAACATAAAATGAAACACACACAGAAGGGAAAAAAATATGCGCACCATTGACCTAAGAAGCGATACAGTAACCCGCCCCACAGAAGAAATGCGCCAGGCCATGGCCAAGGCGGAAGTTGGGGATGATGTGTATGGGGATGATCCTACCGTTAATCAACTGGAAGAGCTTGCCGCTCACATTTTGCATAAAGAAGCCGCCTTGTTTGTCCCCAGCGGAACTTTTGGAAACCAGGTAGCACTCCTTACACATTGTAATCACGGTGATGAGGTAATTTTAGGAGACGATAGCCATATAGTCCAACATGAAACCGGAGCCGCCGCCGTTATTGCAGGTGTACAACTGCGAGCTGTGGAAAGTGAGTTGGGCCAGATTCCTTTAAAAGCTATAGAATCTCGTATACGCAAGACAGACGACGTTCATTATCCGCGTACTGCTTTGATTTCGTTAGAAAATGCTCATAGCAATGGTTGTGTTTTGCCGCTGGATTATATGGAAGCGGTAGCGGAAATGGCCAGATACTATAAAGTTCCCGTACACTTAGACGGTGCCCGTATGTTTAACGCGGCAGAATATCTTAAAATAGAGCCTCACGCAATAGCAGCCACGGCGGATAGTATTATGTTTTGCCTTTCCAAAGGATTGTGCGCACCGGTTGGATCACTGCTTGTGGGATCCGCTGAGTTTATTGCCAAAGCCCGTAAAGGCCGTAAAATTATGGGTGGAGGTATGCGTCAGGCGGGTATTTTGGCCGCCGCTGGGATTATTGCATTAGAAAAAATGCGCCATCGTTTAAATCAGGATCATAAAAACGCCAGACTGCTTGGCAAATGGCTTGGGCAGATAGAGGGCGTAAGCCTTTGCACTAAACAGATACAAGCTAATTTGGTATTTTGCGAGATGGATCTTATGCCGCCCCTTAATCCTGCCGCATTTACTCAGCGCCTACAAGATGCGGGCGTTTTGGTTAATCCCCCGGATGGCAGAGTTATGCGGTTTGTAACCCATAATGATGTGAGAGAAGTGGATATTCGCCGGGCAGTCGATGTGATTAAAGGAATATTGACTAGAAATTATTGGTGATCATGAGCCATGTCACAACCTGCAGAAAGGCCTCAGCCGCAGCCTAACCCCTTTATGAGGGGCAATATGATGCGGGGCAATCGTTTTATGCAAAAAAAGGAGCGGCCAAAGGATTTTGTAAAAACCCTCCTGAGATTACTGGGCTATTTTAAGGGCCAGAAACATGTGTTGGCGCTTATATTTGTATTGTCTTTAGGGGCTTCGGCAGGTGCGTTGATAAGCCCTTTTTTGATCGGACAGATTATTGATTCCTTTGTGGACTCTCAGGCTGTGGTATTGGCTGTGTTTTTGGCCTTGCCCCTTATATATGCCTGTGAGTCCATTTGTCAATTTATGCAAAATTGGGTGGTGGCAGGGGCATCTCAGCGGCTGGTAAAAACCATGCGCGGATCTTTGTTTGGCCATTTGCAGTCATTGCCAATAAAATTTTTTGATGGATTCATGCATGGTGAGCTCATGTCCCGCCTGTCTAACGACACGGATAATATTGCCGGGATATTGGGGACAGCCTTAGTACAGCTCACATCTATTACCGTGACGTTAACGGGGGTACTGGGGATCATGTTATGGCTTTCTCCTGTTATGACCTTCTTTAGCTTAGTATCGGTACCCTTGTTTTTTTTGCTGAGTAAAGTAGTGGCTTCTCAAACTCGCAAATATTTTAGAACCCAGCAAAAATCCCTTGGCCGTCTGAATGCTAAAATTGAAGAGGACATCACCGGCATGGGGATAATAAAGGCTTACGGTTACGAAAATCGTGCGATAAAGGAGTTTGCTCAAATTAATGAAGAGCTGCGTGTATCCGGTACGCAAGCCCAAATTTGGAGCGGGTTTATTATGCCGGCGATGAATGTAATCAATAATTTGAGTCTTGCGGTGGTAGCCTTTGCGGGGAGTGTTTTGGCCCTTAACGGCGTTATTACCGTAGGACTGATTGCCGCGTTTATAGCGTATGCACGGCAATTTGGCCGTCCGTTGAACGAACTGGCCTCTACATACAATCAATTTCAATCGGCTTTAGCCAGTGCCGAGCGTATTTTTGAGATATTGGATCAGCTTCCCGAAACCGCCGATCCTGCAGATGCGGTTACTTTCGAAAAAAGCGGAGATATCGCCTTTAGCGGTGTGCGGTTTGGGTATAAACCCGATGTGATTGTGATAGACGAATGTTCCTTTGATGCGCCGGAGGGGTCTGTCATTGCTCTGGTAGGCCCTACCGGTGCGGGTAAAACGACGATCGTCAATTTGGTTACCCGTTTTTATGATCCGGATGCAGGGACTATTACTTTGGATGGCCGCCCATTGGAACAATATACACGGCACAGTTTGCGGCGGGCATTTGGTATTGTGCTGCAGGATACATATCTGTTTACGGGGACTTTGCTGGATAATCTGCGGTACGGTCGTCCCGAGGCCACGGAAGCGGAGGTGGAAGCGGCCGCAAAGCTGGTAGGGATAGATCATTTTATTGCCCAATTGCCGGAGAGATATAATACGTTGCTTACCGAAAACAGCCGGACTTTAAGTCAAGGCCAGCGGCAGTTACTTGCGATTGCCCGGTGTATATTGGCGGATCCGGCTATTCTTATCCTGGATGAAGCCACATCCTCTGTGGATACCCGCACGGAGATAAAAATCCAGCAGGCCATGGGACTGTTGATGAAAGGGCGTACCAGTTTTGTGATTGCCCACAGGCTGCGAACGGTGGCGGAGGCCGATCAGATTTTGGTTATTGATCAGGGGAGAATTATTGAACAGGGCAATCATGAGTCGCTGATGGCTCGGCAGGGGATGTATTATCGGATGTTTGAGATGCAGCTGAAGGGGATTATGACGTGATGAAGGATTGTCAAACGGCCTAATATCGACTCATAGATTGACGTGCATGCAAAACAAATATAATATGTATAGAGAGTAGTGCGTATGAAGGTATAAAAAAATTTAAAGGAGGACTAAACATGTCATTTTTCGAAGGCATAGGAAAAAAGCTTGCGCAATCCGGTCAAGAGGCGGCACAGAAAGCTAAAAACACAGCTGAAGTCATTAAGTTAAACAGTATGATTTCCGACGAGGAAAAGCGTATCAATCATTTGCATGTTCAGATCGGTAAATTATATTATGAACTTTACGGTGAAAATCCGGGAGAAGAATTTGCTCAGTTTATTACCGATATTAATGATTGTAAGGCAAAGATAGTGGTTCATACAGAGCAGATTAGAGTGGTTAAAGGGATTGCCGAGTGTGGAGAATGTGGCGGGCAGGTTCCTGCCGGAGTGCCATTTTGCAGTTCGTGTGGTGCCGCGATGAAATCGGCCGAAGCGGATGCCGTCGATACGAACGGCTGCAGTAATTGCGGTGCTGCCCTTGATCCTGACGTGGCTTTTTGTACCGGCTGCGGAACTAAAGTGGAGCAGGATCCGGCATCAGAAGCCTCTGTTGGTGAGTGATAGACAGGCTTGATTGATTTCGAATTAATTCGGGGGATGTTTCGCCTTTGTATAGGGAAACATCCCCGTTTTTGATTTCTTCTAATTGGGCGTTGGCATCTATATTTATGAAAAAGAGAGCGGAGGTAGCCTCATGATCGAATTGTTTAGAAGTTTTGCGTTTAAATATCTACAGGCCCGGCCTAAAGTCAATGTAAGTAAATGTGTAGGCTGCGGTGCCTGTAAAGAGGTATGCCCCTCTCACGTCATTGATCTTTTTCCACTGATACCCGATGTGGAAGTGCCGCCTAAAACGGGGGAGCCGCGGTTTCGTCCCGAAATAAATTATCTTGGCTGTAATCGCTGCTATCTGTGCATGGAAAATTGTCCTCGAGCGGGTATTGAAGAATATAAGCCCGGGATAGGGAAAATATTGTGATGTGATGAGATCGATTTAAAATCATTTTGCTATAGCAAATGTAACCATTGTTTTACTGCAACTTTCCGTCGTTAAGCAGCTCCATACAAAGGTCGGCATTTTTTTCCGCCAAAGCTTGCACTACTCTCCCTGCTTCCTGAACTTGTGCGGAAACAACGGCTCTGCTTGCCAATATATCATCAATAAAACCGATTAACATCTCTGTATTCGTATCTTCTACAGTCGTATAAAAAGGCTGATTAACATATTCCATAAGCCATCTCACTTTAGGGTCATACACCAGGCCTATCACAGGTATCCCCTGGTTGATCGCATAAATTAAAGTATGCAGCCGCATAGCGAGTACAAAAGCCGAAAGGCCCACTATGCCGCGGATATTGTCTACATTTTGGGGAGCCTCCAAAAGAATAGCCGGCTGTTTCATTAAAGCCATTGTTTTGATAGAAATTTCCGTGTCTTCGGAAGGACGCATGGGAACGAATAATACCTTATAATTATATTTTTCGGCCACATAATCGGCAAAGTCGGCAATATGCTGTTCAAAACCGGGAGGGTTAAAACGCCAATCCCGGATGGAAACACTAAAGAAGTTGCCCGGAGCGATACCCAAGGCTTCAAGTTCGGCTTTGGCCGCGTCTAAATCCGGTTCCGGCAAACTAAAAGCCGGATCCGCGGTCACATAAATTTTTGGTCCCGACACTTTTAAATCTTCGAGTAAAATTTTAGCGGTTTCTTCACGTAGGGTAATCAGTTCTATTTGATTTAATTCCCGGCGTGTACGCTCGATGTTGGCCGGTTTTTTTAATGGGCCTATGCCGCTGCCGTACAGCATGTTTTTAACCCCCAGCCGCCGGGCTGTTTTGATGATCCATAAGTAATAAATAAGGGATTGGGTACTGGTTAAGTCTTGCAAAAGAGTACCGCCGCCGGTAAGCAGAAGTTTTGTGTGACGAAGCAGCCGCCAAATCCCAAAAAAGTTAAAGCGATAGATCGCGTTGATGCCATAGCGTGTGCGAGTCTCTTGAGGATGTGTAGAAAGGACGGTAATGGATAAATCGATTTGACGATTTTTAAGGTCTCTGACAATGGATTTAAGGATCATATCGTCGCCACTGTTGTTATATCCGTAGTAGCCGGAGATCATAATATCGGTCTTGCGTACCCGTACCGGACAAGGGGAGTAGAGTACCCTGCGGTATAATTCGATAGCGTCGTCGGCCATACGGTCTACAGAATAATGTTTCTGTACCACCCTTCGGCAAAACGCGTTCATGGCTTCCCTTTCGGCGGGAGGCATGTTTAGCAGCGTGATGAGGTCGGCGGTTAATTTGTCTGATGTAGACATTTCGCAGCCTCTAAACGTGAAGTTGGTGGCGATGGCCGTAGGCAAATTTTTCTCGGTGATTAGACCCAGATAGCCTTCTTCGCCTGCCGCAACCACCGGTTTACCTATGGACATGGCTTCTAAAAGTGACCGGCTGGAATTGGCAAATACATCGGCCATAGCGAGCCAACGCTGCACATCGACCTGAGGCCCGGGCATTTTTATGACTTCTCTGCCAAAAATGGCGTTTGCTTTATCGGCTTTGGCCCTGAGATTTTCAAAATCATCTCCGCCGCCGACGATGTAAATAGCCATATTTGGATAGTGTTTAAATAAGGCGGGAGCCGAATCGATCAACAGATGGGCCGGCAATGACTTGGAGCGGGCCTTATCTAAACGGGCGAGGGTCATGATACGGGGCGATTCCCCGGCGTAATCTATGTTTACCGGTTTGGCATTAGGCGAAAATTTTTCCGTATCTATGCCGTTTACGGTAATGTATATATCATCCTTTGGGACCTTGTAGTGACGGATATTATAGTCTTTGATATCTTCACTGACAGCCAGGCTTTTTTCGCCCCAATTGGAGAGGAAGTTGTACGGAAATTTTGTGGTAAATACCCAATGAGCGGTAGTGACAAAGCGGAAATTGAGTTTGCGTTGCAAAACGCCGCATAAAAATGCCGGAATACGGGCATGGGCGTGAACCAGCCGGATATCATGTTCGACAATGATTTTTTTGAGGGCCCGGTACGCGCCTATGATGTTAAATAGCTGTTTGTTATGCAAAGGCACTTTGTAATGGACGACGCCGCAAGCTACCAGTTCGGGTTCGTATGCGCCACCGTTGGAGACTACGTATACACGCAGTCCTTTTTTTTGCAGGGCTTTGCATAGTTCCAGTACATGGGTTTCTGCACCGCCTATTTCCAGGGACATAGTCGCTACCAGTATTTTTGTGCCTGTCATTGCGCCACCTTTTCTTGAAGTGAATTTGTATTGAATGAGTATAATATACCAAAAGAGGGTGGGGGGCAAATGCGGGTTTTGAGTTGGTGAAATCGAGAAAGTGGTTTAAAGGCTGTAGTTTAGCGGGAGTGAGCGCTTTTCCCCAAACCGTCAAAAGCGGTCGGGGGGTGTAATTTAGTGTGGCTTTGTGTTCAATATTATGGTATAATTAGACTTGTAAGTTATAGTTTGGTGTTATGGATAATAAGAGGTGCCAATAATGGGGAAAAGCGGCGAATGTACCGGAAACGAAGTGCTTGTGGCTGAGAAATCGAAAAGCAGGCCTGTTTCAAAAGTAATTGCTACCTGTTATTTTGCAATGGGTATTTCTCTGGTTGTTGGCTACTATGTGCCACCGTTTTATAGCAATATATTAATGCATGTTTCGGCTTTTATTGGTATAATCGGGGCTTTGCTTTTTATGATTAGATTTTTCGGCGAAGGCGCTAAAGAGGATATGGCAAAAGAATATGCAAATCAAAAATCGTTTTGGTTTAGAGTGATAGCAAAGTAAGAAGTATTCAGATTTTGCGGCTATTTTTTATTGGTGGATGACTATTGTTATTGCCATTTCTAATTTTTCTTATATACACCCGCCACTTAGTACGGTTTTGTTATTTGTTTCACTCTTTTTACTGTTGGTTGGTTTCATATTTGTGTTGTATAGGTTAGCCATACGCTGCGAAAATGCTATGAAGTTGTAAATCAATCTGACAGGTATTCTTGCCTAAACTTTCATTTAATCACATCAAATAAACATATCATTATAAGCATATCATTTAAGCATATCAGATAAACAGATCGGAATGGCATACTCATTAAAATAAGTGTGATTTGAAAAAGCCAGAGAATATATTTTTGTCGAGCGGATTTCTTCGTCCAGCATTTGAGTTGCCAAAGGAGGGAGATCGGCTTTCTTTAAGTTGACAACTATCGGAAGAGTGGCATGTTTTTCTAAAAGCCTAAGCAGTTCCGGTCGTTTGCTGTTAAAGCCAAGGACCCGAATATACTGAGGCCCTCCGGCGGATTCGTAAGCGGCGAGATTTGCTTTAGTCATGCCTAAAATCATATGCAGTACCGCCCTTTGCAGGCGCAGGTATGTGTATCGCTTTGTTTTAGCGGCGACTATGATATCCGATATTAGCCTGTTGTCTTCGGCATATTTGATTAGCCGATTTTCCAATCCTTCGGATACATCTATATAGGATTGAAGTGCTTTAGGGCTGTGGGTTCGCAGGATATAGTGAAAGATAGGGCTTAGGTTATCTAAATCCGCTAGATTACTAGATGATCCATTTTTATTTCCGGTTTCAACTTTATTTCCAGTTTCAATTCCATTTCCGGTTCCGGCTTTGTTACGCTTTAGCGCTTCTCGTATCTCTTTAGCGGCTCCGGGAGAGCGTGGGACGGTGTACGGTTTAATTTGAGAATTTAGTATCGTCAGCGCTTTCAAATACTCAATACCTAAAACATTGTTGGGAGTATCCGGCAGGGCAATTTCTGCCGCTTTTGCTCTGGCTGACGGATAGGAAAGCCCTTGTTTCAAATATCCGCTAAGCCGCTCTTTAAAACCCTCATCCTCTGTAAAAATGGCCTGGGCACAATGAGCTAAAGTCTCGATATCTCCCGATTCGCTGCCAAAACACAGACAATCCACGACACCGGACTTTTCAAGGAGGGACACCGCGCCCTGGGCAAAATAGCCCGCGCTTGCGGCAGCATAATAAAGGGGCAGCTCTATAACCAAATCGACCCCGGTTTCAAGAGCCATTTTTGTCCGCTTCCATTTGTCAAAAATCGCCGGTTCTCCGCGCTGGACGTAGTTTCCGCTCATGACAGCTATAATGGTATCGCAGCCGGAGATTTCCTTTGATTTGGCCAAATGGCCTCTATGACCGGTGTGAAGTGGGTTGTATTCTACTATAATGCCAAGGGTCTTCATCTAATTTCACCATTTTCCTATTGATTTGTTCCTCTGATAGGATTAATATAACATTGAACGGGTAATCACTCAAATGAGTGGTCAAATAGATTTTATTACAGTACGCTTTTGAGGTAAAAAATTATGACATTAACAGTATGGGAGCAAAAGCAAAAACGACAAATACCAGCCGCCGAAGGACAAACAGTACTACAAGCCCTTCAAACTGCGGGTATATTTGTGGAAGCGACTTGCGGCGGCGGCGGCACCTGCGGTAAGTGTTTGGCGCAAATCAACAAGATCCCTCAATTGACTTGCTTAACTCCAGCCGCCGACGGTATGGAAATTATTGTGGGCCATACAGAGGATTTTGCCATAGTAGATATTCCCGCTGACCGAGAGGGGATAACCGCCGGAGCTTCCTATGGCTTGGCCGTGGATATAGGTACCACCACCATTGCATTGACATTAGTAAACCTGGACGATGGAAAACCGGTTTTAAGCCATGGAGTGATTAACAGTCAGCGCGCCTTAGGGGCAGATGTGATTTCCCGTATTAAAGCGGCGGACGAAGGTAAGCTTGATGTGCTTAGACAGTGTGTATTAGACGATATTTGCACAGGGATTTCGTATATTTGTAAAGAAAGCCGTGTTTTAGCTGATTCTCATTTAGACGATTCCCCCGTATCCGATTTTAATTTGATTCGATATATCCGCAAGATAGTCATCGCCGGAAACACCACCATGCTTCATATCTTAATGGGAGAGTCCTGCCACTCTCTGGGGCAATATCCTTTTACCCCGGTATTTATGGAGTTGCAGCGTCATTCGTTTAAAGATATTTTTGGCATCGCCACCTTTGACGGTGAGTTACCCTCATGCGACGTAGTGCTGCTGCCGGGAATATCCACATATGTGGGCGCAGATGTGGCGGCGGGTATTTTATACGGATATGCCTTGGAAGAAGGCGGCCTTCGCCTGTTGGTAGACTTAGGTACTAACGGAGAGCTGGCTTTATTTTCTCCGGACGCCGTAACCGCCACGGCTACAGCCGCGGGACCGGCTTTTGAAGCCGGCAATATTTCCTGTGGGACCGGCAGTATCCCGGGGGCGATCGCAAAGGCCGTATACCGGCCTGAAACGGAATCCTTTGAATGGGAAACTATTGGCGGCACCGGTAGTGGCACCGGATCATCCGGCAAGTTATCGGAAGCCGACAACCCCATCGGTATATGCGGTTCCGGAGTACTGGATATCGCCGCTCAATTGGTGCTTCACGGGTTTATTGATGAAGCAGGATCCCTGGAAGAAGATTTTGTGATTGCCCCGGGCATCACCTTTACACAAAAAGATGTGCGTGAACTGCAATTGGCTAAATCTGCCGTCAGAGCGGGGATAGAAGTGCTTTTATCCGACTTTGGAGTATCCTACGACGATATTGATAAAGTATATCTGGCCGGGGGCTTTGGCCACACCCTTAATTTAGAAAGCGCCATCATTTTAGGGATTTTACCGGAAGCATGGCGGCATAAAGTTCAAGCCATAGGCAATAGCTCCCTGGCCGGAAGCGTTCGTGTATTAACGGACCCTGCTGCATTGGATACGATCGTTGATTTTACGGCCAAAGCGAAAGAAATTAATTTATCTGCTCATCCCGAGTTCAACGATTTGTTTATGGAGCATATGATGTTTGAAAATACAACCGCAGGGTAATTATAGAGTGTAGTGATCGTAAATTGAAAATTGATTTTAAAAAATGGGGGGCTTATTTATGTTATGTGAAAGATGTCACCAAAAACAAGCAACCGTACATGTAAAACAAATCGTAAACGGCGCTAAAACGGAAATGCGCCTGTGCCAGGACTGTTCCGCCAAAATGGATGCGCCTATGTCCATTGAGGCTTTGTTTAATGGACTTTTAGGTTCCTTTTTATCCATGGCTGCCGAAAAACAAAGCAGCCGTGGTCAGCTTAACCAGGAGGTATGTTCCGGTTGCGGCATGACCTTTGAAGGTTTTACAAGCGGCGGCGGCAAGTTAGGCTGTGCATCTTGCTATCGTGTGTTTTCGCGGCAGTTGGAAGCCATCCTCAAAAATGTCCAGGCCAGTATTCATCACGAAGGGAAAATTCCCAAAAGATCCGGTCAGGTGATGATCCAAAAACGTGAGGCAGATCGCTTGCGCGTGTTGATGACTAAAGCCATAGAAGAAGAAAACTTTGAAGAAGCGGCACGGCTGCGAGACGAGATTCGCTCTTTAGAATCTGCCGTAACGGAGGAATTA
>Ga0123355_10019086_pt1 | contig 10907 bp, 7 predicted proteins | sample TergutEmb28metaG_3_FD_89872 | JGI IMG/M metagenome (GOLD analysis project Ga0123355, IMG submission 89872) | Embiratermes neotenicus P1 segment gut microbial communities from Petit-Saut dam, French Guiana - Emb289 P1 | ecosystem: Host-associated > Arthropoda: Insects > Digestive system > Gut ...
CGCGACCCGGGTAATTCGACCCCGTAAAGACGACCACAAACTATAGCAAAGAACAAGCTCTCAGTTTCACCCATTTGTTTGCTCTCGACTCTCAGTTGGCCTCCACTGCTTCCCCTCCCGGCTTTGTCCCCCGTCCAGCAATTCACATCTTGGACAGCCCGATTCGAGGCGAGCCCGCTCTGTCAGGAAGCCTGAGAAACTCTTGGGGTTGGTCCCGTCCACCTACATCGGTGGTTTGTTCCTCCCGCGGGCCCCGGGGAAGAATTGAGGGCCACGCCGTGCATAGGCACGGGAACTTACCCTAGTGCCGCTGCGCCAAGACACCTTCGAGATCCTGCGCCGCCTTGTCCACTCCCGCCGCAGCATTTTCAATGACCTGCGCGACCTGGGGAATCTGCTCATCCGCTTCTTTCCATTTTTTTTCGTCCATGAATTCGCGCACCGCGGCGATGGGCTTGGCGCCGTAACCTGTGTAGGCGCCGGGGGCGTAGATCTGGTTCTTGAACCACGGGCGTTCGGGTAGGCCCTTTTGGTTGAGAAACAGCCTCGAGACTGCAATCAAATCGCCGTTCACCAGCTGCTCCGCTTCTTGAGGCAACTCGGGCGAGCCGCTTGCCTGCCACGCAGACAGTGCTTTCGAATAGCGTTCAGCACTCTTCTTGAGCATTTCGATCGCATTCTTCATGGGGGCAAAACTCATGAACTGGGGAACGGATTCCCGCGGGGGTGGAAGCACCGGCCAGCGGGGATCGTTACTGGCAGTGAATACGCCTTCTTGCAACTCCAGGTTACGTTCGCTGAATTCGTCCTGCTTGTCTTTGAGGAGTTTCTCCAGTTCCGCCTCGTACTTGGCGATGGCTTCGGCTTGGGGAGAATAATCCACGGGTACGAGATCGGCATCGGCGAGCCGCATCATCGCACTGCCGATTGTTTGTGCAAGGGCCCGCCCGTAGACAAAATCCGTATCTACGAAGTGGGTATACCAGTAGAAGTCATCGTATACCGAATGATATTGGGTGCCGTCCCTCTCCCCGCCGAATCCAACGTTCAGAGTGGGGATACCGGCATAATCCTGGAACGCCGTGAAATCAGACCCGTCACCCAGGCTATTCAACAGCAGGTCGCGGTGGCTGCGAAGGGTCTTACGCTCCTCCGCGTCCTTGGCTCTCCCGATGCTGTTCAAGCGTGAACGTTCGAGGACGGACATCTTCGTTTCCGGATCCTGAATGTCCCGCGCCACACTGCTGATGAAGCGCTGCAAATCCTGGGTTCCGCCAGCGTCCAGAAACCCCCTTTGAGTACTGTCTGAATTGATGTAGGCGACTGCGTGTTTTTTCAGATCATCGACATGCGTCTCCACCCATTCCACCGAACCGAGCAGGCCGGGCTCTTCTCCATCCCACGCACAATAGATAATGGTCCGCCGCGGCACCCAGCCTTGCCGGTGTAATTCACCCAGCATACGCGCCTCTTCTAGCAGCGCAGACTGGCCGGAGATGGGATCGTCAGCGCCATTCACCCAGGCGTCGTGATGGTTGCCGCGCAATACCCACTGGCCATCATCCGACCCCTTGAGGGTTGCGATCACGTCGTAAATCGGCTTCAGGTCCCAATTGGAAGAGACTTTCAGGTGCACCCTGGCGGGCCCTGGACCAACGTGGTAGGCAATTGGCAGACCGCCGCGCCACTCCTCCGGGGCAACCGGTCCCTTCAGCGCAGAGAGCAACGGGGCGGCATCGTCATAGGAGATTGGCAAGACCGGGATCTTGGTGATCGTCTTGGCGTCTTTGATTGCCAGCCGTTTCGCGTCGGCGGTTGCGCCAACACCGGGGGTAAGCGGATCGCCTGGATAATCCGTGTCCATGACGCTTCCCCGCTGCACTCCGAAGCGCGGCCGCCAGGCGCCTGCGGGGTAGTCATCGCCATGCAGGTAGCCATCCTCCTTCGGGTCGGAATAAATGATGCAGCCGATGGCGCCATGCTCCCCCGCCACTTTTGGCTTTATTCCACGCCACCCGGCCCCGTAACGCGCAATCACAATCGCCCCTTTGACCGAGATTCCCAGCCGATCGAGCCGTTCGTAGTCCTCGCGGTTGCCGTAGTTCACGTACACAAGCCGCCCAGTCACGTCTCCATCAATCGAGTACGCATTATAGGTAGGCAGTTGTTCTGCGGTTTGAGTGGAAGTGGGATCAACAGATAACGCGGGCTCCGCCAGCTTGGCGGTAAATTTGGTCGGCTCCAACAATTCGAGCAGCCGCTGGTTAGGCGTAGGAAACAAAACATTGAAGGTCTCGATGTGCGCATCGAATCCCCAATCCTTGAATTTCGAGAGAATCCATTCGGCGTTGTCTTTGTCGTAAGGGGAGCCGACGTTATGCGGTCGTGCGCTCAGTCGCCGCATGTCTTCGCGAATATTCCCGGGCACAATTCCATCCCGGAATTTCTGTTCCCACTGTTTTTCTTTTTCGGAAGTTTCCGAACTATAGCCCAGCAGATAGGAAGGCGTTTCACGCTGAGTCTTTTCTTCCGTGGTCTGAGCGGTCAGGATTTGGCTTAATACCGTGACGCATAAAACGAGACCCCGCACTCTCATGGATGCTCCTCGTCGGTGAAATGACTGCAGCAACGAAACACAGGACTTTATCACGATTTCAGTCCGGGTGAGTGGCGGCACTAGTCCGCTCGGCTCCGTTCGCTGGCGTCCCGAGGCGAGCGGAACCCGAATATCCCGAGTTCATTGGGTCTCACCGTAAGGACCGCGAAAGGCTCATAAGGTTCCGAGGGGAAACGCTGATCGTGCCCGCCACCGTGCTGTCAAGATCGCTGATCAGGAAAAAGGCGATGGAAAGAGTTACCGGTCCGATCAGGAAGATGCGCGGGCTTTTGTGGTGCGCACCGTAGCCGATCAAGAGATTGCAACAAACAGCAATTAGGAACATCAAAGCCCACGCCGAGAAAGGGATACGGTTCAACCAGGCTGCTCGCGAGTTGCCTTGCGCATTCGAGACGTCGCCCACTCCCGAAATTACCAGAGCGGTCACCGGATTCGGGTCTTTGGCGACCGCCGAGCGTACCGTGGACCACAACTGATCCTGCATAGCGTCCGTATCTGCATTGACCTTTGCCATGTTTTTTTGACCGCGGGCCGTATAAAAGAGAACCCGAACGCCAACGTACTCCTTCAGCAGATCACGAACTCTGGCGGCGTCCTGGGGAGGCAGCAGATCGGCACGCATGAACTCGGTGCTGATTGCACTGGCCTCGGCCTGTTCATAACTCCTCCGCTGATCGTAGCTGCCGATCGCCATGGAGAAGCTGAAGCCGACAAGAAGTCCCAGCAGGGTGAGCGTGGCCCCTAAGACGACCCCGAAATCGGCGCGCTCCTCTTCCATTAGAGGACGAATGCTGCGAAGGAAATCGCCAAGTTCGGTTACGAGAAAAAGGACCACGAAGGAAATAATCAGGACCAGCAGCGGAAAATCCGTCAAGTTCATTGGAATCTCCTTCAGTCTCCACCAGAGGAGTCAATACCTCCCACCCAGTGGCAAACTTCGCATCGGAAACAGCAGCTGCGCCGCACTCTATGAACTCTTTATAAAGGATTCAGCCTAAGTTTATGACTTCTCAGGTCCAAATATTCATTGGGAGACGGGCTGGAAATTCCAAGGAGGGCCGCGATGTCCCTCCGGGAACTATCGCCAGAGCAATGGGCAGAACTCTTTCGCGGCTATCATTGGGCGCTAGGGGATGGCTTCGACTGGCGAGGCTTCGTCGCACAGCGCCTTGCGAAAGGCGCATCCAAAAAGAGAAAAGACCGCGCCAGGTCCGCACGCGCGGAGCGGTGCACCGCCGATCACCACCAGTCCACCTCGCGGCGCGGTTTTGCCAGCCGGGCGAGGCGGAGTGTGGCTGCTGAGGAGCGCAGTTCGCACGAGTTACAGAGCAGGGCACAACTGTGACCTGACCGCGTGTGATTGGCAACGCGGAAGTCTGGTTATGCTGCTTTCAGGCCGTGGCCGTGTTCATCGGCGAGGTCAACCTGACCGCGTGCAAATGCGTCTGCCCGCCCCCATCGCCCGGGAATTCCGAGCAGTTCGATCCGTTGAATTTGTTTGGGGACTGCCGGATCGACGAGAAGGCGTCGGCCGACCACTTCCAGTCCCAACATGGTGCGCAGAAACAGTAGAGGAGCACCTGCGGACCAAGCCTGCGGGCTGCATGCCGTCGGATATTCAACGGGAAAGTTCGTTTCCCGTCGGGAGTAACCGGCGAACGCCTCGGGCAGACGAAAGTCGAAATACCTTGCGGCCTCCAGGTTTGCCAGGGCCAATTGTGCTGCTTCCTTTTTGAAGCCGTAGTTTCGCAATCCGAGGGCGACGAACGAGGTGTCAAAAGGCCATACCGTCCCCACGTGATACCCGATCGGGTTGTAACGCCCCTCGCCCTCGGCCATGGTTCGAACACCCCAACCGGAAAACAGTTTTGGACCAAGCAGATGACGGGCACAGGCTTCGGCCTTATCGTCATCGACGATGCCGCTCCAAAGCAGGTGCCCGATATTTGAAGTTAGGGAGTCTACCTTGCGTTTCTTGCCATCGAGTGCCAGTGCGAAGAATTGTCTTTTCGGAATCCAGAAGTCGCGGTTAAAGTTTTCCTTCAGCCGAGCGGCCTCTGCCTCCAGCCGGGTTGCGGTTTCAGGCTCGCCCCAGAACTCGCGGGCCAATCGCGCACACCTGCGCTTGGCGTCGTAAACGTACCCTTGAATCTCGCAGGTGGCGATTGGCGTAGCCGCCAGTGTTCCGTCGGCGAACGCGATGGAGTCCCAGGAATCCTTCCAGCACTGGTTCTCCAGGCCGGTTTTTGTATTGCGGCGCTCGTACTCAACGTAGCCATCGCCATCGCGGTCCCCAAATTCATCGATCCATCGCAGCGCCGCCTTCGATTCCGCCTCGAATTTCTTGACCAGGTTCGCCTTCCCGGACCATCGCTCGTATTCATCCAACAGGACGAGGAACAACGGGGTGGCATCAGAGCTCCCGAAATAAGGGGAGTGGGGACGCTCCTCGAAGGCAGTCATTTCACCCATGCGCGCTTCATGCAATATCCTTCCTGGTTCCTCGTCGCGAAAATCATCCCGCCTCGTGCCCTGCCGCACGGCGAGTATCTGTAATGTGACAGAAGCCAGCTCGGGCAAAAAGGGCAGCGCCTGAAAACTCGTCAAGATGCTGTCCCGTCCAAACACTGCCATGAACCAGGGAAGCCCGGCTGCGGGAAGCGCCTCTCCGGGGGCAAAGCGCGAGAAGAACCGCAAAGCGGCGAGGTCAACCAGGGAACGGTGGTAAATTCTGTCGAGATCGGACCAGGAGCAATGCAGTTGAGGCGCTTTCGCCAGCCAACTCTCCAAGCTCATTCCGATGTTGGGAGTCGGAGTATCGTGCACGTCTTTGTACTTGGGCTTTGTCCTTGCGCCTTCCATGCCGTCAATAGCGACCAGTACGTTCAGCCCTGCGAGCCATTCGCCGTGCGGCTCCAGGTGTACATGAAAACGGAACCCTTTCTCGTCAATTTCGGCAGGCGCGCTGGATGTAATCCGTGTTTCGCGGACGAACTTCTCCCTCTGGTATCCAAGAACCAGTTGATTGCCTTCGACCCGGCGATAGAACTTGCCCGCCCGGGCGAATTCCGCATCCTTAACCCCAAAAAGATCGGCGAAATCTGCGGCGGCTTCCACCCTGACCTCCAGGTCGAGCGCCGTGGATTTGTGATTCATGATCTTGAGATCCTCGTGAAATCCTCCGCCCACTGCCCGCTGTCGCACGATGGACATCGGGGAATCCACGTAAGTGCTGTGGCCGGTACCCGTGTCCGGGACCAGGAAAAATTGCGAGGAGAAGTAGTTCACATCGTCGGTGGAAAGCGGGTTCGGCAGGGCGCCGTTCACGGTCAAGACCCAGCGAGAAAGAAAGCGGGTATCTCCCTGAAACAGACCATGTGCTTCCTCGGGAGAACTAGCGATGTCGCCCCGTCGGTCGCTTACCACGAACGTGTCGCCCTCAAGCATGCTTACAGGTTTCGCATTCATGCTGCCTCCTTTTTCTTGTCTTTCTTGTCTTCGAGCTTGGCACTGATCAGTCCATGAAATTTTTGCGCGAGCGCAAAATCGCCGCTCACCTTTACCCGTCCCTGCATTGCGGCAGTGATCAAGTTGCGCCGCCCCTCAACGATGTCAATAAAATCCTGTTCGTCGCAACGTATCGTGCAGTCGGCGTCGCGCCGGGCCTCTTCGATTTCAATAGCGCCGTCTCGAACAGAAATGAACCAGTGCCCGGCGTTCGCAATGTCGAACAGGTATGTTCCGTAAACGCCTTTCAGCAGCGGTTCATACTTCTGCAATTTGTGCTGTTCGTAGAAGTCATGTGCCGTATGTGACGCCTTCATGATTCGCCTCCGTATCATCATTCATTCGACTGGTCTCGGTGCTGTCCTCAGGCTCCGAGCCGGTGAATCTCAGCAAGACTCGTGCAGGAGCACCGTCGCATCCTAAAATCTTCAGCGCAAGACATACCACCTCATATCGACCGGGAGCCACACCCGGCGGGCTCAATCGCTCAATGACCACACCCGCTCGAATTGAGAAGGCGACGAGTTTCCGGGCTGCCTAGGGACAGATAGTCGATACCAATCGCCAACGTATTCAGGCCGGCAAGATAGGAAGCCGCGTCTTCCGCAATCGATCGCAGCTTGCTTCATCTCCCCTACTCTCCTCATTCCCTAGCGCTTTCCTGGCTGGTTTGCCCATCCATACGGCAAAGACCCACCTCGCATAGGCGTTGCGGCACCTCGGTCGGTGCTGTTCTGGCTCGGAAATGCCGGGGAGGGCAACTTCTCTATCGAAAAGAACACACTCAGCGCACGCATAATACCCGCATAATGTTGGTCCGATTTCGGACGCTACTGTTCTGAATCGTCGAGGTGTGCTGGAACTATGGCCTGTTCCCGAATGCATCTTGGGAACTAGATTTTGTTTAGCGTGATTCTATGGACGCAAGCAGCTGTGGATAACTGGCAATATTGGCAGGGATACGAGTGCAGCCCCGCTTCCGTCACTCTAGGCGCATCTGACAGTTCGGTGAGGCTCCAATGAACTCAGACCGTCCTCTCTCTATTCCGGTGATCCTCGGCACAGTGCGCGCAGGCCGCATGAGCGAGCATGCAGCACAACTGGTACATAGGGAACTCGAGAAGCGCGCCGGGATTCAGACGGAACTCATCGATATCGCTAAAATGCCGTTACCTACGGACGACGCGGGAGAGAGCATCAAGCACCCCGACTTCGCTCGCAAGATGGAGCGGGCGGATGCCTTAGTCATTGTTTCGCCAGAGTATAACCATGGGTATTCGGGCTTATTGAAACACGTCTTGGACAGCTGCCTGAAGGAGTACGTTCACAAAGCGGTCGGCATCATTGGCGTGTCTGCCGGGCCATTTGGTGGAAGTAGAGTGATTCAGAATCTGCTGCCAGTCATGCGCGAACTGGGGCTGGTAACCATATTCTGGGACGTGAATTTTTCCAGCGTGCAGGATGTATTCCTCGCAGACGGCACCCTGCGCGACTCGAAGTATATCCTTCGCATTAACAAGTTTCTGAAGGAATTGATGTGGATGGCCAGGACCTTGCGGTACGGCCGCGAGCAGATCGCACTGGAACAGGGTTAATGACCAAAGCTGCAAACAAAATGAGATGCCCAAGCTGCGGAACAGAGATGAATCACCACGCGGACAAGATTGTTCATGGATCGGGCGATGCGCTCGAGCAGCCGAACGCGCCCCTGACTGCCTCATCGCGGGACCGAGTGGTATCCCGGCAAGGCCTCGGAATTGACGGCGTCCTAGAAGAGTTTCACACCTGTCCAGCGTGTGGTGCTGCGGCATCACGCGTAATCAGCGCCGCGAAGTGATTCCGATTAACCCCGTGGCGGAGGGTTCGATAATACCGACCACGCCTTGCGCGGTTCGCCTTGTGCGGAGTGAGCGAATACATGTAGCGTCCGGCGTGGTCATGGCCTCCCATGCATATCAGGGCCCGGACGGCTTGCCCCTTGCTCTAACTTTAACCAGTAGTACTTAGTGGTTTGCAACCAGACAGCAATGCCGGCCGTTTGACGCTCTCATCCATTGGCGCCCTGCACGAGACAAGACTTCAGAACGGCGTTCGAGTATCCCCGCTCTGGCCAGTCGTAGCCTTCCCGCAAATTGACTTTATCCTGTCGCGGACCCGCGAGCTAAACATGGTACCCATCGGTCGGGAAGTCCTTTAAACTGTCTTCCTCGGTTTAAGCCACAAAAAGACAATTGGGGCCGTTAAGCGAGGTTTGGCCGAGCGCCTCACGCCTGGAAAAAGCATGAGGGATGGTAGGGGGCATAAGACGCTATGTGGAATAAACGGGGTCGTCGGTTCTTGGTTTCGCTTGTCCTCCCTTTGTTCTGGATTCCGGCCGCACGAGCAGAAGCACCATTCACCCTTGAGCAGGTCATGAGCTTCAGTTTTCCCGCCGAACTTGTGGCTGCTGAGCACGGGAGCCGTGTAGCCTGGGTATTTGACTCAGAGGGCGTACGCAATGTCTGGGTGGCGGACGGTCCGGACTTCTCTCGCACTGCGCGACAACTGACGCACTTCAGCGCAGATGACGGCCAGCCCATTGCCAGCCTGCGTCTGACACCGGATGGCAAGACTGTGGTTTTTGCCCTTGGGACCGAGTTGAATGGCGCGCAGGAGAGCGCCAATCCTGCAAATTGGGTAAAAGGGGCGAAGCAACAGGTTTTTGCGGTGGATGTCGACGACAAACAGGGAGGACCGCGGCTGCTCGGCGAAATGGGTTGCGCCGAGGAGGGTTGCGAAGATATCGAGATCTCACCTGATAGCAAGTGGGTGGTGTGGTCGGCTAAAGAAAAGCTGTGGCTCGCCAGCGCCGATGGGAAACAACAGGCCAAGGAACTGGCCTCCGTGCATGGCGATTCCTTCAGCCCGCGATGGTCGCCGGATGCCAAACACATCGCCTTCGTCAGCGGCCGCGGCAGCCACAGCTTTATCGCGATTTACGACTTCAACGGAGATTCCATTCACTATCTTGCCCCGAGCGTGGACCAAGACTCGATGCCGCGCTGGTCAATGGATGGCCGGTGGATTGTATTCGTGCGCGTGGCGGGAGAAGAACTTAAGTTGCCGCTGATCCCGATTCGCCCGAGGCCCTGGTCCTTGTGGGTCGCCGATTCGACCACCGGCGCGGGCCGGATGGTGTGGCATAGCGGGGAGAAGCCTGACGATTCTCTACCCCAACTTACCGAGGATGGCTCGCTCAACGTCGCTTCCGCTGGACGAATCGTTTTCGCTTCAGAACAAGATGGCCGTAATCATTTGTATTCGATTGCCTCCAGCGGCGGCACAGCTGCATTGCTTACGCCCGGAGACTTCGACGTTGAGGACGTGACGCTCAGCGCAGACAAGCGGGCCATCATCTATTCCTCAAACCAGGGTGAGCCAGATCGGCGGCATTTGTGGGAGGTTTCGGTTGCAAGCGGGGCGCCACAGCAGGCGCTTACAACTGGCGAGACCATCGAGTGGTCCCCGGTTCAGACCGGCGATGGCAAGAACCTCCTTTGCCTTGGCTCGACGGCAACGTCACCGGCCATGCCCTATCAAGTCACCTCGACGGGTCGCGAGATGATTGCCCGGCAGGCTCTGCCGGCAAGCTTTCCTTCAAACTCACTCGTCACGCCTAAGCCGGTGATTTTCCGCAGCCAGGACGGGCTCACGCTGCATGGACAGCTTTTCCTTCCATCCCAGACGAGCGGCAAAGTTCCAGGTATTGTCTTCATGCACGGCGGGCCGATGCGGCAGATGATACTCGGTTTTCACTATATGGACTACTACCACGGCGCATACGCCGAGAATCAATACTTGGCCAGCCGCGGTTACGCGGTTTTGTCGGTGAATTACCGGCTGGGAGTCATGTACGGACGCGCTTTCCGTGAGGCACCGAACACCATCTGGCGCGGCGCCGCCGAATACCGGGACGTTGTGGCTGCGGGACGATATCTGCAATCGTTGCCCGAAGTCGATGGCACCAAGATCGGTTTGTGGGGTGGGTCATATGGCGGTTTTCTGACGGCCATGGGCCTGGCCCGGGACTCGGACCTGTTCAAGGCGGGGGTGGATTTCCATGGCGTCCACGACTGGAGTGTTTTCCTCACCGAGCGCTCCTATTTCGGCAATCTGGCTCTGCGCCCGCCGGATGCTGACGCCGCCATTAAGCTGGCATGGGACGCATCGCCGGATGCTCACGTGGATACTTGGAAATCTCCTGTATTGCTCATCCAAGGAGATGATGATCGCAATGTCCCGTTTAGCCAAACCGTTGATCTTGTGCAACGCTTGCGAAGGCAGCATGTACCGTTCGAGCAGATTGTGCTGCCGGATGAAATCCACGGTTTTCTGATGTGGAAGAGCTGGGTGCGGGCCTACGGAGCAACAGCGAATTTCTTCGATCGAACGCTGAAAGGCAAAGGCAGTTTTGGAGCCGGAGAAACTCCTGCAACCTCCATCGCATACTGACTTCGTCTTCATCCACGCCGTCCGGCGGGGCCGGCCTCGAACTCAAATGGCCTCCCTGCCGTTTCCCGGCAAAATCATCCACAATTTGCCATTTGTGTTTCACAGAAATCTCTCGCGCCGGAAGCCCCTGACTTCAGCCGGGGGAGGAAGGCGCTTGCTGAGCAGCATTTTGTGTTATACCATGTGGTTGTGGTTGAGATCGTAGTAAATCGGAATGCCGTATACCAGACTGCATACCACGTGGTGTGGTGCCCGAAATACCGCAGCCAAATACTGACGGGAGATGTGGCGA
>Ga0123355_10019087_pt1 | contig 10907 bp, 12 predicted proteins | sample TergutEmb28metaG_3_FD_89872 | JGI IMG/M metagenome (GOLD analysis project Ga0123355, IMG submission 89872) | Embiratermes neotenicus P1 segment gut microbial communities from Petit-Saut dam, French Guiana - Emb289 P1 | ecosystem: Host-associated > Arthropoda: Insects > Digestive system > Gut ...
ACCATGGTAACGCCGGAAGCCAAAGCCATATTAAATGATATAGGTATATGCGTATCAAAATTGCATATCTTCAAAGTGGCTATTTTATGTGCTTTGCGATAGAGAATGGCAAGGAAAAATGGTATGGGGTTTGGATATCAATTTTTCTTGAGTTACAATGTAGAGTTCGTTGTGCGATTGATATGATATTATTTTTACTCGTTCAGGTCTTCTCTCTCGCGGGCGAAGTCGTTAATTTTCGGCAATTTACGTATGGCAGGGACGAGGATGAAGTATATGCCTGTCAAAATAATAATCGCGCCCTGTGCGATGAAGATATAAGCAGCGTTCGGAACTGTGCGCCCGACAAACCCCCCTGCCAGTGCGCCCAACGCGGTAGATATGGCGGCGGCGGTCGTGGTCATCGTGTCCACGCGTCCCACCATGTCCTTCGGTGGGATTTTTTGTTCCAACGTGCGGTACACGATGCCCGCCGCCCCGAGCACGGCCATAAACACTACCACAATCCCCAACGACACATAAAACGATTCGGGCAACACGAGGGCGAAGAAAATTCGTGCCGTTCCCGCGAAGATGAAAAACGCGAACATCATTTGCCCCACCTTAAATTTCTTGCCCAGCGTCCCCACCAGCAATGAAGCGATGATGCTACCGGCCATGCCTGCAACGGCAACGACGATATACTCTTGCGCACCTGCATGGTATTCGACGAAGGCAGGCATGTTCACGTATGAAATCTCGGCAAAGAACACGCGCGCGACAAATGCGATCAGGAAAAACAAAAGCACATTCTTGCGCAGGAACTTCGCTCCCGCGATGAGGTCGGGCAGGTAGCGGTGCTTCGGTTTATCGGTGCGAGCCTTCGCGCTCGAGCCGCGCAAGAACAGTGCAAATATGAATGCCCCCGCCAAAAAACCCGTGCTCAACCCGAAAATCAACCGCAGGTTCTCCCCTTCGCCCAGTATCCCGAACAGCAAAGTCGCCAACAGAATACCCCCAGTCAGCGACGCGATATTAATAAGCGAGTTGGCATACAAAATTTCTTCTTCCTTGACGATGTGCGGCAACAGAGCCGTACCCGATGGCCCTTCGAACAGTGCCGCAAACGCATAAACTAAAATGACTGCGAACATGAACATTACGCCCAAATTTTCTAACAAGGGCGTGAAGGTCAACAGTGCCAGCACTCCGAATTCCAACAGTGTGGTCAGGCGCATGATTTTTACTTTGTTGCTCCGATCCACCACGGGTCCCACCGCAAAAGAAAAAATAAATGGTGCACTCATTAAGAATCCCGCGATTCCCGTGTAAATCGCATTACCGTAAATCAAATGCACACTGAGCAGCATGAACATCGAAAAAATACCGCCGCCCAGCCCGGAAAAAATCTGATACACCAAATACAATCGGAATCGCCCGTTCGCTTTAAACAACGTACCCATGACACACCTCTTTTATGTATGCTCGCGCAAATATACCGCAAAGCAACTGTACATAAAAACTCCTTTTGCAAAAAACACTTTAAATTTCATCCAAATTGTGTTATCATAATTTATTATACAAGACATTATGTGCAATTGCAAATGGTTTAATCGAAAGGAGAGACAGTTTAATGAGGAACGGTTATGCAAGATATGCTTTAATTGACAGCAGGGAAATCAAGAGGATTGCCCGTATGCGCCGCCGCAAGAAATTTTTTGCCGTCGTTGCTGCGTGTGTTATAATTATGGGTAGTTTTGCCCTTGGACTCCGCCTCGGGACGGACAATCCGGATTTTGTCGCCCGTCACGAGGTAGAACAAATGCTGAACGACTTTTTGGCCGAAGTAAGCCAACAAAATGAACAAAGCCTCCACAACATCTTTGCCAGTGCGCCCACATACAATAACGCTGCGGACATTTTCCGCGCCATTGACAATTCCGTTGTCAGCATAAACATTGTGCAGCAACATTTGCAGTTTGGCCGTATGCAAGACAGGCACAGTGCCGGCAGCGGCGTTATATTTCATGAGGACGACACCCACATATTTATTGCCACAAATTACCATGTGATTCAGGGTGCGTACACTGTAACCATATCTTTGGACGATGTACGCACCGCCCCTGCCAATTTTGTCGGCGGTGACGAACGTAACGACCTTGCCGTTATATCCGTTCTGCGCGAAAATCTGCGCGTGGCAGGCATCACAAATTATAAGGTGGCTGCCTTTGGAGATTCGGATGCAATGGAAATCGGTAATTTTGTCCTGGCTGTTGGCAACGCCTATGGTGAGGGTCAATCTGCCACTTTGGGTATTGTGTCCGCCCTTAACAAAACTATCACACTGGAAGTGGGCTTTACCCTTAACGTGCTGCAAACCGATGCAGCAATAAATTTCGGCAATTCCGGCGGGCCGCTGGTCAACACCCGGGGCGAAGTCATCGGCATAAACACTGCACGCTTTGGGTCGCCACATTCAGAGGGCATGGGTTACGCCATACCTTCCAACGATGCGGCGCGAATTCTTTCCCAAATTTTGGAAAGCGGCAATATAGTCAGGCCCGTTTTGGGCGTGACTTTTGAAACCGTTACGGAATATCTTCGCGACCGACATAATTTAGATTCTGTCGGCGTATTTATCGGTCAGGTAGTTAGGGGATACACGGCGCATAATATCGGGCTTTTGCCCGGCGACATCATCATCCGCTATAACGGCAGTCCGGTGACAACAACCCGTCAACTGACCGCACTTATCGCCGCAACCCCCATAGGTTCTGAGGTAGTGGTAACAGTGATGAGGGAAGGCCAAGAAATTGTCCTCAGCGGGCATATGGAGTCTTACCATGCCAGCAGTACAAACTTTTAGTTGACAAGGAGGAATTATATGGAAGAGTACTTGAGAAATACAGAAAATATCGAAAATCCGGAGCCGAAACAGAGCTATCGCAAGTCCGGCCCACAGATAAATGCCGGCCACCAAGTCCCTGCGGACACATACGTCCCCGAAATATCTCTGTACGAAGAATCTATGAAAGAAATGCAGGAACAGCATAGAGCAAACAGCAGATTTTACAGGTTTCTTGCGGCAGTGTTGATACTGTCGCTGGTTGGTGCGCCGTTTTTGGGGCTGGGTCTTGGCATGGGCGTACGCCTTTTTGACAGTTATTTCCTCCCCATTTTGCTTGACGATTCCTCCGAGAGAGAGAATTTTGCATTCGGCGTTTTGGATGCTACACCCCCTGTGGCAGCTGTCGGCGGAGCCGCTTACCGGCCAAGTTACGTCGAACTGGTGCAGCTGGTGGAGCCCAGTGTGGTTTTGATAACCGCCACTGTGCCGCCGGACGCGCGAAGCGGTTTTAATTTCAATTTTGGCGGAAGCATCTCCGCAGGCAGCGGCATTATTATGGCCGAGACTTCTACGCGCTATTACATCGCCACCAACGCCCATGTTATCGAAAGGGCGCAGGAGGTACATGTGTCCATTGCCGGCAGCGAAAAAATCCCCGCCGTACCCGTTGGAAGGGATGACGAGGCGGATTTGGCTGTGATTGCCGTCTACAAGGCCGAGGCTGTAAGGCAAGGGGTGACAAGCGTCAGGGTCGCCCAATTTGGGGATTCGTCCGGTATGCAAGTGGGCGAGGTTGTGCTGGCCATCGGAAATTCTATGGGCGAGGGCAACACCGTAACCAACGGCATCATCAGTGCCATAGACCGTGAAATTACCGTCTCCGGCAGGCATCTGCTGGTTTTGCAGACAAATGCCGCCATAAATCAGGGAAATTCGGGCGGGCCGCTGGTAAACCTTCATGGCCAAGTCGTCGGCATCAACACCGCCAAATTCTCTGAAAGACTGGCGGTAGGCATGGGTTATGCCATCCCGTCTCATGTTGCTATGCCCATCCTGGAGCGTATCATGCATGACTTTGACCCTGTGTATCAACGCAGACCCATGATTGGCATAACTATCACCACGCTGGATGTGTACATTATTTCGGATTTGTCCGAATTTTATTTGATGCGGGGAATTTACGAGGAAGACCTGATCATGCCTGACGAGGGCGTGCTTATACGCAGCGTAACCCCCGGCAGCCCTGCGGATGTGGCGGGCCTGTTCCGTTATGATATTGTCACAGCGGTTGACGGCAGCCCGGTGTCCACAAATGAAGAACTTATTGAAATCTTTTCCGCCATGGAAGTGGGGGACGAGGTGACTCTTGGTATTGTGAGGGAAGGCATAGAGGTTTTGGAGATTACTGTTGTGCTAGGGCCGAACACATCGCCGTTTTAGACACGGGAGGCAACCAAATGAATATACCTGAAAGAATGAAACACTTCAACGTTCCGGGTGTTAGCGTGACACATTTTGCCAATGGGGAATTATGTTGGAGCAAGAACTTTGGGACACTTGAAAAGGGAACAGACAAAGCTGTAGACGATAATTCTATCTTCCATGCCTGCTCAATCAGCAAGATGATTACTGCTCTGTGCGTGTTGAGGCTGGCACAAGATGGGGCCTTAGATTTGCATAAAAACGTAAACGAATATCTTGTCTCATGGAAAGTTCCCAACAGTAGGCTTGTCACCCTTGCAAACCTGCTGGCACACCAAGCGGGATTTTATGATTGCGATGACAGCTTTAGCCCATACAAAAATGGTGATTGCCTCCCAAAGACTATCGACATTCTGAGAGATGTTCATGTGGAGTATACCCCTGAAACAGATTGTGAGTATTCTGATACTGGTTATTGTGTCATAAGCCAAGTACTGGATGATGTTTTGGGCGAAACAATCTTACAAATCTCCAAAAGGCTTGTGTTCGAACCCCTTGGGCTAAAACATACATTCTTTTGGGATATGCACAAAGCTCTGACCGATTGCGCCGTAGGTCACGACAGCAACGGGGGTATGGCGGCTTGGTGCTGAGCCAAGAAATGGCGAGGTTTATGTTGGCACCCTACGGCTGTGACAGTGGGCAAGGCATGGGTGTTTTTCTTGACAAAGACGAAAACGGCAAACCCTATTTCTTTTCCCAAGGTTGGGGCGTTGGTATGCAATGCAAGTTGCGTGCTTATTATGAGGAGCAGAGCGGTATCGTCGTAATGACCAATTCAGAGCCGGGCATGGAACAAGATAAGGCTTTGGTGGGTGAGATTATTGCGCAGACTTTTTAGAACCAGTTGCGTATGATGTAATAGCGGCACAATATAATCGAAGCGTGGTGGTGCGAATGGGTTACGGCAAAATGACGGATTACGAACTGGCTTTGGCCTGTGTGGAGGGCGACAAGGCCAGTTTTGGTGAACTTGCCGCGCGCTACAAGAATTTGATATATTCTGTGGTGCTGCGTATGGTAAGTGATAAGGAAGAGGCAAACGATTTGGCTCAGGAAGTTTTCATCAAGATGTATCGAAATATTGAGCGATACCGGCCCGAGTATAAGTTTTCCACATGGACTATACGAATTGCCACAAACCACGTCATTGATTATCGCAGAAAGAAAAAACACGAGGTTGTGCATATTGACGATGTGGCAGAGGGGCTTTATGCCGATGGGGGCGAAACTCCTGAGGATGCGTATATTGCGGACGAACAAAGTCGCTTGTTGCGTGATTTGGTTGCGGATCTGCCGGATATTTACCGGATACCAATTGTATTGTATCACGACCAGGGTCTGAGTTATCAGGAAATTTCGGAAATTACCCAAGAACCTCTGTCCAAGGTCAAAAACCGCATTTTTAGGGGGCGCAAGCTGCTTAAAGAAAATCTCGTAAGTTTGAAAAGAGGTGAAAGTTATGGCATGTGAAAAATCCGGCGAATTGATGATGAAATATATGGACGGGCTTTTGGACGACTTTGAAAACATGAATCTGGAAAAGCACATACAGTGCTGTGAAACCTGCCGTGAAGATTTTGCCGTGTATAAAGAAATGCTGGAAGGCTTTAACCACAACAATATGGAAATTATTGAGGCACCTGAAGGTTTTGTGGAGGCTGTGATGGTCGCGGTGGATGGCATAAACCTCTATTTTCCTAAGAAAGTTCGCGACAAGGGCAAAATTTTGGACAGTTTGATTTTTGCCGCTTGGGGGCTTTTGGTTGGCATCCTTGTCGCAGGCATCATGTTGTTCTTATATCAAGAGCAAATTTTTGCCTGGTTGCACGCCAATGGACTGTCTGCTCTTGCTCAAGGAATTTACCCATTTGCAATCTTTACCACAAACTTCGCAGATACCCTTGGATATTATACATCCAACGCATCACACTGGATCAGTATAAACGTCGGCAATTACGCCTTTGTGTTTCTTTTGGCCTTTGTCGCGCTGGTGATCGTTCAATTTTATATTTCGCCCAAATATGCGAAAACCGGAAAAAAACGGAGCTAGTGTTTAATGATACAATATTTCAGGTGGCGGGCAAATCAACAGCCCGCTACCGCTATTTTATGCATATGAAATTGCTTAATCACTCTTTCTCAAATTCGCGCTTCCATAAACCAAAGAACCTGCAATAATTACTCCCGTCGGCGAAACATCGCTCCCCGAACCTCCAAGCAAAACCACTGCAAGCATCCCTATGCCAATGCCCATTAACAACAAGCCTATGCCTTTCACCACTGTATTTGCAGAGATGATAAATTTCTCTTTTCCATTTTTATCTTCCATTAGCCTACCTCCAACGAAAACTAATCCAAAGTATAACATGCCGATAAGTCATAGTCTACCATTTTTTTATTTGCAACACCATTGCCATTGTGGTAAAATTAACATAAGAGATACATTTTTGAAGGAGAGGATGCCATGACAACATTTTTTTTCATCTGCTTTGGCGTTGGCGCGGGGTTTATCCTGTTGTCGTTTTTGCTGGGTCAGGTAGGGGGGATGTTGGATGCCGACTATAACGGTGCCACCATTTCGCCGTTTAAACCCATCATCATCGCCGTTTTCCTCGTGGCCTTCGGCGGTCTGGGCCTTATTTTGGCGCAGATGTTCCACATCTGGATGGCGCTGCCCGTCTCCCTTTTTGGCGGCTTTGTTCTGGGATATTTAATTTACCGTTTTGTTGTCGTGCCGCTGCACAAGTGGCAAAACACCAGTGCTCATGATAAGCAAAGCATCATTGGCGTGACTGCCAAGGTGTCGGAAGCTATCCCACAAGGCGGCTACGGCAAAATAACTTATACTTACAACGACAAGATAATGTCGGGGCCCGCCAAAAGTGAAGACGGCAATCAAATCCACCGAAACACTGTTGTGGAAATTATGTATATCGAAAAAAATACTTACCATGTACGTATTAAAATTTGACCACATAAAAAGGAGGCAGGAAAAATGAACGGAAATGATATTGATGTAAGTGCTCTTATTATCATTGGTGTAATTGTGGGGCTGGCGTTTCTGGTAATTTTAATTTTGGTGCGCCTGTGGAAAAAGGTGCCCCAAGACAAAGCTATGATCGTTACCGGCCTTAAAAAGCGGGTTATTTCCGGCGGCGGCGGTTTGGTTATGCCTATTTTCGAGCGCACCGACAAAATATCCCTCGAAAATATGAAAATCGAAGTGCGCACGGGGGGCGACGGCGCGATGACGGCTCAGGGCGTGGGCATTATGGCCGACGGCGTGGCCGTTATCAAAATTAAGTCAGATAAAGAATCTATTTTAGCGGCGGTAGAGCAGTTTAACGCCGGCAGTGAGGCCCGTACAATCAGTGTCATAGAAGGAATTGCCAAGGACGTGCTGGAGGGCAAACTGCGTGAAATCATCTCTAAACTCACGGTGGAGGATATTTACAGAGACCGTGAGAAGTTCGCAAGTGAGGTACAGGGCAACGCCGCACAGGACTTGGCTGAAATGGGCCTTGAGATCAAGACTTTTACCATCCGTGACATTTCTGACAACAACGGGTATCTGGCTGCCCTTGGCAAAAAGCGTATTTCTGAGGTAAAGCGTGATGCGCAAATTGCCGAGGCAGAGGCTGCCAAAGAAACCAAAATCCGCACGGCGGAAGCAAGCAGACTGGGCGAAGAGGCACGCCTGAGAGCCGAAACCCAAGTAGCAGAAGTCGTGAAAGAAAAAGAGCTTAAAGTGCAGTCCTTCCGCAAAGATCAAGAGACCTCAAGGGCCGTGGCTGACTTGGCCTACGAAATAGAATCCAACAAAGTAAAAAAAGAAGTAACCGAAACCAACATGCAGGTTGAAATTATCCGCAAGCAAAAGGAAATCGAACTGGCCGAGCAAGAAGCACTGCGCAAAGAAAAAGAGCTTGAGGCCACCATCATAAAGCAGGCCGATGCGGAAAAATACCGCCTGGAAAAAGAGGCAGACGTGTCCAAATACCGTGAAATTCAAAACGCGCTGGCCCGCGCCGAGGCCATACGCACAGAAGGTGCATCCCTAGCGGAATCCAAGCGTCTGCAAGGCATGGCAGAAGTTGACATCATCCGCGAGCGCGGCATGGCAGAAGCCGAGGCCATGATGAAAAAGGCCGAGGCTTTTAAGCAATACAACGATGCCGCCGTCACCCAAATGATTATTGAGCGTCTGCCAGAAATTGCCAAAAATGTGTCCGACCCCCTGTCAAAGACCGAAAAAATCGTGGTCATCGACAGCGGCAGCACAGGCGGCGGCGGAGCTTCCAAGGTGGCAGGTTATGTGACCGACATCATCTCCACCCTGCCGTCCACGGTGGAAGCCCTCACCGGCATAGATATTTTGGGCAAACTGAAAACCGCTGTTGATAAATCCGGTGGTGACGAGTAAGCAGGAGTAGCGGGCGGACGTAAAGCCCGCCCGCTACTCCTCAAAATCCGAAATAGCCACTACAAGCATTTTCGTAAACCTTTCGCCGTCAAAGTCTTGCAGCGGAACCACAAATTCCAGCCCGTCCACCTCTTCGTCAGCAGGGTAAAAAGTGGCGACAAACGCCGTAGAAAAGTCACCTTCGAAGGTGGCCTCGCCTTCCACATGCCACACTTCGTCTGTTTTGTCTACGCTGATAACAACAATGTCAGATATGCTCATATACACATTGCTCCCCTTTCATAAGCCATCTTATACTAAAAAACTAATGCTGTAAAGAGGGAAAATATGAATTTGCCTGAAGAATTTATTTTAAGGATGCAAAAATTCTTTGCGAATCCTGTCGAAAGGGCGGATTTTTTCGATTCTTTTGCGCTTCGCCGCCACTTCGGCATCAGAATAAACAGACTAAAAGTTTCCGTGGAGAATTTTGCGGCATTTTTTGGCAATATCGAACCTGTATCTTGGTGTACGGATGGATTTTATTATCTTGACAGTCAGCCGCCGTCAAGGAACCCACTATATCATGCCGGTCTGTACTATATCCAAGAGCCCAGTGCCATGAGTGCCGCCGCCATACTAAACCCTCAACCCGGCGACAAAGTGCTGGATTTATGCGCATCTCCTGGAGGCAAATCCACGCAAATTGCATCGGCTTTAAATGGCGAGGGCTTGCTGGTGGCCAACGATGTCAATTACGGCAGAATGCCACAGCTTGTGCGCAACATCGAGATGGCAGGAGTGAAGAATGCCATAATTTTGTGCGAGACACCTGCCCGCCTTGCCACACGATTTCCCGTATATTTCGACAAAATTCTTGTGGATGCGCCTTGTTCCGGAGAAGGAATGTTCCGCAAGGATCCCGAAGCCATAATCTCTTGGGACAGAAATAAATCCGCCCGGCTGGCCGTCATTCAAAAAGAGATTTTGCGCGACGCGGCCAAAATGCTTGCAATTGGCGGATATCTGGCGTATTCCACATGCACTTTTTCGCCCACCGAAAACGAAGATGTAATCAATGACTTTTTGGAGCAGAACCCGGATTTTGAATCTGTGTGCATCAACCACGAGCACTTCGGCGTAAGCCCCGCAAATATGGGACTTGTAACTGACAACGTCCACGCCGCAAGGATATGGCCTCACAAGCACCGCGGCGAAGGCCACTTTGTGGCCCTGCTGCACAAAAGCAGGGGCGGCACTTTGCCGCCCGATTTCAGCCAACAACCCTTGCCAAAATTCGACAGCAAGTATTTTGATGACTTCTGTGAAAAGCATCTTGTAAACCAACCCAAAGGCCGAATTTTGGCACATAGGGACAACCTGTATGCCTTGCCCGATACCTGTCCCGATGTGTCCGGCCTAAACATCGTACGTTTGGGCACACACCTGGGAAATTTGAAGAAGAGGCGCTTCGCGCCATCATATGCCCTTGCCATGTCACTTACCAAGGACGATTTCGCCCAAGTTATTGATATGCCAATCGACGACAAACGCATCACCAAATATCTGGGCGGCGAGACCTTCGAGATGTCCGCGCCGGATGGATACAGTCTGTTTTGTGTTGAGGGCTTTCCTTTGGGCTTTGCACGGATCTTTGGCGGTCGATTAAAGGGGAGAATCAACGGGCGATAGGTCATACCAACTTGCAATCTTAGCAACACTTAGCGAACAAGTGCATATGTGAAGCGCAAGCGCCATGCGCTTGTGAACTTAGTGTTGGTTAGATTGCGGGTTGGTATCAATCCAGTATCGCCGGGTAATATTCCCACTCTCTTCGACAAGCTCATCTTCCAACACGCCGCCATGAGTCAAAATCGTCTTCGCCGAGGCTTCGTTTCCTTTGTCGCAAGTCAAAAGCACCCTATCAATACCCAGTTCGCGGCATTTCTCAAGGGCAAGGGCCAACATATTGGTGGCGTGGCCTTTGCGCCGCTCACTTGGCCGCACGCCATAGCCGATATGGCCGCCAAACTTTGATAAAAAGTCGTTCAGTTTGTGGCGTATCTGTATCATGCCAACTATCTTGCCGCCACACACGCCAAAATAGGTGGTGGCCGGGACATAAGTACCGTCGTCGCGGGTTAAATCACCTTGCACCTGCCCCAACCAATCCTCGTAAGTCTCAGCCATATC
>Ga0123355_10019088_pt1 | contig 10906 bp, 10 predicted proteins | sample TergutEmb28metaG_3_FD_89872 | JGI IMG/M metagenome (GOLD analysis project Ga0123355, IMG submission 89872) | Embiratermes neotenicus P1 segment gut microbial communities from Petit-Saut dam, French Guiana - Emb289 P1 | ecosystem: Host-associated > Arthropoda: Insects > Digestive system > Gut ...
AATTTCTTCCTCGCCTTTACTAAAATAAAAGCAGAATTGCATTGTGTTCCCAATAATGCAATCTGACTTTTGCTCCATAAATGCTACACACTGACCAAAGACGTTTATTTCTGCATGGGCAATTAAACCGCTTTCGTCTCCCCATACTCCGCCAACGATAGCATCAAATGCCTTCTGGTAAAGCTCAATTGCTTGGTCGCAATTTTTCAAATATAGCTGAAGTTTTGTAATTGGCATAGCAACCTCCGATTATATTAATTTTCTTCGCATTATATACTACAATTGCAGCATTGCTGTGTGCATTATGCATCAAAAAACAAAAAGGACGTTGGATTTCGTGTTATTGTATTCCCCTTAACATCATTACGCCCGTATTGACGGCATCTTTGATACAATTTCAAGAGGTTCGGAAGCGCTGAATTTCCTAGCTTTTGCATTTCCATGATTGCTTTACACTCGAACTTAGTGTCCTTACAAAATTATGATACAAGCATCCGCTATTACTGCTTACTCGACACATTATACTCCAACGTTTACTGTCCACCATTCAACAATTTCTTTTAATTTACCCAAAACGTCAGGGGTAGGGTTGTGAAACTGGATTTCTGATGTGCACACATTGTTGTAGACTTTGCCAAAAATGTTTCTGCATGTGCCCGGTTCGTTGCCGCAGCCGCAGGGTTCACCTTGGTGGACACTACATATCTTAATATTTGCAATAATAAACTCCTTCAAATCATTGCTTAATGAGTTCCATTCCGGCTCGGAAACAACAGGCACATCACATATAAACCATTCCCCGTTGCCTTGCATATTAAACACAACTAAACAGGGTGATTTTTCGTTTTTGACAAAACGACAACCATTATCCCATTCCATATTCGGGGTCAAACCTTTTGCAGTTAAATAATCGACAAAACCCAATGCGCTTGTTAATGCTTCGCCTTTAAGGTTGTTTCTAAGAACATCTTTAATTTCCATAGCAGTTCAGTCCTCCTAATTTTCTATTTTCGCAATATTTTCACAACTCTACTCTACAACCATAGCATAACTGCATGGATTATGCCTCCAAAAACAAAAGCGTGTTTGAATCGTATGATTGTATCAACCATAATGTCCAAACGCCCTTTTATCCGCGTCATATTACAACCCTTGCCGCAGTACATCCACCATATCAGTCCGTTCCCAAGGCAAATCTAAATCATCTCGCCCTAGATGACCATAGGCAGCAATCTGCCTGTAAATGGGCCTACATAAATCAAAATGCCTGATAATTGCCGCGGGACGCAGGTCAAAGTGCTTGTCGATTAGCTCAACTATGTTGCTGTCAGGGATAGTACCCGTTCCCTTTGTGTTGACATGAACCGAAACCGGCCTAGCAACCCCGATGGCATATGCCACTTCGATTTCACAATGCCGGGCAAGGCCTGCCGCGACAATGTTTTTGGCAATATAGCGAGCCATATACGCCGCCGACCGGTCAACCTTTGTAGGGTCTTTGCCGGAAAATGCTCCACCGCCGTGGGATGCATATCCCCCATAGGTATCCACGATTATTTTGCGCCCTGTAAGGCCGCTGTCTCCCACTGGCCCACCGATTACAAAGCGGCCTGTTGGGTTGATATAGTATTGGGTATCGTCACTAAGCATTTCTTTAGGGATTACAGCCCTTATTACATGCTCCATTATGTCTGCACGAATTTGCTCTTGGGTTACGGTTTCGCAGTGTTGGGTAGACACTACAACTGCTTTTACGCCTACAGGTCGCTTATTTTCGTCATATGATACTGTGACCTGGGCTTTCCCGTCGGGCCGTAGGTAGGGTAAGGTCTTGTTTTTTCTTGCCTCGGCAAGTTTTCTGGCTAGTTTATGGGATAGGGCTATGGGTAGAGGCATAAGCTCTGGGGTTTCGTCACAGGCGTAACCAAACATCATGCCTTGGTCCCCGGCACCGGTGTCAGCCTCATTGCTTCCCCTGGATTCCAGAGCAGCATCGACCCCTAATGCAATATCCGGTGACTGACCGCTAAGGGTAACAAGTACCGAGCAGGCATCGGCATCAAAGCCCATATCCCCGCTGGTGTATCCGATTTCACGGATGGTATCACGGGCGATTTTTTCGATGTCCACGTAGCAATTGGTGGTGATTTCACCCATGACCAGCACCATACCGGTGGTAGTGCAAACTTCGCAGGCTACACGGGCTTTTGGGTCCTTGGCTATAATGGCATCCAATACCGCATCGGATATCTGGTCGCAAATTTTATCCGGATGGCCTTCTGTTACTGATTCTGATGTAAATAAGTACATATCATAAAACTCCCTTCGTATGAGGATTACCCCATGTGATTTATTGTTGCATTTTGGCAAAAAAATAAGCCCGACTCAGGGCTTTACAATGTTTCCTCGTATCACTCATGATACGAAAGCGCATCTTCCGACGGCAAGTCGTCGGGGGAATTAGCACCGTGCGTATGCCGGTTGCTGGGTTTCACAGGGCCCTGATCCCTCCACCTCTCTTGATGAGATATTCAATTGTCGAGATATATAATATCATGGGGGGAATGATTGTCAAGGAAAACACTGGACCTCTTCCGACAATAGGGAAAACAAGCTTGAAGTGCAGCTTGTTTTGCCTTATTTCAGAAGAGGTCTACTAAACCTGTCACTCCGGGCTTGACCCGGGGGCCTCATCTTCGCTTTCACTACTAAGCAACGAAATTTCTTCTGTTTTCGCCCTTCTCTTCAAAAAATCCTTGCCCAGCAACACTACGTTTATGACCGCATAGCTTACAGAGTAGTAGGTAAATAGAGACAAATATGATGACGCGATATATATCCTGCCAATTGCCTCCATTATAAACAAATACGAGAACAATATTGTAATCGTGGCTACATATCCTACAATAAGCTTAAGCCATAAACGCCCTTTGGATTTGTGGATAAATACAAACCCTATTACCGCAAGTACAAGGGGTAAATCCCTACCGATTATTCTAAAGAGTATTGCAATCCTTGCCCCTCCTATATCAGCTTGCATCATATCGGAAGCGGCATCAATCCAATAAAGTATTTTTGAAGCGGCTAAATATGTTATTAGAGCTGTCTTTACAAACGTCCATTTTTGATTCTTCATGATAGCAATATATCTCCCCCCGTACCCTTCATAGGATTAACGCCCACGCACCATAATATCATCCAGCATTTCAAACAGTAGCACAATATCCTGAAACGCTCCGCGAAGTATTAAGCTTGTAGGCGCAAAAATTTCGCTGTCCGGCGAAAACTGAAACAAAAATTGTACCATTGCGGTTTCACCATCGACTATCGCCTCACCATGAACGCTTACATAGTCATCGTCAGCGTCGATAAAATGTGCCCATACAGGTATACCCGTAAAAAACCTGTCTAATGCCGGGCCGATTTGTACATCAGGGTGATTATGCAGGGTGCCTGTTACTATCCTGTGGATGTGGTACTCTTCGCGAGTCATATTAGCTGTTGGGTCATGCTCTTGTTGCCCTGCACTTCCTCGCCATCCGCCGCCTTCGTCGCCTCTGTTTATTGTTATGAAAACAATCAACGTGACAACTACTGCAAGCAAGGCAATGGTAATACCAAACAGACCCATAACCAGCTTTCGCTGTTTTGCTATCTCCTTAGTAATTGGCTCTGTTTCCGGCACATCATTATATTTAACTATTTCCTCTTTATCCCCTTCCCATGGTGGAACCTCAACAGGGGTGGGAATTGGGTATTGGAGAGGGAAGTCGTCAACATCAACGATATGGACTTCCGGTTGTTCTACAGCCACCGTTTCCTCAGGTATATCAGTAGCTGCATTGCTTATCTCAGGAGAATCCGTAGGCTCTGCTATTACTTGCTCATCCACTGGCGTGCTTTCATCGGTTTCTGCCGCCGCCTTGGTGCCGCAAGCAGAACAAAATTCGGAATCATCTTCCAGCTTTTGTCCGCATTCGGTGCAAAATCTTTCATCTTCAGGCTCTACGACCTCGGCACCACACTCGGTGCAAAAGGCAGAGTCCTCGGGTAGTTTTGTCCCACACTGGGTGCAAAAGCCTTCTTGTTCTTCTGACGGTTCCTGGACCTTTGTCCCACATTCTATACAAAATTCTGAGTCACTGGCTAATTCATGGCCACATTGGATGCAAAACATTTCAAAAACCCCTTATAAACATATTAGACGCAAATTTCAATTTACGTAAATTGCCTTTCTTTAATCCGCTATTCTGACCAGCGTGTGCGTGTACTCCTGGCCTTCAAATCTATATTGGAAAAATGTTTGGCCCGATCGTGTTGTAATCTGAACCGTTACATCCGTTTCCCATAGGGTGCTTACCAGCCTGTTACGGCCTTCTATATACCATTCAAAAGGTGTTTCGTCTTCTACTGTTTGGTGATGTTCGTTAAATCTATATTGTCGCCCGGTTCCGTCTTCATTAAATTGCAAGCGGGTTACAACGGAGCCCATGATTGGTCCATGCTGGGTCCATGTGCCTTGCAAGTCTCCAGGTCCTATACTTCCGCTCGTTATTAGTATAAAAGCAATGGCGGCTACTGCCACAATGGCGATACCAACAATGGCAATAAGCCCGAATCTACCCTTGCGTTTAGGCACATGTGTAATCATATCCGGGTCATAGTCCGGGTTTCGTGCAAATCCGCTGTAATCGGGTGTTTCTACAGTTTGATAGTCTGTGTAATCCATGGGGCGGGGAATGGGTTCTACCTGCTGATATTTTCTGGTGGGGTAGGGGGATGAATTTGATGTATCCATAAAAAGCAGTTCCGGTTCCTGCTGCCCTGTTGTAGCCCGTAATCTGCTGAATGCCGTATCAGTGTCGGTATCATCGTCATCAATAAAGAGCAAATCTGGATCAATTTGCCTGGGTATTACCGGGCTATGTTGGCTAGTCGCCTCATCGGTGTCTGGCATTGTAAGAGGATTGGGTGAAATGGGGGGGAATGCCGGTATTACTGGGCTTTCGAAATTCTGTTGTACCGCTATAGGCTTGGGAATCTCTGGCGGTAAAGAAACATCCGGTAACTCTACATATTGAACCGGGGTTTCGACTGGGGTAGTTATTACTTGGGGTACAACCTGAGGGATAGGCTCAATCGGAGTAGGCATAGCTTGGGGTATAACCTGAGGGATAGGCTCAATCGGAGTAGGCATAGCTTGGGGTATAACCTGAGGGATAGGCTCAATCGGAGTAGGCATAGCTTTAGGTATAACCAGAGGGATAGGTTCGACAGGAGCAGGTATAGTTTGTGGTGGAGCAGGTTGTACTGTTCGCACCTGCGGAAGCTCTGGATAAATCGGCTGCCCAGTAAACTGCCCCTGAGGGGGGACAGGAGTTGGCATTGGCTGCGGTGCCGGTTGGTATCCCACATACCCTGGATTATTTACAAGAGGCATATTAGAATAATATAAATTATGATCAACCTTGGGCTCCTGCTTGGGAGCAGGGGGGGTAAACGGTTCCATGGGGTAGTCTATGAAATTGGTATTACCAGTTGAAGATTCCTTTTTTGTTTCCTGCTCCACTCCCACTGATTCACTTGGGAAAAACATGTAATCCATAGATTCGGCAAAACCTGGGGTGCTTTCTTCAGGACTTTTTTCCTCAGGAGGGGAGGAAGGATAAGCCTCATATTGCATTGTCTCAGGGGAAGGGAAATTTGTATATCCGGGCATTATTGGTTGAACAGGATACTGCTGTGGGTATCCGGCGTAGTTTGCTGGCTCGGGCTGTTGTTGTATCGGTTCTTGGGGAGGGGGAGAAACATAAACCGGGCTGGGGTTATCGTTTATCACCTTAGTGCCACATTTATGACAGAATCGCGCCCCGGCTGGCGACTTATTCCCGCATTTGGAACAAAACATTAATTGTCCTCCTTTTTATAGCGAACGACATTGAGAAACATGATTGAAGGAGGGCTGACGCGAACTTGGCGTTTATGGCCGATTTTGCTCGACACGCAATCACGATTTCGAAAGTCGTTCGCTACTATGTATAGCGATTTCAACTGTGTGTGCTGTTTTTGTTGCTCTCAGCGGAAACGCTTTCCAAAACACAGTAATGAGATTATAACTGTGGAAAATGCAAACTGCAACGTAAATACATAGAATATGTCAATATTATTGATAAAAGAGAAGTTTTATCATCAGCAAATGCATATATAATCACAGGGAAAAACAAAATTACCACGTATGGCGTCATACGGTCTTTTTTTGCAAACCACCATAAATCCAGGGGTTGAGCTGATGGAAAAACAGTTTTTACTGTATTGCTGTACTAGTACAGTAATACAGTGACGAGGAAATGTAATTATTGTTGACAACATTTACATTAATCCATATAATGCGGCATGTTGACGCGAGAAACCGATGTCATCACAGTTGGTGAAAGCTGACATGGAGAAGTACCCAAGTGGTTGAAGGGGCTCGCCTGGAAAGTGAGTAGGTCGTTAATAGCGGCGCAGGGGTTCGACTCCCCTCTTCTCCGTTGAAGTAGGGGCTCTGCCCCTACACCCCGCCGCTACGCGGGGCAAAGCCCCGCTTTGCTTCCTCGCTTCGCTACGGGGCCGTGTTTGCGCAGTAGTAAGTCTTTTCATTATTAGTAAGGGCCCTTAGCTCAGTTGGTTAGAGCCCCCGGCTCATAACCGGGTGGTCCCGGGTTCAAGTCCCTGAGGGCCCATTATTTTCTTACAAAGGAGGTCGAAGCTCATGATTTGTCCAAAACGGAAGACATCCAAGGCCAGACGTGATAAGCGTCGTAGGCAGACTTGGAAAATTTCTATGCCCAATCTGATTACATGTAGCAAATGCGGTCAACTGGCACAGTCTCATCGCATGTGCAAAAATAAGGATTGCCGCACTTACAACGGTCGCGAAGTATTGAAAGTAGCTGAATAGCAATGGATAGCACAAAATTGACCATTGCTGTTGATGCCATGGGTTGTGATTTGGGCCCGTCAGTTGTCGTTGATGGGGCCTTGCAAGCGTCAGAGGCTCATCCCGGGGTTCGGTTATTATTGGTGGGACAGGAAGATGTAATACGTTATGAGCTGGCCCGTCATAAAGAAAACCCCAGAATCTCCGTGCTCCATGCCACAGAAATCATCACACCTGATGAGGTGCCCACCACTGCCATCCGTCAGAAGAAAGACTCTTCCCTTGTTATAGGGCTTAGGGCCGTAAAAGCTGGGGATGCAAGTGGTTTTGTTTCTGCCGGTTCTACCGGGGCACTCTTAAGTGGGGCAACGATAATAATCGGGCGTACAAAGGGTGTAGAGCGTCCTGCGTTGGGTACTCCCATTCCCACAAAGAAGGGTTTTACCCTATTGTTGGATTGCGGTGCTAATATGGACTGCAAGCCGTCTTATTTGTATCAATTTGGTCAAATCGGTGCCGAGTATATGCAAAAGGCCCTTGGGGTAACAAACCCCAAAGTGGGCCTTATTAATGTTGGCGCAGAAGATGAAAAAGGCAATGTTGCCGCAAAGGAAGCCTTTGTCTTGCTTAAAGAGAGCGGTCTTAACTTTGTGGGTAACATAGAGGGCCGTGAGATTTCTGATGGTGTTGTAGATGTGGCTGTATGTGATGGTTTTACCGGCAATATTTTGTTGAAATTCATGGAGGGCTTTGCCAAGTCCATGATGGGCATAATAAAAGAAGAGCTTAAGTCCTCTGCCATATCAACAATAGGAGCCTTGCTAGCCAAGGGAGCATTTGGCAGGGTAAAAAAACGCTTTGATTACCGGGAGGTAGGTGGAGCACCTTTCCTAGGTCTTAAATCTTTGGTGGTTAAGGCCCATGGTAGTTCTGATGCCTTTGCTATGAAGAATGCAATACTCAAGTGCATAGATTTCGAAAAGGCGAAAATTGAGGTATAAACGTAATTTTACGTAACATAAAGCCGTTGTTTGTATAGAGTTTGAAGATGCGAAAAAGGAGGGCACAAAATGGAGTTTGAAACCATAAGAGATGTTGTAGCCGAGCAAATGGAAATTGACCCAGGTAGCATAACAGCTGAAACAAAATTTATTGATGACCTTGATGCGGATTCCCTTGATTTATTGCAAATAATTGATACCCTTCAGACGGTATATGGTATGGAATTTGCCAATGATGCCACAGAAACAATCCGCACCGTAGGGGATGCTGTTGATTATGTGAAAAAAGCTCTAGGGAAATAACCCATGGACAAGTTTACTGATTTTCAGGCGCGATTGGGCTATGCCTTCAACGCGCCTTTATTATTGCGCCAGGCCTTGACCCATGCGTCATATATACATGAAAAGGGTCTCGCTCCAAGTGAGTCCAACGAAAGGTTGGAGTTTCTTGGGGACGCGGTACTTGAACTGTGTATCAGTGATTTGCTTTATCGCCGCTTTCCAGAAATGTCAGAAGGACAGCTTACCAAGCGCAGAGCGGGATTGGTTTGTGAGCCTAGCTTAGCAGGGCTTGCTCGTGAACTAGATGTGGGAAAGGTCATGCTAGTGGGTATTGGTGCCCACCAGACTGGAGGGCGTGAACGGGATTCCGTATTATCGGATTGCGTAGAGGCTTTGTTTGGTGCGGTGTATCTTGACGGTGGTCATGAGGCCGCCCGGTCTCTGATTTTCAGGCTGTTCGAGCCTTTGGTGGATAATGTTAATGCGCCGCCACGGGATTATAAAACTACCCTCCAGGAAATTTTACAAAAAAACAGCCGGGCTACGGCTGTTTATCGTATTATAAAGGAATCGGGCCCATCTCATAACAAGGAGTTCATTGCCGAAGTTTCACACATGGACAAAATACTGGGTACCGGCCAGGGTGGTAAGAAAAAAGATGCAGAACAGGATGCGGCTATGGTTGCGCTAAATCAGCTAGGGCATCTTTAAATATAACAGCCTGCATGTCTGTTATACATTTGTGAAAGCATAAACATTGTAAGGAGCTGGCTGGTGTTAATATGCTCTTTTGTCATTTTTGCCAAAAGTTTTTCGTTTGATGATACATTATCCTGTTGGTTGTAGCTCTGGTGAATTATGGATATCCGATACCAAGTATTTTTATCTACGATTCCTGTTTCTATCTCTGGCATGAAAATACGCTGGAATGCATTAACAGCTATGGTTGTATCCGGTCCGAAACTACCATCGACGGAAGTAATCTCAGGTATATCCGGGAAGAATCTGCGGATATTATTTAGCATGGTCTGTATCAGTTGTACATAATTTACTTTCATACCTTCTTGGAGTGAATAACCAGGGAAGGGTGCAATCCCGTCGATATTATTGGTTTCTACAATTTCCACATTTCCCGGGTAATAATGGCGCAGTATTTCCAGCGCGTTGTGTCCCCGCTCAGCTAAGGCTACTGTGCCCCATTGCCACAGGCCAGGGCATGTGAACTTTCTGCCGTCACTGAAGACAGGAAAAAAAGGGTTTCCCTCATGTTGTATATACCGATTAAAAATACTGCTTACCATGTGGGCGATATTGTCGTGGGTTTGTCCCCCCTCGATGAAAGATTGTTCATCGAGTTTGTGTAGTGCCTGGGTTATTATCGCGTAGATGTTGGCCTCGATGGCGGCAGGAGGCCATGTTGGGTAGATGGTATTGCTTGCGATTTTTTGGATGTAGTCGATGAATGGGACTTGTTTTGAATTGATGTTGACAAAACCGGGGATTATGGCTTCTTCGTGCAGGGGGAGGCCGGCAGGGTTTTCAGCTTCAGGCAGTGTTGGTTCAATCAGTTTATGTGTGGGGATAAAGTACTCATCACAGTCATTTTCCCAATCAGTTGTCATATTAATCGGTAGAATGCTTACGATAGTGTCAAATATCCGCACACCATGAATAATCTGCGTGGCAAAACCATCGGCTTGAGCCCTGACGCTGTAGGTAGAGTAGGGGATGCCCGTGTAATCTGGGTCTAGGGCTAGCTCCTTGGGTGGGGCTTCTAATGGTACTTTTTCTGTTATTCCTCTTTTATTTGTATGTATGTCATGTAAAATTTGGTCTTCGAGTGAGATGATTATATTTGCCTGTACAGGTAAATTGCCATTGGCTGAGGTAGTGGCTACTTTAAGATAACCTGTTCCCATGGGGACCCTCCTGGGAGTTTTTGCTATATTTTATTCAGAAGGGGTGGAATTGTGACCAAAATGCTATAACTCCAATGTTGAACTGCGTAGCAAATTTATTGTCGTTCCCCTTTAAAATGAGTTTGCTCATTTTAAAGATGAACGATTATATAGTGATTCCTCTTGAAAAACAAGCGAGCTTGTTTTCAAGGAGAATCACTATATGTTACATTTGTTCAAACTTGAACCTATTGCACTCCTTGTAAATTCAAGGCTTTTCAACTCGGCAAGCCGCTTGAAACCAAGTAAAATCAAGCACAATAGACACAAACAAGACACAAAAATTTCTCAGTTTCAAAAGCGAAAAGAGCATCCGTTTATACATAAATGGGTGCTTTATTTTTTATAGCTAATGCATGGCACAACAAAAAAACTTTACCATAATAACGCATAGCGCATGAACATAAATCAAAACCGCAACGAGGCTGTCTCATTAAGGAGTAATATAAAGCCCGTCATCCCGGGCTTGACCCGGGATCCCCTTAGTCTTTCGACAATGATAATGGAATCCCGGATTAAATCCGAGATGACGAGCCTTGAAATTACGGCATTCTTAACGTGACAGCCCTGTATTAACGATACTATTGATACAATTTGTAGGTCTTGAAAATTAGTCGATATTTAACGCCTCAAAAACACCATTGTTTGAGTAATCATCTAACGCAGGTTTACTTAGCAACTCCATAAGTTGGGCTTTTGTAGCCCATAAATACTCGGTATGTTCATGGGAAAGCGTAACTGTATCG
>Ga0123355_10019089_pt1 | contig 10906 bp, 2 predicted proteins | sample TergutEmb28metaG_3_FD_89872 | JGI IMG/M metagenome (GOLD analysis project Ga0123355, IMG submission 89872) | Embiratermes neotenicus P1 segment gut microbial communities from Petit-Saut dam, French Guiana - Emb289 P1 | ecosystem: Host-associated > Arthropoda: Insects > Digestive system > Gut ...
ACAGATTTTTCTGAGTGTCTAGTTTTTGTGTTCCTCCCCCCCCCCCCCACAAAATGGAAATTTTTCTTTACTTTTTAAAAAAATTTAACGATTTATTTTTTTCCATGTTTTTTTTTTTGGAAAGCGGTTAAGAAAATTTTTAAATAAAAAATTTTCCAACCCCCTTTCAAAAAAAAAAAAAAATAAAAAAAAAAAAACTGCAAATTTTTTTTAAAAGAAGTAAAAATTTTTATTTTTTTGGGGGGGGGGGGGAGGAACACAAAAACTAGACACTCAGAAAAATCTGTGAAAGGATCGGGTCAATTACGGTCATTGCGAATTGCAACTTTGATCCTTCGGGTTCAGGTAAACGACATGACATCATTTTTTAGAATGTTGGTTACATTTGCTTCCATATTATATACATGGATCCGTGCATCGTGAATCGAATTTAATAAATGTCCAAAAAGATGCGCCTTATTCGGTTTATTACAATTCTGTAGGCAGCTCTACATGTTTCGGGTGTTGACACACATCATCAGGAGCTCGTACAGCTGTAATTACAGATTCTGATATTGATTAACTGCAATGAATAAAATACGCTGTTAGTAATACTAATATATAATTTAAAATTCTAGATTGGTTATATTGAATGTTACTAGCCTTGAGGAATATGATATGTAAAATAATGGTGGTTGGTTAAAAACAGTATTTTAATACGTACAACAAAATATAAAACATATAACAATATATATATATATACATAATTTAGGGTATGTTGAAGTTCTATCGGAAAATGCAATAAACAAAGTCAGTTAATACTATTGTGTATATACCTGATTCAGTTATTATAAAATGCTACGGGAGTAACACTATTGAGATCAGAAGAATAGTCTCTACATATCCGGATCTACTACCATCCGCTCTCGTTGTTGAGTTGGAACTGATTCACGTGTATCATACGGTAGGTATTCATTTGTTATGGGAGAGTTGTGACGTAAGACCGGTACAGCTGCCTACAGAAATGCAATAAACTGAATAAGGCGCATCTTGTTTGACATTTATTAAATTTGCTTCCATATTAATGCCAAAAATGTATTTTGTACCTTTCTATGCCTTGTAACATCATTATTCAAAAAGCAAATAAAAATAAATAAAAAATATGGATGATTAGGTTGAACGAAAGACAAAGCAGCTAATTCAACACCTCCAGTGTGTCATACACAGGAATATCGCCCACTTTTTCACAGGACGGAAACTATAACTTGCCTTTACCTTTTCGAACGGAGAATTTTTTCTGCTTGCATTGTGTCGCATTCGATGTTAAATCCTTGGCCGGCTTTCTTCCTCAAAGAAATGTAATTAGCCAAGCTGAAGTCTAGGCCACCTATAATGCTTAGCCACACTCCACGGACAAACAAGAACAGAATTCGTTTTTTTTTTCGATGTCTGCCCAGCTTCTTTCCAATCTAACTGTTTAGGGTTAATCGACTTTCCTCCTCCAGACAGTTCCAAAGTAAGCTAATGAAAAGCTATTCTTGTACTTCGAACACCAATCGTATCTTATTGTCCTAACATCAAATTTTCGACGCAGGAAAACGCACAAGGCGCCGTGCTCGTTCACTTCCAGTCGTCTCAGACCAGCGCTGGGAACACTCTAGTGCAGATCGTATTCGCCCTGGCTCTTCATTTATAATTCCTGTTTTGTGTTGGAAAAGTGTCTTTTCAAATTTTGGCGAAGCGATTTCTTCTCATATTTTTGTCTTGTTTAGTCCCTCCAGGTAAATGTAATAATTAATTAGAACAGACCACCATTACTTCCTCTCAAACCCTCTCTCAACCTTGTTCGGCACGTCTCTCGTTTAAGCTATGTAACCAACTCTCACGCACTGCCTTCCAAACAAACATTAATATACAGATAAGCCATTACTGTATTACTAAATGACAACTGTTTATTTTGTCAAGTAAAATAAACAAATGACCGTATATAATTACAGTGATCCCATCTGATAGTCACACTAATGGAAGAGACGAATGTACATTCCAGGAGCAATATAATTGCTGTCGATTTGTTTGCATATAATTTTCATATTTTGAACTCTCGAGTTAAAAGTTCGGGTCGGAAACAAGCTGTATTGACATGTCCCTCGTGCGTTCATGTAAGTGGAAAACTAATAAGTGCTTCCCTAAATTAAGCCCACGGCCTTCTTTTACAATTCATAACTTACTGATCACCCTAGCCAGGTAGTACTAAGAAAATATTACTGAAATTAACTTTATTGTTATTATTATTATTATTATTATTAATATTAATATTATTAATTCCACAATTTAAGACGTTTAATAAGTCATAAAGCATGAACAAGTACGAAGCAAAAACATTCTCAAAGCAAGATCTAGCAAATTGTTGTAATGTTCCAAGGGCGTGTTACTTCGGCATCGGCCATACTGTGATTTGGAGTAGCTTGAAGATTAATTATGTAAAAGTATGAGTCCACCTTATGCGAAATGTATAAATATTGCTTCCAAAGTAATTATAGGTTGTAGTTTTTAATAAAACATGGTGTACCACGTATGTCATACAAAATGCAAATTCTTAAGGTGAATATTTTGATGGCTGTAAATGTTGTTCATAACATGTCAGCTAGACGCAGTAAGTTCATTGGATCATTGTAAAACAAAAGTCACTCAGAACTGGTGAAATAATCTGCAAAAAAACAATATACGGAAATAGCAAGCGAAACAAAACACACATGCAGAGCTCTTTGTAGTAGACTAATGATACATTTCATTTTAAACCTACACGAGGCCACCTGATTTATTCAGACCTGGTATGTTATTTTTCAAAACATTAGTAGAATGACAAAACAGTATTAACTACAACATAAATCCCAAATCCTGTCGTTAATTAACCAGGGTGATAGAAACACGGTATTTGCACCATCTTCGTATCCATGACCAGAGTTAGACGTCACGCATGCCTGACGGTCTCCTTCTGTCAGTTCCTCTTCGAGAAAATTTGAAAAAATTATCTGAAGTTGAGCATCGGTCTTTTCCTATCACACATTTCTGAGTTCACTGTATAAATTCATCGTATCTCCTTCGAATTCATAAAATATAACACATTGGCGCAGCGACATCCTACACCTAATTGTGAAAATTATATTGAGTGGAGCAAGAGGAATCAGTATGCGGCACAATTAAGGAGCATTTCCTGACATTTCCTTCATGACGGCCCTAAACATCTGATTACATCAACGGCGAGAAACTCTCACGAAACCCGCCCGCATCCTCCATTGTTTAATCTGTCTTGTGACTTGTTCCACAACATCTTCTGAAGCAAGTTCTCTACAGAATGAGGGCTAATGTTTCCCCTTTCAAATTCGAGTTTCCGATCTTTTCCTTAAGGCCATCCAGTAGCTGCTGACGTCTTATTCCTGTCTTTCCGTCCTTTCTATCTTTCCTTATATTTCTTCTTCTATTTTTCCATCAAAAACTTGATTTATAGAGCAGTTCCTCCGCACGATGTGACCAATCTATTTAGCCTTCCTTTCATTTACGCAGGATGTTCCTTTCTTCGTTGACGCTACGTAATATTTTTTCACTTGTTACACGTTCTGTCCAAATGAATTTCTGCCTTCTTCCGCAAAACCACTTTTCAAAATATTCTTTTCAAATAACACCGTCCGTGCACCACACTCTGAATCAGTTAAATACAGTCTGTTTCTTCACAATCTGCTCATCATATATTTAATAATAATATCCCCTTTCAAGTCCACACCAGTTCCTCAGGATTTTCGGCAAATTCTGAACGCATTTTAGTCTCTCCCAGACGTGCTTGGCATCCCACCTATCCAATATTCCTCTGAATTTCGCCCAAATAATATCCGGTACACAGTACAAAATATGACGCTCCTAATTGCGTGCCTTTTTCTTCGCCGCAGCAAGATGTTACAATAATTACACAAGCTTTTTCAAATTATAAACTCACATGCAGTGACCTAATATTGTGCATACATAAATTCTTTTACGGTCATCGCTGTGTCTTCAGTCCTTCAACCCAGTAACTAAAAAGCTCATTTACTTTATTGTGTGTGTGTTTTATTTTGGGATCTTGCATGCTTATCTGAGGAAACTTAATGTATGTCAAAATGCCACACGCGATTTGGCGGCGACGCTAAACTGTCGTATTCAGTAGCACATTTTATTCGTTGCTGTACATAACGTAGCTTAATCTATGCAGATGGTTAGATTTCTTACTGTGCAAAATGAAAAATTCAACTAACGAAATACGCAAGAAATATTAAGGCACGTGGATAACACATAAAAAGTAAGTCGCTTGTCTGTATAAACACTATAGCATGAAGCTGTAAATTCCAGGCCTGTGCTTCACTCTTCAGCCATATTTACCCTCGAAGAAAGATTACTGCTATTCGCCGAACAGGAAGCTGGCGAAGAGAGGATCAATTGTCTGAGTGCCGTAGAAAAGATCAAATTCTAGCCCAAGTTGGGAAGAGAAGTGACATGGCAGTCCAGCCACTTACGACACAACAGTAAAGTACATCGGCTAAAAAATACTGTGTGCAATATGCAACTAAAATTCCCTTTCTTCATGAAGATTTCCCTTAAAATGAATTTTACCGTAAAAATAGCAGTTGCATATTTGTTGTTACAGGTCTATGGTTAAACAATTGTGTCGACCCAATCACGAAGCTGCCTATTAGAAATGATAAAAATCTAATGGTGCATTTTTTTCTTACCTCAATATTCTAACCACCAGCAAGAATAAATGATAGGAGAATTGCCTCGTATAATAATTCCTCTTACTCGAAACAACTGGTTCCCTACTCATAGAAAAATAAAGATTAATAAGAAATAGATCATTCTGAGATTCACTGCACATTATAGTAAACAGTATTAGTACATTCACAATGTGGTTATTAGTTTCTCCCAAACACAAGGGACATTTGTAACAACACATGCCTCGCTGTGTATAGTAAGGTCCTTCAATAACTGGACGGATAAGATTAACGTAAAAACTCCAATCAGAACAAATTACTCGTTACAGCTTCCTCGCACAGCGTTACAGCTATACATTTCCGTGAGCATTCGTAAATCTGTTAACATTGCAGTCAGTATTGTGAAGCAATATTGTACGTCGTTACACACACGCAGATACGCCGAGCGTTATGTTACAGCGGTTTCCACTACTGCGCCTGGTTCGAGAGTTCCCAAACGTAAAGCCGCCTTTGAGGCTGATTATCCTGTGCGAAGATTTAATCTGATTTCCTAAATTTCCCTAGACAAGTTTTGATACTGTTTATCAAACCAGACCACCTATATTCCATTGGGCATCCACCCCATTATAAAATTCGTAACAGCGTCACTTCTCTATTTTACACAATTTAACCTTTTGACGTCTAACGACGACTATAGTGGTCGTACCGCACCGCTAACCTCTAAATGTTGCATTTTGTATATTTATTCAACAAATATAGGTACTGAATATTTTAAACATGGTATATACTCTCCGTTTTTTCCTCTTCAAAATGCAGTTAGTTTCATAAATCTAACTTATTTGGTTCCTGCTTTATTCACATTTTATATACAGGATGTGCTAAAATTAAAAAAATAATTCCGGCGCCAAAAGGTTAAGAAACTATGCGTGAGAAATCATCACAAAATAAATTGCAGTACGTGCTGTTACTGGGGGACCGTGGTAGCACAGCGGTTAAGGTTCTGTGCTACAAATCGGAAAGTCGCTGGCTCGATTCCAGACGGTGTCACTGCAATTTTTCATTGACATACTCCTTCCGATTGCACTATGGCCCTAGGGTCGACTCAGCCTCTAACAGAAATAAGTACCAGGAATATTTCCTGGGGGTTAAAGCGGCCGGTGCGTAAGGCTGATAACCTTACCACCATCCTGGGTCATTGTCACGTAATCTGGGAACATTAACTTCCTGGAACCCTCTGAGCACCTCCGGGGTCTAATGGGACTGATTTACCGTATGTGTTGTTACTGATAATGCCGATTTTCCATTCAAAGGGTCACGGAGAATTTCCAACAGAAATTTACAGCTTCAGAATAAATTCTGAATCGAAGCATGGGAGAGAATGTCATTCATAACTTACGAAAGCTATCAGTGTCGTGGCAATTAAGCTATTGGAAAAATGAACCTCGTGTAACAGCTATGCTTTCGGTTCACAGAAACTTATATCTCACGCGAGGTACGGCTTAATATAGATGTTATATCAAACTTCCAAACTGGTGGGTTTAAAGGCGAGCATGTCACGACTACGTGTTTGACTTGACAGTGTTTAACGTCAATCAAGCTTTGTTGTACAGACCAAAAATATCGTTTCTACACTGATTCATTTCGTGATTAAGCCTCTCATCCCAACTGACCTCACGTCACAAAAACGTCCTGATTTTCCCTCCGCTAGCTGCAGCACGGAGCCTCACGTTACAACCCCACAAGTTGTGCACATTAGAGCTCGGGAAGATTAGATCATAGCTCCAAATATTTTGTGTATTAAATTACAGGGACTTAGACAACATACAAATGTATTGAAGAATAAAAAACCAACTAGATGCCACTTGTTATTTTATTGTACTTCTTATAGGCTCAACATGTTTCGGGCACTACTGCGCCCATCATCAGGAACTCGTGATTATGACGTCGATTGCCACATTGGTCTTTTCGTTCTTCGTTTGTTGTATGTTGGAGGTTAGGTGCTGTTAGGTTGGAGTAGTGTCCGGACTGCAAGCCTGCAGGTTAGGCGCAGTTAGGTTGGAGTAGTGTCCGGACTGCAAGCCTGCAGTCCGGACACTACTCCAACCTAACTGCACCTAACCTCCAACATACAACAAGCGAAGAACGAAAAGACCAATGTGGCAATCGACGTCATAATCGCGAGCTCCTGATGATGGGCGTAGTAGTGCCCGAAACATGTTGAGCCTATAAGAAGTACAATAAAATAAAAAGTGGCATCTAGTTGGTTTTTTATTCTTCTGTTATCACAATGATGAACGGTCCAATAAACATCAGATATAAATGTATTTTGTCAACTACCATAATGAAATTTTACATATGAAATTCCCTTAAGAATTTTTTTTTTAAGTTTGTAGACAACATTTTATTACCTTATGCGCCATTATGCAGCGCTAAATTTATTTTCATATCAGCTGCTCACACTCAGACCGCACTTGTATTATTAATGTTAGGGATTTGAAAGGAATTAAGAATTTAAATAAAAGCCTCAACTGACCCAAAATTTGTTAGGGCAACACATATGGACACACATGGATACAAATAAACATACGAGCAAATTAATGCAGTTAAATGTCACATAAATTTATCTTCCTCCTTGGAAAAAAAACTGTTAGGCTAACAATGCTATGAAAGCTTCAAGATTTATAGAAGAAAAATTGATTAATCTGTCCCGTGTATATGTGTTAGCGGCGTCAACGGCCCATTTGCTAATACTATCTTCAAAATAGATCTTAGGTTCCGTAAAAAAACACAGAATAAAAGGAGTTGGGTTTCTCTTTTTGTCATTCGTTGCAGAGCCAGAATGTCTTATCATTCTAATGGTAATGCAAACAGTAAACAGTTGGACACGCTATTTCTGATAAATTCGTTACAGTCGAGGCCTATTGGACTGGACACATCGGTCAGTCTGTACAGTTTATTTCCAAACTTCACAACAAGACCATTTCGAAAGAAATACTTCTGTATATTCTTGAGACTTGCCTGTCTAGACTAAAAATTGTAAGTTTCTTGGATAGGCCAGCTTTCAGTATACGAACTGCTTTGTTAAATAAGGAAATTATTTCAAGTTGTAGTCTCTGACAAACCATATAAAGCAGGTCCCTAACAGCCTTGTATGTCTTTTCCTCGCCCTCACATTGCTCATAAAAAGGATGGCCTTCCGATACAGACACTGGCTTCAAACATATCGAAAAAGCAGTCGCTTGCAGCCAGTAAGTGTGGTCCCCTTTTTGGATTTGAGGGGTGGGGGTGGGGGGGGGGGGGAGCTGAAACTTCTTCACCGTAAAATCCAGAGGGTTACAAAATAGTATCATACAACAATGTTAGGTTCTCAAGGACAGCTCCACCTCTCAAAGTTGCTTCCCTGTTATTCAAATGCGAGGCGTTATTTAAAATGTATAACGTCATAGATTCCAGCTGTTAGAGTAAATGTCCATTACAAGTGCGCGGGAGTAAACTGCACGACCTGTTTGAGGTGCAATCCAAGAATGTGTCTGGTGGGATTAAGGACGCCCACGACAATTGCTCGCTAGATCGAGATTGGAAGTCTGGATGCCAGGAATAAGAAGCAATGCAAATTACTGTGTTGTGAAGTTCAGTGGGAGGCGAAGTGTGATATTATCTACTGTGGCAATAGCGGGTACATATAAACAGCCTTTACACGTAAATCCTGCCCTTAGGTTATAAATAATATTCCCGAGAAAGAAAAATATATTTTTCATATCACTTTTAGAAAACTCTAACTCATGTATGGAATACCATAAAGCCGAAATTCACAAAATATGTATATAGTATATGTCACTCTTGCGTATTCGTGTATCACTTTACAATCAGCCTGACCTAACATATTTCCCCCTTGCTTCTTCCCCTACTCTGCCGCCGCTTTACCGGAAATGAGAACAGTGTCAAGGTCGCGTGTTTAGCCAGTCTATCCCCTGCACTATATTCATAGCATTACATACATGATTTATCTCTTCCCCTATTAACTTCATTGCTATAACATATGTTAAATTGCAACACTGCGTTTGTTAATGTAAATCCTGCAGCATTGTGGTTGGAAAGCACTTTGTGTCTACATGTTTCTTTAGCTGACGCGGGAAATGAGACAGTGTAGTCGGCGTAATGACTACTGTTATGGGCTGAACAAACTAGGAGTCCTGGTTCGAATCCAGGCAGGGCTAAGAAATTCTTTTTTTTTCCTCCAACGCGTCCAGACAGCCTCTGGGGCCCACCGAATTATAGGGGAACGGGGCTTTTTCGTCTGGGGTATACTCGTAGTGCCTGGGGCATAAGGCTGAACTCTTACCGTCACCTAGTGCTGAGGTTAAAAATGAGTGGAGCTGTACCCCCACGCGTGGTTCGCAGAGCGACAACTCTCACTGACTGCGTACTCCGTCTTGCGGCACGTTAATAGCGTCTCCCAAATCGAGTTTCCCAGAGTGTGCGATCTAGTTCTTCCTCCTTCAATTATTTTGTCCAAACTTAGGCCTTTCGGGTAGTTCAAGTTTTGATAAAACTCTCTAAACAAATATCACATTTTCCATTCGTGCTGCATGTACTGTTATTCCCATCCTCAGCCACTACAGCTCTGCAGTATCACAGAGTAGAATATATAAGTTCTGTAACGGCATATTAAAGTACGCTATAAAATATGGCGAACTACCTGTCCCACTGCTCTGTATTTGGTGAAAGGTATGACGTAAGAGGATTCTCATGACGTGATGGATCTACTGCCTAGTAGGTTGACTGTTTTCTGTTATGTCCATGTATTCTCCAGAAGCTTCCATTTCTAAACTGTTCTTACAATTTCAATGCGTTTTTACACGAATCTGTAGCTATTTTTGAAGATAGCTGTATTCTGGAATGTGACTTCACGTATTCTTGTAGATGGGTGCCGACGTTACGAAGAAATAAACTGACACCATCTTCAGGGTAATAGAACAAACTACACGTCACAAGTCAGAAGAGTAAGAAAGTAATAAAAAGAGAGCAAGACAAAAGGAGAAAAACAAGAAAACAGAAAATTGAGACAGTAATAGATTTTACAGCCGGGATATGAATAATACAACATAGCCACACCACAGGTGCAATTACATAGCCACACCACTGGTGCAATTGCATAGCCACACCACTGGTGCAATTACATAGCCACACCACTGGTGCAATTACATAGCCACACCACTGGTGCAATTACATAGCCACACCACTGGTGCAATTACATAGCCACACCACTGTTGCAATTACATAGCCACACCACTGGTGCAATTAAATACACTTATTATTGCTGTCATCCTGCTTGTTGGTATGCTGCTCGTGCGGTGGATGAACCACGACTCGTTGCCTTCAGTTACCATTTCTCGTTTTGTCTCTTTGGCTTTCATACATTTCTCTAAGTTATTGAGAACTTAATCTTCGTTGCTCCTAATTAATTAATTTTTAAGCACTCCAATATAATGTGTTCCTGAGATTACAGAGAAACGAAGGAGGATTGCTCGAATATAATTAATTAATTAATTAACAAAGAGGTTACAGGAGTAATGAAGCCTTAATATGTGCTGAGATTGGGCAGAAACTGGCCATAACCATATCTTGAATATTACCCTCTATTAACGGGAGGTGGGTTTTGTGTTTACCATGGCTTCATAACCATTACACAGAGACTAATTCTGCGTCTAAATAACGGGATAATAAGGAGAAACTTGTGCTGCCACTTAACTGTTTCTACGCAGGCTACAAAACTATTCATGCGCATTGCAACACAGCGACAACATTGACTGTCTTCTCTGCTACACGGCCGAAAAGTTCTTATTCACTAAACACAATTTTTTTCTCTTGTTTCTGCTTCTTTGTTAGACACTTTTGATTCGCTATAAGTAGAGTTAAAGGCAGAAAGGTTTGCCGAATGAAAACTTCATAACATAGTAAAAAGAAAAATACCCAAAAGTGCGGGTAGATAGAGTGAATAGAGAAAATTTAAAAGAGTGTTTCAGTAATCTTATGTTTATTGGACCGTGCATCATCTTTATAGTTGCGTAAAGAGAAAAAACCAACTTGATGCCACTTATTTTATATTCATTCATTACTCAACATGTTTCGGCCGTTAATACGACCATCTTCAGGAGTCTGCGACTAACTGGTTTTTATTTCATGGG
>Ga0123355_10019090_pt1 | contig 10906 bp, 6 predicted proteins | sample TergutEmb28metaG_3_FD_89872 | JGI IMG/M metagenome (GOLD analysis project Ga0123355, IMG submission 89872) | Embiratermes neotenicus P1 segment gut microbial communities from Petit-Saut dam, French Guiana - Emb289 P1 | ecosystem: Host-associated > Arthropoda: Insects > Digestive system > Gut ...
ATTGACATGGCACGGCGGCTGGAGGGCTTGCCGCGCCATGCCTCAACCCATGCCGCCGGCGTGGTGATTTCTGACGCGCCGCTGATGGAGCATGTCCCGCTGAATCAAAACGACGGCGTGATTACAACGCAATTTCCGATGAAAACGCTGGAAGAGCTGGGCCTGCTGAAAATGGACTTTTTGGGTCTGCGGACGTTGACTGTGATAAACCATACAGAAGCAGAGGTCAAACGACGGCACGGCATTGAGATACACACGGACAAAATGGAAATGATTGACATGCGCGTGTTTGACGCAATCACAGCGGGACGTACAGAGGGTATGTTTCAGCTGGAAAGCCGCGGCATGACATCTTTGATGAAAGAGCTAAAGCCCGCCAGCATCAGCGATTTGTCCGCAGGTGTCGCGCTATTTCGTCCCGGCCCGATGGATTTTATTCCTAAATATGTTAAAAGCAAACACAGCGGCAACATCACATATACCCATCCGCTATTAGAACCCATTTTGCGCCAGACATACGGCTGTATGGTCTATCAGGAGCAGGTCACACGGATTTTCCGCGATTTGGCAGGATATTCCATGGGGCGTAGTGACCTTGTGCGGCGTGCTATCAGCAAAAAGGAAGCAGGCGTGCTGGAGCGGGAACGTGCCAATTTTATTGACGGCATCCCCGGTGAAGTCGCGGGCTGTGTGGCTAATGGTGTGCCACGCGCAGCAGCAGAGCGTATTTTCCAAGATATGGCGGACTTTGCAAATTATGCCTTCGTGGAATCACACGCCGTTTCATACGCCGTTATCGCATATCAGACGGCATGGCTGAAAACCTATTATCCCGCAGAATTTATGGCGGCATTGATGACCAGCGTGATGGACAGTACGGGCAAAGTGGCAGAATACATCGGCGAATGTAAAAAAATGGGCATCACCGTCCTGCCGCCTGATGTTAATGAAAGTCTTGGCCATTTCAGCGTAACAGAATATGAAGGCGGCACAGCAATACGCTTTGGCATGAATGCAATCAAAAACCTTGGCAGGCCTACAGTTGCCGCTATTGTGGCAGGTCGTGCGGATGGGCCGTATCACTCGCTTTCTGAATTTATTAATCGTTTGCAGACTGCGCGTTCTGATATTAACAAGCGCGGTCTGGAATCCCTGATAAAGGCTGGGGCATTCACATCTTTCGGCGGCAATCGCTGCCAGTATTTAAATGTGTACGAGCGGTATTTAGAGGGTTCTGCAAATGTCCGCAAAAACAACGTTGTTGGGCAGATGTCCCTGCTGGATTTTGATATGGGAGATACCGGCACAGATATGTTTGCCGACGTGTTGCCCAATCTGCCCGAATTCGCGCTGGATAAGCTGCTTGCGGACGAAAAAGAGGTCATGGGAATTTATGTAAGTGGGCATCCCGTTGCTGAATATGAAGAGCAGTTAAAAAACCACGTCACGGCCTATAGCATTGATTTTGCTCAAAAAGAGGGCGATTTTGATGAAGACGTGCCGCAATCGCAAGAGGACGCCGCAAATAAGCTCGTTGACGGCCAATTCGTAGCGATTGGCGGCTTGGTTGCAAAACGTAATGTAATTTATACCAGACGCACAGGCGAGCCGATGTGTTTTCTGGAAATCGAGGATGCCTACGGCACAGTTGAGGCGGTGATTTTTCCTAAGATGTTCGCAACTTATGGCAAAGAGCTGGTTGATGGCCGTGGCATTGTGATTGAGGGAAAAGTCAGCCTGCGAGAGGATCAGGGCAACGCCGTTATTGCTGACAGAATCAAGCTGTTAAGCAAATCTGCGGACGTAAGCAGTGCGTCACAGCTGACGCTGTGGCTTAAAATCCCGCAAGCCGGCTCCGTGGCAGATGAGGAGATATTGCGCCTGCTTTCGCGCTATGGCGGCGACACGCCTGTTACGATTTATGATGAACAAACAGGAAGCAGGCGGCGCGTGGCGCATCGCTATCATGTTAATATTGCCGGCGAAGGACTGATAGATGACTTGAAAAAACTGCTGGGAGCGGAATGTGTGGTTGTAAAATGATTGAGATTGTTGACATAAACAAGGGCAACAGAAAACAAGCGCACGCCATCGGCAAAGCCGCCATACATCAGCATTGGAGCATGTTTTCATTTCTGATTGCAAATCGGCTGGGTGGTTTTGTCATCCGCGTTGCCAAGCACGATGGCATTGTGGCGGGATATGCCGCAATGGTAAGTTTAAGCAGCGGCTGGCGCATTGGCAGCATTGCCGTGGATGAGACGCACAGAAACAAGGGCATCGGCACAAGCCTGATTGAGGATTTGGCTGACATTGCGCGGTCGCGTGGTGCTGCGTTTTTGCTGCTGGTACATTGACCGCATTATAACTTGGTACTTTTGGATTTACACAAGTTGCCTTATGATACTGCAAATTGGAGCAAGGATGCAACACATAACATCAAGTTATAATTAGGTCAATGTACTGGAAGTGCGTGAAAGTAGTACTGCCGCACGACGATTGTATGAGAAAATGGGTTTTGTTGTTGAAAAAATTGTGCCAAAATACTATAAAACATCGGCCAAAGTGCGGCGAGAGAGTGGGACGCGGCGTGAAGATGCTGTTGTTATGCGACTAAATCTAGGAGGACATAAATCATGAGAAAAACAAAAATTGTAGCAACATTAGGGCCTGCAACCGCAGACGTGGAGACCATGAAAAGCCTAATCAAGGCGGGAATGAACACAGCACGTGTCAATTTTTCCCATGGCAGTTATGAATCGCATACTGCCACCATCGAGACGCTGAAAGCCGCGCGGGAGGAGCTTGGCGCCCCAATCGCGCTTATGCTGGACACAAAAGGCCCCGAAATCCGCATAAAAACCTTTGCGGAAGGCACCGTACGCCTTGAAAAGGGGCAAAAATTCACCCTAACAACACAAGATGTGGCAGGAGATGCCGACCGCGTGTCCATCACGTATGCGGATTTGCCAAAAGACATGCGGCAGGGCAGCAAAATACTTTTGGATGATGGTTTGATTGAACTGAAAGTTGACGCTGTTTACGGCGATGACGTGGAATGCACAGTCCTTAACGGCGGGGAACTGAGCAACAACAAGGGCGTAAACCTGCCTGACACCAACGTCAGCCTGCCCAGCATGACGGATAAGGACGTTGAGGACATAAAATTCGGCATCAAAATGGGTTTTGATTATCTGGCGGCATCATTTGTACGTACAGCCAAAGACGTGCTGGAAATCCGCCGTGTGCTGGAAGAAAATGACGGCACACACATTCAAATTATTGCTAAAATCGAAAACCGCGAGGGCGTTGACAACCTTGAAGGGATTTTGGACGCATCTGACGGCATTATGGTAGCACGCGGCGACATGGGCGTGGAAATCCAGCCCGAAGAAGTGCCGCTGATTCAAAAACACATGATAGCGCGGGCAATTGCGGTTGGCAAGCCTGTTATCACAGCAACCCAGATGCTGGAATCTATGATAACAAATCCCAGGCCCACACGTGCCGAAGCAAACGACGTTGCCAACGCCATTTTTGACGGCACAGACGCAATTATGCTGTCAGGCGAAACGGCAAAAGGCGCGTATCCAATTGAGAGCGTGATGATGATGGATCGCATTGCGCGTTGCGCCGAAGAAGGTCAGCGCGGCACAATCACCAACCGCCGCCGCAATAAAGAAACCATGATGAACGTCACAAACGCTGTCACATACGCCACTTGCGGCATCGCTAACGACCTTGATGCCGCCTGCATCGTTACTGTCACAAAGTCAGGCTTTACAGGCCGCATGGTGGCAAAACACCGCCCGGAATGTCCAATTCTTGTAGCTGCTATTGACGAAATTGTGTGGCGGCGCATGTCCCTTGTGTGGGGTGTGCAGTCCGTTATTACCGGCATGGTCGAAACAGACGAGCAACTATTTGAAACCGCGGGCAACTGTGCTTTGGAATCCGGCCTTGCCAAAAACGGCGATGTCATCGTCATTGTGGCGGGTGTTCCTGTAGGCAAGACGGGTTCTACAAACCTTGTAAAAGCGCAGATTGTGGGCAACATCCTTGTAAAAGGGCGCGGCTCGTCCCGCGGCAGTGTGGTTGGCAAGGCACATGTCATCAAGCCTCTGGAAGATTCTATAAGTAATTTCCGCGAGGGCGATATTTTGGTGACAACACAAACCAGCGATGCTGTGATGGACATGATTCGTAAAGCTGGTGCGGTTGTTGTCGGCTCTGACCAAGATATAGACCACACTCATGCCGAAATTGCGTGCAAAGCCCTGAAAAAGCCGCTGATTATCTGTAACGAGCGTGTCATTGACCACATCCATGATGGCGTGACAGTAACAGTTGACTCGGTTGCCGGTTTCGTGTATAATGGGGTTATATCGAATAAATAATAACTACATCCTGGAATGTGCGCCAGCCTCTATTTTGAACCTACATTTACGATAAGGGATTCTTATATCAAGCCGCCTATGACAGGCCTCAAGATAATTCCTCGGTCTTTGGCCGCAGGCAGTGGAAGTCAGCAGCGGCAGTGCGGAAACCCACCTAGCAATGCTAGGGCGTCAAAATTGAGGTAACGGCATTTTGGGATTTTCAATTTAGTCCGATTTGCTTTGATTTGCGTTGTTTTGCGTTGTTTTGTGACTATTTATGTGACTATTTAGGGGATTTTACAATGAAAACACGATGGTTTGCGTCCGTAGTGACCTTGGCGGCGATTTTTCTGATGTTTAGCGCGTGCGGCGATGATGCCGAGTACGAGCATGACTATTCTGACGAGGATAATTATACATACGAAATCAGATTTGACACAACCGATGATTTAGCAATGGGCGGCTATGGTGATGCAGTCGTGCCTGTCAGCGAGTTTCAGCGCATGTGGACGGTCGATATAGAGTTGATGAGGCAGCATGTACTCTCCACTCATCCCTATTTTACAAACCCTGCCATGTCCAACACGCCGGCCGTCATCGTCACACGCCAGGTCTTTAATGCGCAAATCGACTCGTTGCTGCATCAGCTGCCAAATATTACCGAATTTGAGATTGCAGTCGCTCTGCAACGTGCTTTGGCTGTTTTTCAGTCCACGGCATTCTATTTCCCTCCGTTTTTAGAGCATTTGATGCACGGATTTATTATGCAGTTTCTTTGGGTGGGCAGTGGACTTTATCTGATTGCCGGATGCGAAAATTCCGCACACGCTCTGGGCAACAGGCTTGTTGCCGTCAATGGCGTGTCAATCGAGGACATAACAGAGGCAACGCGCTGGCTGTTAGGCGGCGAAAATTCCTACGCAGTCCGCAGAATAATGGGTTTTGTCGCGTCGTCTCCCGCGCTGTTTGATGCGCTGGGATTTGGTATTGCTGACGGCAATGTGGTTATATACAGCTTTATGCGGCGTGACGGCTCGACATTTGACCTGTACAAGCATATCGTACAAGCACAGGCCTGGATGGATTTGTGGGGAGTTTGGAACGATGTTTGGATAACATTGACAATGGACAGCAACGCACTACCTCAATGGGACTCTCACAACATGGTATGGCATGAGCATTGGTACGAAAATGACGCCAATATCCTGTACATACGTATTCAAAACAACACAGTCTTGCCAATTCCCGGATATAACAATATTCGGCGCATATTGCGTTCCGGCAGCCTGCATGGCACAATAATAGACCTGCGCAACACAACCTATTTCGCCGGCAATCTCAGTACGGTAGTGCTGCAATTGCTTAACGATGCAGTCAGATACACACCACCTGATGCGTTTTTTGTACTGATTGATGAATATACCCAGATACTGGAATTGGTGTTGTATCTGGAGAGCATCGGCGCAACAATCGTCGGAGAGCCACCCGCGCTGCCATTAAGGCATCTGACAATCACCAATGCCAGTGCTGCAGACCATACGTTGATGGGTTATTCCCAGATGTCTGTCATTGTGCCGAATCACATTGTGGACACAAATCGCCACGGCGTAACACGTGATTTTCCCGGCGGCCTGCTGATGCCGCATGTATTGATAGAGCCGACGATTGACGACCGAATCAACGGCAATGACCCTTGGATTCATTATGTCTTGATGAAAATTTTGGAGCAATAACAATAAATTGATTTGATGGGAGTGATAACAATGACCAAAAAAATGTACATGCCAATTACAGCAGCTGTGTTTGTGGTGTTGCTTGCCTTTACTCTTGCCCTTGCCCTTAGTGCTTGCGGTAACAATGCTGACCCTGACCCTTACAGCCAGGAACAAGACCAAGAGCAGGGTTATGGACAAAGCCTGCAAGACGAAAACGGCGATGTGCCTAATGACGTTGAAACGGACAACGGCGGCGATGACAGCAATCAGCAAGAGCAAGATTCGGCCATTGTCACACCGCCACGCACAGAGCCGCCTATTATCGACTGGCGAGCCGTGCCGCTGACATCAACCTTTGTGCCTGACCCGAATGACGATTTTCAGCTGGAATGGGCGGCTGATATTATCCAATTTCGCCAGCACATGTTTCGGACACATCTGTATTTTTCCAACCCCGCCATGTATAACCTGCCGCGCAGTTTGGAAATCGGCCAAGCATTTGACACCTATGTTAACGCCCTGCTGTATCGGCTGCCGTATCTAAGTGAATTTCAGATTTTAACAGAACTGCAAAAATCCTTGGCGTTGTTTGATAGCTCTGCCTTGGGCATATGGGAACTTTGGGACGAAATGGATTTGGCCTATCCGCTGTGGTTTAGATGGATTTCCGATGGATTTTATCTGACACACGCCGCTGATGATTTTGCCCACGCACTTGGACACAGGCTGGTCAGAATCGATAATGTGCCAATTGATGAAGTTTTTGAGATGTATACGCAGCTATTTGGTTATACAATCCATAGCGGAGCTTCGTTGGGTTTTGCCCGAAATCTGAACGTGGTGCGGCTTTTTGAAGCACTTGGCATAAATGATGGCACACAGGCCACCTTTAGCTTTGCGGACGCAGACGGCGCGGTGCTTGACATTAATGTCAATAGCAATCACCCATTGGCATATAGCAGAATGCAGATGTATTGGTGGGCCGCCGACGGCACTTTGGCTACGCTGCGCAACGCTGACGTACTGCCCATTTTTGAGCAAAATGCAGAACAGGACGTGTGGCACACACTCCTGGAAGAATACGGAATTTTGTATCTGCGTATCGATAACGTACCGCAAAACATACCGGGCATTACGACCATCCGCTATATCGCCGAAAATTATGACCTAAACGCCATTGTTGTAGACGTACGCTCTCAGCGGTTTACGGGCGGCACTCTCGGTTTTTCCCTGCGGACGCTCTTTAACGGCTTTGCGGCAAACGCACCGGATGGCGGCATATTCGTTCTTGTTGACAAAAATACGGACTTGCTGACAGGCATTGCGGCCGCTGTGCATCTGGAAGAACTGGGTGCAGCTGTAATCGGACTGCCGCCTGCAACGTCACTTACACGAATGGAACACAGAATGGTATTTCAAGGCACAACAGCGGCGGGGGAAGCAAGCATCGAATTGACGCACAGCGGCATATTTTTTGCCGTGCCAACGCATTTTACAAGTTTTGATACCGGCGGCCTTGGGCGGGATTTTCCTGATAATATATACACGCCGAATGTTATGGTTGAATTTACCATTGATGATTGGATAAATGGGAGAGACCCGTGGATGGAGATGGTTCTTGAAGAAATTGGATTCTAGCGTGGATGTCACTTTGACGTCATGCACATGCAGTCAATCTGAAGGGAGAGATTATGATGACTAAGAAAATGTATACGATGCTTGCCACGGCAATGCTGGTGCTGATTGCCCTTGCCCTTGCCCTTAGTGCTTGCGGCGGCAATGCTGATGCTGACCCCTATAACCAAGAGCAAGACTATTCGCAAAATCCGTCGGGCGAAAACGGCGATGACGACAATCAGCAAGAGCATGATTCAACCATTGTCACACCGCCACGTGTAGAGCCGCCCATTATCGACTGGCGCATCTTGCGATTATCTTCAACTTTCGTGCCTGACCCTGATGATGATTTTCAGCGTGAATGGATGAATGATATTCGACAGCTGCGCAGGCATGTCCTGTGGAATCATCCATATTTTGCTAATCCTGCATTGTTTAACCTGCCCAAGAGCATTGAAACAGGCCTTGCCTTTGATGAACTGCTCAACGCCCTGATATATCAACTGCCGTATCTTAGCGAATTTGAGGTTTTGGCAGAAATTGAACGCGCAAATGCGCTGTTTGGGACAAGCAGCTTTGGATTTTGGGCATTTGGTCAAGCAATTGATGACTGGTTTCCGTTTACGACCCGCTGGCTTGACGATGGTCTATATGTCCTTAGCAGCTGCGTGACGTTGCGGCACATGCTTAACCACAGAATTGTCGGCATCAATGGCATACCGCTGGATGAGGTGCTGGATGCCGCAATGCCGCTGCTTGTTGGTGCTAATGACGCGCAAAGACGCAGCAGATTTGCCTTTTTTGCTCGTTCGCCTATGTTTATGCAGGTAATTGGGCTTGGTGACGGCCAACAAATCACATATAATCTTGTCAGTACAGCCGGCACAGCCGTTGACCTGCACCTGCGTGCTGACCAAATGCCACCCGGCGTGGCATGGACGAGTCTTCATGCCAATAATGCAACGCCGCCACTTCATCAAACTCGCGATGCAGACATATGGCATGAATATCTGGAAGAATATGGCATACTGTATTTCCGTTTTGTCACTCCCTCTCCCAGCTTACTCAACCAAAATCCCGGAGTGTCCCCCATCCCCGATGCAAACACCATCCACCGTATTATCACGACTTATGAGCTTAATGCCATTGTCGTTGACATGAGAAATCCAAATGCCAGTGGCGACATCCTGCGTGCGTCTGTGCGGACGATGTTTAATAACTTTGGTCTACATGCGCCTGAGGGCAGATTGTTTGTGCTGATTGATGAAAACATTGGATTTTATACAGGGGTAGAATCCGCACTACATCTGGAATCGCTCGGCGCAATACTAATTGGGCAGCAATCACAACATCCGCTGACTGCTTTTGAAGCTGACTGGCGCGGTGTTGCGCCGGGTGGTTCGCCGGATTGGATGGCAACGCTGTATCATTCTGACGCCACCATAAGCGTATTGACAAGGCCGATTTCAATGAACTTGTCAGGCACCACACGAGAATTTCCCGATAATGTGCTGACGCCACATATCCACATCAATGCTATGACGATTGATGACTGGTATCACAGCCGCGATTTGTGGATGGATATTGTGCTGGAGCAAATCGGACGTTAAAAAAGTTTGGAGGAAACTATTTTGCATATCTATAAAACACTTGAAAACGGCATAATCATTGCCGAATACGAGTCAACAATGGCAGCTGCACTTGCCACACTCTATAACGACAGCCGTGGGCAATGGGGCGGCGGCAATCTTCGCACAGCCGCACATGTTGAAGAGTCAATGAATGCAAGCGGATACCTTAACAAATATGTCGCCATTGATGGGGACAAAATCGTGGCATACTGCGGATTTGGCCGCTATTTTGGCGATGCCGATGCCATGTATGTGGGTTATCTTAATGCACACCCCGATTATCACGGCAAAAAGCTGGGCAAAGAGCTGCTTTTGTTGTGCATAACGCGGACAATGGAGCTTGGCAGTCCGCGCCTGGATTTGTTCACATGGCCGGGCAATACAAAAGCCGTGCCGCTGTACAAAAAATGTGGTTTTTTCTGGGAGGACAGAGACGACACAACACATCTGGTCAATTTTATTCCGTATATTTTAAGCAACAAGCTATTTGCGGAATATTTTTCCGCCGCCGATTGGTATGCCGATTCACAGCGTATTATTGAGACCGAGCGTGATGGTACTAAGGTGGATAAATTTGACATGCTGGACTATGTGTGGGAGCATAACGCAAAGCGGCTGGAAATAGGATTCGAGCGTAGCGGTCGGCGTTTGCGCCGCATTGAAAGCGACGATTTTTCAATCGAAATGACGGCTGACAACCACGAATTGCCCTTTGGCGTGAGCTATAATTGCAAATTTGCGGTCAAAAACAAGTCGGGCAAGCCACTTGACATCAAAATCAAGGGCAAAAACGACGGCAATATCAGCTTTGACTTTGAAACTGCCGCCGCTGTTACAGGCGAAACCGAGTTTGTTTCGCCCTTTAGCGTAGGCGCGATAGCCATGCAGCAAAACAGGTATCATGTGCATCCGTGCGTTTTAGCAGACGCGGAAATCAATGGAATTTCTGTTGAATTCGGACTGGGCATCAATACACAGTTTCCACTTTCTGTTGACCTAAAGCATCAACGCCACATCGCTGTCCCGGGTGTCGCCCACGACTGCTATATCAACATCAAATCCGCATTAAAGCAGGATTGCGTTGTCCGCTTTGTATTGCCTGAAAACGACGTCATCACTTTTGCCGACCGAATGTTTGAGCTGGCAATTCCTGCGCTAAGTGCGGTTAGTGTCAAAGTACGCTGCGCGGATAAACAAATCGGCCATGCCGCCCTGCCCATTGCATACGACATAACGCCCGCCGGTCAAGACACTGCTACTGTGCGTTTTGACAGCGTTCTGCATGTGATAAATCAAGGGCTGGAAGGTTCTTTTTCCTACGAAGACAAAGAGGTGCATTGCATCGTCAACGGCCTGTGGCGGCTGACGCTGCCTAAGCTGGATTTTGATAAAGACCGCAGTAGATTTTACATGAACACTTTCAAACTGGAGCACGCCACGCTGGATTATTATGGCAGAACCAGCTTTAGCCCGCCATCGTTCGGTCTGCCCTATGATGAGGAATTTGAGCGTATTCCCGCCGCCGCCGTGCGGATGTATAAAGATGCGGCAAACATGGTGATAG
>Ga0123355_10019091_pt1 | contig 10905 bp, 7 predicted proteins | sample TergutEmb28metaG_3_FD_89872 | JGI IMG/M metagenome (GOLD analysis project Ga0123355, IMG submission 89872) | Embiratermes neotenicus P1 segment gut microbial communities from Petit-Saut dam, French Guiana - Emb289 P1 | ecosystem: Host-associated > Arthropoda: Insects > Digestive system > Gut ...
ATGGTCAATGAAAATAGGGCCGAAACATGTAGTTGATTTTATGTAATAAATATACATACATCTTCCACCTTATAGTTGTGTCAGACAAGTATACACACAATCCCAATTTATCTGTATGTGGCTGTCCGGTGCACAGGTGCGCACCGGACGGGCACCTACAGAGTGTGACGATACTAGATGCTGTATAATACAACTTTGACCTCCTGATGATAAGCACAATAGTGCTCGAAACATGTAGAGGAATATAATAAACTCATTATAAAACAAGAATTTGTGCATTAAGTTGGTCAATTACTAAGATCACGGAAAACGTTTAGTAAGAAAAACTGCGCTTTATGCCTTCCTCTCTCGCTTTCTTTCGAAGCATTTTTAGTGCTGGTGAATATTAGCAAATTGCGTTCGACATACACACAGAAGCGTGTGTAGTTCTTCAGTCACTTTTGGCCTACTTAAATCATAAAATGGAGTGGGTCAATACGTTGTAGAACTGGCCAGTGTTAAATTTAATAAAAATTCCTTTAGTGTTTCCCTTATTGTTTCACACTTACAACATTGGATTTGATTATATTCAGCATTATTAAGTAAATTACCTCGCCTGAGTGACCAGTAAGTGATGGCTGCATTGATAGCCTACAGTTTGGCACACACAGAGACGTTTGTCTCTCTCGAGCACTGAGCAACTTTACTGCGTCGATAAGGTGCTTCGTGTAGGGCAGTTTCATCGGGCTGGAGAGAGTGGATAATCCATTCTGCTTCTCCTTAATACCCTATGTTTCTTATGTGCAGTAAAATGCAACGTTATCTGGACATGCATGTGAGGCAGTGTTGCCTTCATGTAATTGCTGTAATTGCAAAGCTCCCGGAATATCGCTTGATGTTGTACGCCGTGTTCATTCCTCATGAAACGCACGACTTGCACCTTCATGCGTTTTCGCATTCGGACTACACAGAGGTACGTAAATTGCTCCGTCGTGCTTCCTGGAACCAACAACAATTTCTGGGAACAATCATGTAGACTGCTTTGCTGTAAACGCTTCATTCCACATAACACACAGTGACTCTAACGTGAAACTTAATATTTGGTTTCGTTCGTGTAGATAGAAGGGTTACATTAAAACTGATAATGAAATAGTGTGTTGTGAGGAAGGTGGCTTGCCTGAGGACGACAACGAAAGCTCAGCTGACATAAAGGTGAAGTTTTACATTTCCATGCCATGAAGGCATGTAGAGGAAGGGAGAGATATAGCACCACTCATTCTTAACCTACGCACTAGGTGGAGGTGTCAGATTAACATAAAGCACGACAAAATAGTTAAGTGGTTTATTGACTGTCTTGCTGCCTTTGAACGATAACTCTGCGCTCATAAAGTTAGGTAAGATATCCAGTAAAGTTCGCTGACCATCTTTAGTCGTAAGTGACAGATTTTGTTTAGGGGGAGGCGGTGGGGTTGGAGGGGTGGGTAGTACGTCAAACCAATGAACGGGAAAGGAAATGTCCGTTATACATAAAAAACAATAAATGTACCTTTTCTAAATTAATATTTTAAATTTTAATTTTGATGTATTCTGCATGTTTCGAACCCGAGGGTTCATATTCAGGAAGACGTTTTTATGTGCAGGTAAGGTATAGTGGGTTGTACATGCATCAGTATCGAACACACACTTGTACCTGCAAGACTGCTTATTCTGATGCATGTAAAACGTACTGTAACCATACCTGTGTATAAAACTGTCTTCCTGAAGATGAACTCTCGGGTTCGAAACATGTAGAAGACATCGAAATTAAAAATTAGAATATTAATTTAGAAGAGGCGCATTTTGTTGGTTTATATTGTATAATTATATTACAATGCACGGTGCAAAAATAAAACCAAATATTCGTCTTATGGAATGTTACACCATGCCGACCAGCGAGTAGTTACCGACGTTTCGAAGGGTTTAGTACCTTCATCTTCAAGGCCAAGAGGTTGACGTGGTGTAACATTCCATAAGACCAGAACAGTCAGCACCACCGCGAAGAGATTTTAAAGTATCGGGGGGAAACCGACAGGCCAAGTGTTCGTATTTGGCAAGTTATACAGAATGCGCCAGTAGTCACTGTGTACCTCCACTACAAACGACAGAACTGCATCATTTCTTGTATTACGGCCCACGTGACCAAACCTCCCCCAGCCTCAAGCAGTGTTATTTCGTTGTTGTGACCTGAGTAAATGTGAGAAGTATGTTAAAGTAGAAGGACTCTTTGGTTACACTTATCGTCTTCTTTAGGTACACAGTAACTGTTGGCACACTCGGTATAAAGGGTCGTCTTCTTTAGGTACACAGTAACTGTTGGCACACTCGGTATAAAGGGTCGTCTTCTTTAGGTACACAGTAACTGTTGGCACACTCGGCATAAAGGGTCGTCTTCTTTAGGTACACAGTAACTGTTGGCACACTCGGTATGAAGGATCGTCTTCTTTAGGTACACAGTAACTGTTGGCACACTCGGTATAAAGGATCGTCTTCTTTAGGTACACAGTAACTGTTGGCACACACGGTATAAAGGGTCGTCTTCTTTAGGTACACAGTAACTGTTGGCACACTCGGTATAAAGGATCGTCTTCTTTAGGTACACAGTAACTGTTGGCACACTCGGTATAAAGGAAGTTTCAGTTTGTAATCAGTTAATCGTCTGCATTGCATTTCATACGGAGGGTGAAACATGGTGACGTTGATGCATCAGAATGTAATAGATTACGATTTTGTGAATGACGTGGTGAGTACGAAGAAATTTGATTTCTTAACGCTTCATGTAGTTGCTGTAGACACATTACAGCCGCCTTACTTTGTCATACTGGCGTAATTGTTTTTATGCGTCACCAGGAAGAACTTGGCTATACACTGATGATGTAATTATAGGAACGTGTTGAAAAAGTTCAGACTATAGAAATTCCGTTATTTTCGTTTTACTGGTGGAAGAGAAGACTTTAGAACTTCCTAGGTTGAAGAAATCCAACGAGATACAACAGTATGCAGATATTTATTTACTGCTAAATTACTCTACATGTTTCGGGCGTCCCTCGCGCCCATCATCATGAGTACATAAAACTGTAGTTGCAGCCTCTGGTACAGATCATACTATCTGGGGAGCAAGCTTCCTCAAACCAGTCCTTATTTGGTCACGTTGAGGAAACTTGCTTCCCAGATAGTATGATCTGTACCAGAGGCTGCAACTACAGTTTTATGTACTCCTGAAGATGGGCGCGATGGAAGCCCGAAACATGTAGAGTAATTTAGCAGTAAATAAATATCTGCATACTGTTGCGTCTTGTTGGATTTCTTCAGCCTAGAATTAAGATTCACGGAACCACGAATATAAAATTTAGAACTTCGGTTATTTTCGTTTTACTGGTTGAAGAGAACTGAAGAAACACTAGTGGCCCTGTAGTCGTTATTAGTCCTCCAGATGATTAAAACGCCATGGTGGGAACAGACATACATTCATGCAGGCGTCATAATGTTCCCTTTGACTGACTAAAATACTGCATCCCTGTATGAAGGCTTGAAGTCATAAAAGTGTATAAAATTGAAGCTTTGCTTTCCTGCGTTTGCCTGTTTTACGTACAGTTCTAAATACTTTCTTGCACTACTTTGCAGTGCAACATATTGTGGAGCTCCCAAAGCGTTTAAATATGGAAAAATATTAATTATATTTCCAAGCGGGACTCTTGGAGTTCATGTAATGTACTGTACAGACACACCTCAAACTCTGAATGATAGGTAGCAGGACTGTTAATGATATAATGTGATAAATTAAACTGTGTCCTCAGGCTGCGAGTGAAACCTACACTTGGTACGGAGATCCATATTGTTAACACCACTTAATTGCGTAATAATTAATGACAGTTACACTTCTTATGTTGTTTCCTTCATTAATGCAGCGAGATTAGTGTCATACTCGTATGTTGGCATTTCCAAAATCTTTCCTACATTTGTGAGCAATTCTTCTAAATAACGTTACATTATTCATTAATTCAGCAGTTGCTTGTAATTTAGTTGTATTTTCAAAGTTCTTCGTGCAGCAGGTTTCTTTAACACTTCAATAACGGCAATTCTATTGGCATTGTGAGCTGAATGTCATTGTTTTGAATTTCCAAGACCGAAGCACAGCAGTTGCGTTCAGAACTACAACATTCCTTTAATTTTTTTAATATAGTGAATTTAATGCCATCATATTACGTTTTCAGACTGCGTCTTTCAGCCTAATGTAGTGTAAATTACAGCATCGCGGATTCTGCTTTGGTATTTCTTGTGCACAGTCATTTTAATGACATTAATTTGCGTTTGTAAAGTGTTGCGTACAACATTTACGATAACATGGCTGCGTCGCGGTGATTGCAGCAGTGTAATGAGTTTAACGCTGTTATTTTGAATTTGCAGAGTGTTTCGTGCAACATGTGCAGTGCAAACTACGGTGTCACGGTCATTCCATTAGTATACAGTTATTTCAAATATTCACAGTGTTGCGTTTGACTTAGCCGTTATGAAATACACCGTCACTGTGGTTCTATTATACTACAATTTTCCACATATTTTTTTTACTATGATACTTTATTTTGCGCTTTCTATTTCCATTGTCTTCTTTCTTACATAACTTCTTTTTTATTTCCATATATCTTTTATCTTATATTTTTTACTCGCTATTGGAATCATTTGGGAGCCAGTTTCGTGTGTAGTGTTTCATTTTCTTGATAGTTTTTTAACTGTTCGTGTGAACTCATACTCGATCTATTTAATCTGACGCGTCGCTTGCCAAGTACCAATCCCACTCTAACTGAATGAATTATAGGACGTACAAAATGTGCTAATGTTGTGATATTTGTTTTTTTAATACATCAACGATTGTACATTTCTTGATTTGCATGTGTTTTATCATCTCACATACTTTTTAGTAATAAGTATTTTTACGTTCATTCGTCATCCATTTAAAGAATGTTACGTCAGTCTACGTAAAGTACGAAGCCTTTACTGTAGTTTATTCCATATTTGTCCTTGCAAAATACTGAAACAACATTGTTTCGGAGATGTTTTGGCGATACCAGCCAAATTTCTTCGCCGTTGCCGCAACTAACAAATTACTTGGGAGGACACGAAGAACCACTTTATGCACGTATCCTACTGAATGGAATTAGGTCACAAATTTGGAGAAGAGAGGAGAATGGGCTACATGTTTGTGGTAATGGGGACCACTAAGGCCCTCCCGGGAGAAATGTTAGGTTGTGGCCAGGTGAGAGAGGAGAGAAGACTGAACAGGGAGAAATTCCAGTCGAGGTTACGGTAGAATTACATGTTGTTCTTCTGCTATAGCATGTCCAATAATACGACGTTATTTTTGTAAGGAACAGTCTATGGGATTTAAAAATTGTCTATCTGATTCTTTTCATCTTCTGAAAATGCTGTTTTAATTTAGCTTGCACCAGATATCGAGGATAGGTTAATTAAATATTCGCGTAACAAGGTAGTCATGTAGGTAAACATTTGTCTGAAGTAGAATGTTCTCGAAAAAAGGGGATACCATATCGCCATTATGTTGAACGTTGCTTTAGAAGTGTCATTAAAAGAGTTCATGAAACTCGGGAAGAATTTTAAATTGGATAAAATCCGCCAGCTGCTGGTCCGTGGCGGTGGTGGTGATTTATTGGCCAAAACTTCAAATATTATAAACACGCCTTATTAGTCTCTAGGACATATATTTTGATCATTTGCCTTGACAGAAACATCGTATCATCATCATCATCATCATCATCATCATCATATCGATCAAATCAAGAATTGTAGTTCATATGCGGTGTCTATCACTTGTGGGAAAGTGAGAAATTGTGGGAAGCACTTCATGTAGATGAAGAGGGTAATATCAACCTGAATATTAAGGAAACAGAATACAAGGGTTTACACCCTTGCATTCTCTATCCAGTGGCGGGATCTTGTGAACAGAAATTATCTGCGGGTTCCACATAATACTGGGCATTTCTTTGAAAATTTGTAACTTTCGATTACTCAAGAAGAGACGAGCACCACGGAGACATTTCCAGAGTACAACTGCAGGTATTTAACCGCGTGCCTAGTCACATAATTATCCTTCTCTTGCCACAGTTGCCAATTTCTATACAACACATATTCATTATGCTCTTAGGCTGCGAGATCAAGTGTCACATCCCTACAAAAAATAACCAGGCCGTAGCTTAGTGTAGCTGAAGCCTAGGATTTAGGAAGTAATTTGCGAAATTCATGTAATATTATTTCCTTATCAACCTACGTTTGATTAAATATTTCCACTCACAGGTAGTGCCTAAATTTTAACAAGAATATATTATCTATGGGGTAGCGGTAGCCCATTTGGTTGAGGCACTGCTATGCAATCTGGAAGACCGCGGGTTAGATTCCCGATTTGCTCATTAAGAGGTTTTATTGACATAATCCTTCCGGCCGTACTTTGGCCCTGGGGTGGACTCATCCTCTAACAAAAATGAGTAACAGGATTATTTCCTGAGGGGTAAAGGTGGCCAGTGCGTAGAGCCGACAAAATGTGTAACTTTCACTTGCCGCTTAACCATCTCGTGCTCAAGGGGACTTCCGGCTTGTATTGGGGTAGCAAATTTATTATTTTGGAATGTGACGCCGTACAGTACGATGTAAAATCCCCAAATTTCTACAAGACCGAACGACGATACGCCCCAGAAAAGAGCTTTCTTCCCAACGACGTAGTGACACAGCCTCACATACTGCTTAGTTTTCTCTGCCTTTGCCTGTGCACCAACCACATTACTAGCTCCTGATGGAGCTGCAGACAGATACTTCTTTTGGGGTAACAAATCCACATCGTGTACATGGAGCGATAGCTCTATTGTCCAATAAAAAATTTTGTATTTTAGCTTAATTTTCCAGCATCGTATATGTACTACGTAGAAAGACAGCACCATCATTATATTTATACTGCGTAGAAAGACAGTAAAACCAATAAAACCGTACACATGATATTGAAGGAGGATAGAAGCGGAGTTGAAAAGTAACTCCGTAGGATTGTGAGCCATAAAAGTAAAATATATAGTGCTGTCATAATGGAAGTAATTTGAGCTGGATGGCAGACAAAGATGCCGTCCATTTAAAGTAATCTATTTCTCGACGAATCAAGCAAATTATAGCCCGTTAATGTAGCCAGGAAATTTAGGGCCAGATATGTCCATATATTTTCTCTCATTGTTTTGGTAAGCAGACGTGATTATGTCAATTTAATGCACATTACCTACTACTACGATCGGATGTTTGTCATTCTATGAGAATATTTTATTGTGTGAAATTGGTCAACCGACTTGGGCATACAAGGTAATATTGGAGGACTTAACACTGGATTCACTCTTTAATTTTGTTGTCGCGTCCCTTATGACAAAGTTCCTACTTTACAAATGGCAGGTTTTATGGGCTTGACGGTTCGGGGATCAAGTCCGAGTGGGGGCGAGATTTTCCTCGCACACTTCCGGTCCGGCCCTGGGCCCTTCCCAGCCCCCTGGCCAAGGGAGGTCTTTACCGGATGTAAAGCGGTCGAGGGCTGGCGTTGACCCCCCACAACACATAACTCCGAGGTTGAAGAAAGAGTTCAGCTATACGTCTGCACCCCCCTCTGAGCCTTCATGGCCTCTTCTATGGTGTACTTTACTTTTACTAAAATTGCTAATTGCTAATATTTTCACACAAAATATAAAATTGAAACATTACACGGGATACATTTTTATCATTTTTGATGTGCACAGTTATAGCAAGCAATCTATATAATTATTGTTTCATTTCTGTGCATTTCCCTATTTGTAGTTTTACTTGTTTCTGTGGGGGTTCTTTTGAGAAGCTAATAGTCTCCAAGTATGGAACTCGGGGGTTTTATTTTCGTCACAAGATTCCGCAACTTGCTTGCATCTTGAACATTTAAATTCGTTGCGTACTATCTCACGACATTTTTTTTAAAAATATAAATGGCAATTTATTGACTTCCACCCATCTATGTCTGTGTCTGCAAGATGGCCCATCGCTTCAGTTTCTTTTGCTGACATTGTGAACATATATGTCATCTCCCCCGCACGTCATACATCACCCGCTGGTGTAATTCTCCTTGCATAATCGGCTTCGCCATGTTGGAAGTTTAGAGATTATGCTGTTATTGGGATCAGAACGTTTCTTTAGACATTCTGTTTCGAGCCACTGTATAATTCCGTCCGTACAGTACCAATGGGCGATAAGCTAGTGTTGTTTAACTTTGCAAAACCAGATTGGACCTCCAGCAAATGGAAATTAAGGGTAGAGAGAGATGTAGAGTTTAAGAAACATCTCGGTGATAGTCTAGGTGTAATTTTGTTTTCGTGTCTTGGAATGCGTATTAGATTAAGTAACAGGCAAATGGAGGTCTGTTCAATGTATAATACGTCGCGAAGACCATCAGTGTGTTGTGTGTGTTGATCATTCACTTAATCAGAGAATGAAAACTCAAGGCTTTTCGTTTACAGTAAGCACAGTCGTGCATAGTAAGGTTTGATTTTAATGTACTTTTGGTTTGGTGGTGTGACACCATCATCAGGATTGCAATTGCTGGGTCATTGGCACCTGTCTGTCAGACTACACAGTGTCAAAATCCAGACAATGAACAGGTCAGTGTAGTGTGCCTCATATTTGGGAGGTGCCGGCTTCATATCCCGGCCGGGATACTGGTTATCCTGACAGTTTCTTTGTAGTTTTTTTACGTTTTTCTAGTCATTGCAAGGTTTAGTGCATTTATTAGATCATTAACAATATATTCCACTTGTCATTCACTAATCGTCTTTCACTTGGCGATGTTGAGGTGGTTACTGTCAGCTTCGTGGGGTAAACCACAAAAAGATTCTGACGAGCACGTGTGTTCACAATAACCTGTGGACTTCAGATTTTATAATTCTAGATAATAGTTGTCTATATAACAGTATTTTAATGCATTTACTTCGTTCGAAGAAAAAATGTAAATATCTACCGTACACAAATAGATTTAATTTGACACCCTGTACTGACGTCATATATTCCCTGTAGTCTATGCCCGTGGTATCAGACATATCGTGCTTTAATTAATACTATCACTTGTCTCCCAAACTGACTACCTTTTCTACCACCGGCATACACCAATCTGACCTCTATGGAACCGGTCTGTTTTATTACACCTCATCCCTATTTACCCCACACCCACACTCATTCCCATACACGCCACCAAACCATATCGTCCCGCCCATCCTATATACCATCCCTTCCCTGAAATAAATCTTCTGCCCTTACTTCGAGGACCAACATTAATTGAAAATCAAATGAAACATCTAAAAATGATATAGTATTTTTTTTGAAACCTTACCACCGCCCTACCTCTTATTTTAGTCCAGGATGATATTACATTCAATAACATGTTACGAGGAGTTTCTATGCCACCATTCTTCTATTCAAAACCCTTATCCCGGAACAGCTGGACGCCGGGGATGGGGTGAAATATAGTTCTGAGGTCAAGGTGAGCTCCAGATCAGCGCCGGACAAATATCTACCGAATCGGAATGTCTACAGATGTTCCGAAGTGCCAACCAAATAACAGCTGGCCCTTCATGCTTCCACTTGAACACCACAGACGACCGTGATTCCTAACATGACGATATCAGTTTTCTGAGAAGCGGACCGTTGCACTGTATGCCGAAACTACTGGCGTGAGTTAAAAACGGCGGCCTAGCAAGTTGCGCAGATGTCACGAAACAGGCCCATGCTTGGGTGTTAGTCACTTAACATAAACATACTGAGACTATTTACAAAGGAGAAGCGAAACGAATGAAGAAACAGAATAACTTAACTCCTGTAAACCGAAATATTTGTCGAAAAGCGACTGAGGACCATTTACCGGTGTAACACTGGAGAACTATTGTAGGTAGATAAAAGTTTCCTTATTAAATAAAGCTAGACCAATTAACATTAGAGTGAATAAGCATGTGGCGCGTATGGGGGAAAGGAGAGGCGCATACTGGGTTTTGGTGGGGAAACCTGAGGGAAAGAGACTACTTGAGAGACCCAGGTGTAGATGGAAGAATAATATGAAGATGGATATTCAGGAAGTGGGATGTGGAGGTGTGGATTGGATCGAGCTGGCTCAGAATAGTGACAGGTGGCGGTCACTTGAGAATACAGTAATGAACCTTCGGGTTCCATAAAATGCGGGAAATGTCTTGACTAGTTGAGAACCGGTTAGCTTCTTAAGAAGGACTTTGCTCCATGGAGTAAGTAAGTAAGTAAGTAAATAAGTATGAAGTAGTTAATTTGTAGTTGACATCATTTAATGAAAACTGTCCTGTAAATTCCATTTTAGACGTTATAATTGCTAAAATACAGCTTACTCTTCTGCCCATTGTGTCTTATTATAAATATATTATTCTACATATTCAGCCAATCTTCAGGTTTGTGGTTTACGGTGGTGAGTTAAAAGAATTATTACGATCTTCATTGTGAACAAATGTCCAGTTCTCATCTGTTTATCCCTTTAAAAATTAAGATTATCCTGCATTATATGTACAAATTCCTCTCGTACCGTGCAGTAAATACGCCATACCTGTCATATGAACCAGAAAGTTAATGCGGTGTAACAAAATACTCACTGTTTTTTGTTCTGAGACCAAAAGAAACACAGAAACGTGTGTTTGTATCAGCAGAATCTAAATTTTATTAACGTTAAACCTGGTGTTATGTAAAGTAATCATTATCTTAGTTGAGTAAAGAGAGACCAACTTGATGTCACTTGCTTTATTATTTCTTTATATAATGCTCAACATGTTTCGGATGTTAATACATCCATCCTCAGGAGCTTGCGACTTATGTGTTGAGTTA
>Ga0123355_10019092_pt1 | contig 10905 bp, 13 predicted proteins | sample TergutEmb28metaG_3_FD_89872 | JGI IMG/M metagenome (GOLD analysis project Ga0123355, IMG submission 89872) | Embiratermes neotenicus P1 segment gut microbial communities from Petit-Saut dam, French Guiana - Emb289 P1 | ecosystem: Host-associated > Arthropoda: Insects > Digestive system > Gut ...
ATCATTATGCACCAAATGAGTGCTGCATGGGCTGTGCTTGCTGTTTATGCCGCATTTAATGCAGGATATGAGTTTACAAAATATCGTTTTACTAAAAAGGCATATCACATGATAAGCTTTATAGCATGCATTGTTGGAGTGGCTTTTTCGATATTTGCATTCGTGGATTTCGCACTAGAGTGGCATCATATACATGAACTTACTAAAGCAATTAGGTGGTGGTAGACCATGAGAGATGAACTTATATTAAAAAACAAGTTGAAAGTAGTACGTGCTGAAAAAGACCTGTCACAAACAGCATTGGCTGAGTTGGTTGGTGTATCCAGAAATACCATCAGCTCTATAGAAACAGGACAATTTTGTCCTACGGCAAAGCTGGCACTCATCCTCTGCATCGCATTGGATAAGAAGTTTGAAGAACTGTTTTATTTTGAGTAGATGGAGGATGGGAAAACATGGCAGATACAACACCCGATATAATACAAAGGAATTTGACTTATAAGAAAATAGCTATATACCTTATTATCTTTTTCGCTATATGGAGTGTGAGAGAGCTGGTGATACAGCCTGTGTTTTTAACTCCATTGAGTAATGTTGCATCAGAAATAATTGGTGAAATAATTAAGCTTTTGGTATGGACAGTACCTGCTATTTTGCTGATTAGGCATTACCATGCTGATATGTGGATTGGCTTAAGGGAAATGTTTACGAACAAGAAAATATGGTTCAAAGATGCATATCTCTTGCTTTTGATTTTTTCACCACTTTTAAGAGCAGGTGTTTTTGGAGGGTTTGCGATTAATCCTGATTTTGAACCGATACGGATGGTAGGCACTGTAGCTTTTGTTGGCATAACGGAAGAACTTGTTTTTAGAGGTTTTTTACTAAATGCATTTCTAAAAAAGATGAAGATGCCATATGCGATTGCGTTGGACGCGGTCCTATTCCTACTTATACATTTTCCCATTTGGATTTATCGAGGATTTACACCTTCTGAGTTTTTGTCAGGGATTGTTGCAGTTCCTATACTTAGTGTGCTATTTGCGTATTCGTTTATTAAAACCAGAAATATATTTGTTCCGATAGTCTTGCACATGCTTTGGAATCTTCAAGTGAGTTTGTTTATTACATAGACAGATTTTGTGTAAAAGACGTATGGTCATCAATTGTACGAATAAATCGTACAGTTGATGACCACAATATTTAATAAGTGTTTGTTCAACTTGCTTTTATGTTGCTCTTAAAACTTCAAGATCAAAAATCGATTTGACCTCAGCTAAACCATTTTCGACTTCTTCTCTGGAAAAATCGGCATTATCCAATTCTTCGTCAGTCATATCATTCAGACGTCTGTAAAAGTCGATTGCAATTACTAAGTGGTTTTGATTATCAGGATCAAGGGAATCAAAAAGCAAGTTTTCTGCTTCATTGACACGCTCCTTAGCGATTAGATCACAGAGCAAAACATGAAGCAAATCAGATTCAGCTTGACTTATTTCACTATGAATTTCATTTTTTTCACTTGCTTCTTTATTAAATACTAAACAACCTATAGATTCAGTCATCAATTCAATTTGTCTAATCAGATAGTCTTTATGAAACATGTATATCCTTTCGTATGACCAATATATAATATTATTTGATTATCATCATTGTAAATTGTATCATGTAATTATGAAGAATACTATATGAAAATTTGTCAGAATAGGTAAATTTTTCTTGCAATTATCGAGTGAGTGTGCTAATATTTGTATCGTGTCTTGCGACGGGTACAAGTTACAGATGAGAGTCGCAAAATGAGCGCCGGTAGCTCAGCTGGATAGAGCGTCTGGCTACGGACCAGAAGGTCAGGGATTCGAATTCTCTCCGGCGTGCCAACAAAAAGCCTGTGGTTGCAATGACTGCGGGCTTTTTGGTTTTTTGTAGATTTGATGGAATTTGCGTTTTGACCCCTAACTTTACCCCTTAGAGAATGAATAATCTAGGGATAGTCTTGATGCCATGAGGGCGAAAAGTAAAAAGTTGCGATAAATACTGAGAATATTATGTAATTGTAACTTGTATTGTTCCGTACTGCACAGTACAATGAGATTTGAGGGCGTGGGCCAATATTTTGCATAGGTCCAGAAGTAGTAAACATTAGTTTCAATTGTAAATAATTGGTTTCTGCGAAAGGCGGACTAACATGGGAATACCTACCAATATAAAAACATTACTATCAGGATTGGTTGTTGAGTGGGCTCGCATTGAATTTAAAGAGAGCTGGGACGCTGAAGCTGCGTTAAAAACAATATGCGCATTTGCAAACGATATCGATAATTGGGGCGGCGGATACATTGTCTTGGGCGTAAATGCAGAAGATGGACGACCCAATTTCCCTCCACAAGGACTTCCAACTTCTAAACTTGATAAAATACAAAAAGAAATTTTGAATAAGTGCAAGCGAATACAACCAAGTTACCTTCCGGTTGTTGAAGTGGCAGATTATCAAGAAAAAAAGTTTATCGTAATATGGGCACCCGGAGGAAACTCCAGACCGTATTCATCTCCAAAAACAATGGCAAAAGATGACAAAGAGCGTGTCTATTGGATACGGAAGATGTCAAATACTGTAAAACCATCAGAAGATGAATTACGAGATTTATTTTCACTATCAAATAATGTGCCGTTTGACGACAGAGTTAATCATTTTGCAGAAATAACTGACTTAAACATAACTTTAATTCAGAGCTATTTGAAAGAAATTGGTAGCTCGCTATACGAAGAATCAAAGAGCATGGATTTTGTTGATTTGTGCATGAATATGAGGATTATAGGTTCGCTACCTGAATACACAAAACCAAAAAATGTTGGATTGATGTTCTTTAGTTTTGAGCCTGATAAATTTTTTCCATACGCTCAAATCGATGTCGTTGAGTTCCCTGAAGATTTAGGTGGGGACAGAATTGTTGAGAAAACCTTTACCGGTCCTTTGCATATTCAATTGCGAGAGGCAATGCTATACATAAAAAATCGTATAATACAAGAAGAAATTGTAAAACTTCCAAACGTGCCTGAAGCCAGAAGATTTTATAATTATCCGGAAGCGGCAATTGAAGAAGCTCTTGCGAATGCAGTCTATCACAAAGGGTATGACGAGCGAGAACCTATAGAAGTACGCGTATTGCCTGACCGTATACAAATAGTAAGTCATCCCGGTGCCGATAGGTCGGTAACTATTGAGGGGCTAAAAGAGTACAAGGTGTATAACAGGCGGTATCGAAATCGCAGAATCGGCGATTTTCTAAAAGAACTGCGTCTTACAGAGGGACGCAATACAGGATTTGGCAAAATAATCAGCGCGCTTGGGCATAATGGATCGCCATCGCCACTATTTGAGACTGATGACGAAAGATTGTCTTTTGTGACGACAATCTATCAACACTCTGAGTTTGAAAAGAGTGGCGGTTTAAATGGCGGTTTAAATGGCGGTTTAAAATCTCTCTCAGAAAACGAGTTAAAAGTGCTAAACTGCATACGATACGAGCCTTCAATTACAATAAAACAAATCTCTGAAAAGGTTAAAGTGTCACTGAGAACAACCGAACGTATTGTGTCAGAGCTTGCTCAACGAAATATTATTGAGCGGCAGGGTTCCAAGAAGACTGGTGAATGGGTTATTAAGGATTGATGTACACACTTTTGCAAGCGAAGATTTATAGCCTGAAAGCCGACAAAGTAGACGGAACTCTTTGTTTAACTTTGGATAGGAGTAGTTCTAATTATTCCACAATGTACGATATGATTAACAAGTGGCAACATGAAGCTGAAAAACTTGCTGATGGTGAGATTACTAAAGAAGAATATGATAACTGGCGATATACTTATCCTGAAGTTGAGGCGAAGCGTTCTAGAGATAGTCTTGATGAGATGAGAGCGAAAAGCAAAAAATCATAGCAAAAACCGTATACGATGAAGATGTGCAGATGGCGATTAAAGATGGTAAGTATTATTACTAACACAGTCAAAGTGCTAAGGAAGTATGATTATGAGGTTGTTTATTGCTATAAATTTTAATCAAGAAACCAAAGAAAGGTTACAAATTCTGTCCGATGAACTCCGAACAGCATCAAGTCGTGGCAGATACTGTTTACCCGAAAATTTTCATTTGACTCTTGCTTTTCTCGGAGAGTGCGACGCAAAACAGACCGCTGCCGCGAAAGCAGCAATGGATACTGCGGTATTTGATCCATTCGACATACAGATTAACCACATAGGGCGTTTCAAACGAAACAGCGGTGATATATGGTGGGTGGGTGTTTGTGAAAACAAGACTTTGTTTGAGTTGCACCACACATTAGTTACCGGACTGAAAGAAAATGGTCTTGCGGTTGAAAAGCGAGAATTCAACCCACACATTACACTTGGGCGTGAAGTATTTACTAATGCACAACCCCGGCAGATCGATCCATTTGGTGAAACAGTATCACGAATTGATTTAATGAAGTCGGAACACATTGATGGCAAGTTGATCTATACATCCATCTATCGGCGTGGCAAATGGACGAATCCGATAATCATAGAGCCCTATAACCCTGCTTGGGAAATCGAATTTGAAAGAATACGCACATTTTTACGTCCACACATTAGCGATTTGATTGTTGAGATACACCATGTCGGAAGTACGAGTGTTCCAGGACTTTCAGCCAAACCGATTATAGATTTCGATATTGAAATAGAATCAATGGATATGTTTCCGCAATTAAAAGAGCGGCTTGGAGAGTTGGGTTTTCAGCATGAGGGTGATTATGGAATAACAGGGCGTGAAGCATTCAAACCCACTTTACCCGATGATTTCATGCAATATCATATGTATGTCTGTCCCTCTGACAGCACAGAATTTGAACGGCATTTACAATTCAAAAATACCCTTTGCGCCAATCCGCAGATGGCAAACGAATACGGCGAGTTGAAAATGTCACTTGCTAAGAAGCATGGAAGCGATATTGATGCCTACATTGAGGGTAAAACACCGTTTATTCGGAGCGTATTAGGGATTTGTTAATGGGTTGGTGGTTACATATATCTTTACTGAACGCTCATTGCGAGCTTGACCGTGCTGTAATGAAGTTGTGTGGTTTTCTGTCAAGGACTTCAGCGAAGCAGATTGTGTTGCGGCTTTGATGGAGATGTATGAGGTGTTGGTAGCTCAAATTTAATCGAGGAAGGATATTATATGGAACAGAAGAATTTTGCTACAGAAAACTATTTTGTCGCGTTTATTGATATTCTCGGTTATAGAGAGAAAATAAAAAAGCTATCAGACGATGAACAAGAACAACTCGTCAGATCATTGAACGAATTTTTTGAGGTAGCAAAAGATATAATCATGACCTTAAACTTGCCTGGCAGTTTGCACAACCCTTCTGGTGAGGACAGGCGCTTTGACATTAACATGAAAACATTTTCTGACAACATTTTCATATACACTAAAGCCAGTTGGATGAGTTTACTTATTGCTGTTGCTCATATGCAGGCAAATAGTGTTCTTCTTGATGTATCTATGCGTGGAGCGTTGTCATATGGCAAACTGCTTGCTAACGACAACCTCATATATGGTAATGGCTTGATTGAAGCATATGACTTGGAACGCAAAGTGGCCATCTTTCCGCGCATTATAGTTAGTGATTCGTTTGTAAATGGAATGAAGTGCAACATAATTGTTACTGATGTAACCGAGCAATACAAACATATAAATCCAATAGCTAAAAACATACCGCATATAACGAACTATCAAACATTCAGACATAGCGAGTTCTTTCAGATTTTCTTTGCTAATGACGGATTTGACGAAAATATATTTATCAACTATCTCGCTTACTGGAAGTGGCATATTGAATATGAAGGAAAATCTGAAAGCAAGCCATCCTTTGAAGAGTTATTGCAAATCCATAAAGAGAAAATTGAAAAGAATTTGTCTGAAATCACAATGGCAAATGTCGCACAAAAATACAGTTGGTGCAAATTTTATCATAATCGTATTTGCGATGAATATAGATTGGGCGAGATTAAGATTCCAACTAGAAATCGTGATAATGAATATCCAAACTCGGAGCCAAATATAGTTAAGGTTGATAAGATAACCACCAATGCCACTGATACTTAATATCGACATATCAGCGGCATTGGCGGTGCATTGGCTCTTTTGACAACTTCCAAATAAACAGAGAGAGGATGATATGAAATTGGATATAATTGGAAAAATTAATACTTTCCTTGAAACGAGTGCAATAATATGCGAAAGTTTTGACAGTACAGACGAAAGCAAAAGCGTTTATTACAAACGGGATGATGATGCATGGTTTTCTTATTATAATGACCAACTTAAAAACATAGTAATAGATTTGATTAAAAGCGATTCAGAAATTGACCGCACTGTTTCAAATGAAGGTGTGTACAGCACTTTGCTTGAATTGATGTATAACGCAAAAAAGAGTGAAGAGATATGTTGCAAAAGCAACTTCAATATAATTACTAATGTTATAAAAGAAAAACCCGTAATCGAATGGGAAATATTTCACAAAATTTATGGATTAACTGTGGATAGAGATGATCCCTATGAAATAGGGGATTATCGACTGTATAATTATGACTCATTTCGTAAACATATTGATGATGTTCTCGCACCTGCTTACAGTAATACTGTAAACGACTTACTCCTGACGGAAGTAAAAGCGCATGACACTATAGTTTCGGTTATTGTTCAAGCAAGAGATAGCAAAAAAGCACAGGAATTAGCTTATATAAATTTTGATGTAATTCAAAATGTCTTCAGATTCTTTGTGTCCTACTGGAATCTTAGCTACTTTGATATAGGCATCTTGAATTATAGGAAGGATGAAGTAGATACCTGGATTGCGGCAAGCAAGGAAACTGAATCAGTCCATTTTGGTAATGAGCTTTTGGGAAAGGTCATTACTCTTGAGTTTAGTGAGTTTCAAAATCGATCTATAAAATATGATTTTTCTCCAATAGGCATAGTCGAAAGATATTGTGCACGAAATCATAGTAAGATGGAAAAGAGATTGTTTGCTGCAATTCAACTACTCGGAAGATCTGTATATGATTTAGGAACACCGATGGGTTTCTTGCAGAGTATGATGGCAATCGAAGCACTCATTCAAATGAATGCAGGAGGTTTAGTAAATCAGTCAATTTCAGCTCAAATCGCTGAGTATTGTGCCTTTCTTTTGGATGATACATGCGAAAAAAGGATTGAAACTGAAAAGCTCATAAAAAAGCTTTACAAAGTTCGGTCAAGGTTAGCACATGGTTCATTAACAGAATGTTCTATCGAAGATTGTAAGGATGTTTTATATAACGCAAGAGATCTCGTTGAAGTTTTCTTTCGCAACGATACATTGAAGGGCTTTGCAGATCCAGAGGAGTTACAAGAATACATTAAGTGTTTGAAATACAAAGAATGACTTAATAGATTTCGTGCAAAGTATAAATTTGGCTATAAGCACAATGATTAAAATTATGATATAACTTGTAATGTTTGCTCAATAAAAACTAACCGGAGGTACTGCCATGCCAACATTAGACAAAATGACAGCGATTACTGACTTGCGTGAAGTTTGGAAACACGAGGTACATGACTTTACCAGATGGCTTTCCGAAGAAGAAAATTTGAAAGAGTTAAGCGATGCTGTGGGAATAGATATTGCCTTACAAGAACGAGAGTCAAGTGTTGGGAGTTTTAGTGCCGACATGCTTGCTATAGAAGAAGGTACGGGTCGAAAAATTATTATTGAAAACCAATTGTCGGCAACAGACCATGACCATCTTGGTAAATCCATTACATATGCCGCTGGAAAAAGTGCTGATGTCATAATATGGATTGTGCAACGTGCAAGGGATGAACACAGACAAGCGGTAGAATGGTTAAATCAAAGAACGGATGAAAACGTTGGGTTTTTTCTAATTGAAATTCAATTGTGGCGCATTGGGGATTCACTGCCTGCACCAAAGTTTCATATTGTTGAGCAACCCAATAACTGGGCAAAAGCGATGAAGGCTGTTGGAGGACTTACTGAAACAAAGAAACTTCAACTTGAGTTTTGGCAAGCATTTAACGACTATGCCTTTAGCAATCCCACGTTTACTTCTCATTTCAGTCAGCGCAAACCGCAGGCACAACACTGGTATGATATGAGTGTGGGCAACTCTGATTATCGGATCTCGCTTACAGTAAACACCCAAAAGAATCGGCTAGGCGCCGAACTTTATATTTCTGGCAACAAAGAACTTTTTGCGAAGTTCGCATCACAAAAGGATGCAATCTCAAGTTTCTTGGATATGAGTGTAGAGTGGCGTGAGGGCAAGAAGGATTGTCGAATTTTGACGTCAAAAGATGGTAGCATCAAAGATGGTGCGGACAAATGGGTTATTGCATTTGATTGGTTCATGGAAACTGCAATAAAAATTAAAAAAATGGCGAAGACGTTTGATGTGTAAGTACCACCCATAAACGATTGGAATCTGTGAACGATAAAGATGACACTACAAAAATTTATGAATAATTGTGGTGGAATTTCAGTTTACATCTTGGTATAATAGCCTATATTAGGCAAACCAATAAGCAATGATGCAATTATTCTCAACGTATATTAAAGTGCAAAAGTTGTTTGCGGTGAATCGCAGAAAGGTGTTGGTTTTTGTGAGTAAAAAAACTTATCCTCGTAGATTGAGAGCAATTAGGATAGCCAATGCTGTAAATAAAGTTGAAGGTGTTCCGGTTACTGAATCTGCACACCGTCTTTCTGCACAATGGGCTCGTGGTGAAATAACCGGAAAGGCAATGAGAAAAGCATTGTTAGAAAAGCACAGGCGGGCATCTCATGAATAAGGTCATAGACGATTCATATTTATATGAGGACTCTACTACATTACGAAACCTGCTACATATTCGTGACCAAAAAGCACTGGAAGTAGCTGAAGCAGAAATTTCCAGTGCTAATATGATGCTGCTTTATGAAAAAGGGTTCTCTAGTTTTTCTTCTTCCGGTATTAAGATGATACACAAAGCTCTATTCAGAGATATTTATGACTGGGCAGGAGCTTTTCGTATAATAAATGTAATGAAGAGAGAAAGCCTTTTAGCTGGTAAAAGCGTATGGTATGCTAACGTGGCAGATATTGAAAGCGACTTAGATAAAGGGTGGGCTACAATTAACAAGGTTAATTGGGCTGATCTGGATGCAATAAATTTTGCAAAAACTCTTTCACGCACCTTTCCGGCTTTGTGGCAAGCACATCCGTTCCGAGATGGCAACACTCGCACTGTCGTCATGTTGATGACATTTTTTGTTGAGCACTACGGCTTTTTCTTTGATCAGGAGTTATTTGCAGCAAGTGCTGGCTATGTGCGCAATGCGTTTGTTATGGCGTGCTGGGGCGAACATTCAGAATATGAGCATCTTGAACGAATACTTATAGACACGATTTCTGACTCACAAACATATCAAAACGAGAATGCAGACTCCTTGTTTACTGTTGAAAGAACAAGAGCTGAAGTATACGAAAAATATGCAACAGAAGATTATCAACCAATTCCGCATGAGTACCGCATGGAGGAGTGATATCGTTTGCTAAAATTAGCGAAGGTTATATCTGCTTTTACTTTGTGATTGATGTAGAGTTTGATTAATCTGTTTCCCACGCATATCCTCGCACTCAAGTGGGTTAATAATAATTGCGGTGGCTGGATTTCGCAATGGTGCGATTGTGGTTTTGATTGATAATCGCACCATTGATTTTACCTGCATGATTAATACATGATTAAATGTTTATCGTGCATCACTATTACGGTTTCGCTCTCGCTGCCGGTATGCATCTAATGCTTTGATTATTGTTTCTTCAATACTTTGTATAGATGTGTCCGGCGTAAAATATTTACTAAGACGCTCTCTCGGTATTTTGAATTGCTCGACTTGATTTGGTTTTGTTTCCTGCATTATAGACTGGATTACATTTTCATCGAGTTTTCCGTCATCAGCAAACTTCCTCATTTTGATTGCTTGGTCATGAGTTGGTGTACTGTCGTTTGCAATCATTTCATTGAGTAATATTTTTTGATGTTTTGCTGAGATATAGGATAGCTCAACTGCGGGGCGCATTGCTATTTGCAGATTGCTCTTATCTCGGATGACAGAGCTATCTACCATATCTAATATTTGTGGGATAAGTTCGTTAAGTCTGATGTAGCGGTGAATCTGATTTCTGCTATCACCTGTGGATTGAGCGAGCTCTTCATCAGAGCGCAAATTAGTCCCCACTGGGGACACATTAGCTTTTGCTGGTCTACCAGCCGTCCGTTTCATGGCGTTCAATCGCATTTTATACGATTTAGCTTTCTCGCTTGGCAATACGGTTTCACGTTGCAGGTTCGCATCAATCATAGCCACAACTGCGTCGAGATCATTCAGTGATCGGATTATACAAGGTAGTTCGCTTAAACCCACAATTTCCGATGCCTTCTTTCTTCTGTGTCCGCTTATGAGTTCGTATCGTCCATCTTCTTTCTTGCGGACGATTGCTGGAGTTTGAATTCCAAATGTGCTTATACTTTCCGCCATGTTCTGCATGGCTTCATCGTGTTTGACTTGGAAAGGGTGCTTTGGAAATGGGTCTATTTCGGATAATGGTATTTGCACTACCTTTTCGCGAGTTGCGTCATCGCGCTGCTCTTGCGTGGATAATAGTTCTGCCATGATGCTTGATTGTTTTGGGACTTCGAATGTTTGTTCTGATTTATTTGTCATTTTGTTTTCCTCTACTTTCATATATTTAACTGCTCGGTATGAGTCAGTCATTTACTTTTTGATATAAAAAATCGCTTGCTCTTTTTGAACAAGCGATGGA
>Ga0123355_10019093_pt1 | contig 10905 bp, 10 predicted proteins | sample TergutEmb28metaG_3_FD_89872 | JGI IMG/M metagenome (GOLD analysis project Ga0123355, IMG submission 89872) | Embiratermes neotenicus P1 segment gut microbial communities from Petit-Saut dam, French Guiana - Emb289 P1 | ecosystem: Host-associated > Arthropoda: Insects > Digestive system > Gut ...
GCCGCCAAGCGTATGAGCGAGGCCACAGGCATGCCTGCAAAAACCATCCATCGCCTGCTGGGCATACATTTAAACGAAAGCGAAAGAAACCTAAAAGGCGAGCTGGATGAAGACATGAAAGTAGAGGCAGACTGTATTATTGTAGACGAAGCCTCTATGGTAGACATTATGCTTTTGTTTCGCCTACTTAAAAGCGTGAGAAACGGCACAAGGCTAGTGCTTGTGGGTGATGTTAACCAGCTGCCGTCCGTTGGGCCTGGCAATGTGCTAAAAGACATTATCTCAAGTGAAAAAATAAAATATGTATATCTGGATGAAATCTTTAGGCAGGCGCAAGAATCTGCAATTGTGATGAATGCTCATAGAATAAATAATGGCGAATACCCCATGATGGACGATAAAGATAAAGATTTTTTCTTCATCAGAGAGCATAGCATGGCAAAGGCGGTGGAGCTTGTATCTAGCCTTGTTAGCACCCGCTTGCCAAACTTTTTAGGCATTAGCCCTTTCAGAGATATACAAGTGCTATGCCCCCAAAGAAAGACATTGTGCGGGGTGGAGAACCTTAACACCGTGCTGCAAGCTGCTCTTAACCCCAAATCCCCAAAAAAGCGAGAAAAGGCTATGGGCTACCAAACCTTTCGTGAGGGGGATAAGGTAATGCAAATAAAAAACAACTACTCCATACCTTGGGCTATGTTTGATGGCGAAGGCAATGTGATAGAAGAGGGCGAGGGTGTTTTTAATGGAGACGAAGGTGTTATAGAGTTTATCGACAACGACAACCGCAAAATGAGGGTGGCTTTTTATGACGATAAAGTGGTAAATTATGATTTTGCCTTTCTTGAAGAGTTGGCACTTTCTTATGCTATCACCATTCATAAATCTCAAGGGTCAGAGTATGATGTGGTGGTGCTGCCCATACATAGCGGCACGCCCTTACTCTTTAACCGCAACCTGCTATACACCGCCATAACCCGTGCTAAAAAAATGGTGGTTATTGTGGGCATAGAGGGCACGGTGCGGCGAATGGTAGACAACACTAGAGAAAATGTGCGATATTCTACATTGCAATATCGCTTGGTAAAGCTGCATGATGGATTATATTCTTAAAAAGAGCCTTGGCGACAAGGTTGCACAAAGGCTACATAAATCCATTTTTCCAAACAAATGCTTGTTTTGTCAAAAGGCGTTGGTGGATAAGGCTGACTTTGCTTGTGGAGAGTGCATGGAGGCATATCAGGTTAAAGAGCTTTGGATAACGTATATAGAGGGCATCTCGCAGGTTTTTGTGCCTTTTTCTTATGTGGGTGATGTGCGACACTCGGTTTTTCGTTTTAAATATGGTATGGAGAGATCTTTGGCTACTAAAATGTCAGCCGCCGCTTTTAAAAGCTTTGGCGATGTTGTTGCGGGCGACTGCATCATACCCGTACCTTTGCACCACAAACGGCTAAAAGAGAGGGGATACAATCAATCTACTCTTTTGGCTATGGAGCTTTCTGCCCTTTTTGGCGTGCCTGCCGTAGATGGCCTTGAAAGGGTAAAGGAGACTGAAAAGTTGTTTGGGCTTAGTCGAGACAAGAGGCTTGAAACATTGGCAGGTGCTATGGCTGTTAGAGATGGATGGGACGTGTGTGGCAAGCATATTGTGCTGGTGGATGATATTTTAACAACAGGTAGCACGGCACAACAATGTGCAAAAGTTTTGCTGGAAGCAGGGGCTAAACAGGTGGATCTGCTTGCTTTTGCGGGGGTTATAAGACAAGGATAATTTATAAGGGAGTGAATAAAGTGCATTGACATCCCTCATTCGTCATTAGACTTGTTGCGAAATTAACTCCTAGAACGTCATCCTGAGCTTGACTCAGGATCTAATTGGAGAAGGGTAGACCTTATTGGGCATGTACAAACCCAGTTTCACCTGAAAAGCAAGGCTCAACCAAGGCATAGATCCTGAGTCAAGCTCAGGATGACGACTAGGAGAGTACGGCGTGATGGAGGGAAGTATTAATTTCGCAACAAGTCTATTGCGGGCTTGACACGCAATCTCTTTCTTGGTCTGAATGACTCGGGAAGGTAGGGAATCCTGAATCAAGCCTTACTAAAGGTTCAGGATGACATTTATAGCACTATCTGGCTACTCCCATTTATAGGGCTTAAGATGTCATAAAAAGGGTTCGGCTGTCGTCTTAAGTTGTAAGACAGGAATAATAGGAGGATTTGAGATGATTAAAAAGTTTTTTGTAGGCTTGGCTGCGGTTGCAGCATTGTTTGTATTTGTCGCATGTGGTGGCAGTGAAGAAGTGGAGACAATAGACCATGTGGGCGAGTTTTTATCTCAATTTGAAAGTATATTTTTAGGGGTTACATCAGACTGGCAAGACGATGTCTCGGCGGGGTTTGTGGTTAGTGGAGACCACCGTGAGGGCATTTATGTGAGAGATAGGGCAGACAATGCTATATCCAATATGCCGTTTATCTACGACGATGGCTTTGGCACGCCTTTTGTGGCTCAGCGTTATTGGTTGTTTAATAAGGCTGATATGCCCTTGATTGCCATTGATTTTGTAGGCTTTATGTCTCCTTTTGACCTTCTTTTTATATATCATTTTGATGGGGATGATTTTGTAAAGATTTGTGATATAGGTATTACTTGGCAGGGTGTTGATGCTATGTTTGGTGAGGGCTTTATTAGGATATTTGCAAATGATGACGACGAGATGATTTTGTATGTGCCTGCCATGCAAAATGGAGGGGTAACGGGCGGGCTTTTCTACTCTCTAAATCAAAGAGATGAACATGGAAACTTTTTGTTACTTGACGGCTGGGAGGCGGGGTTTTTAGCTGGCAGGCCTGGTTATATTCTTTTTGGGGAAGGGGTTTATTTTGCCGAAGAAGATTTTGAGCGAATGAGCGGGGAGGCTGATTTTATAAGCCACATCCCTCATATCGAGGTAGAAGGCTTTAGAGAGCTTGAGTTGATAACTCGTAGCTATGAAGAAAAAGATGACCTTGTTGACCCTTTAGAGAGTTTTTTAGCTAAATTTGAGAGCATACACCTTGGAGCCGCATGGGATTGGCAAGACGATGGCACAGCAGGTTTTGTAGTAAGTGAACGTGGGGAGCAAGGGGTTCATGTAAGAGATAGAGATGGCAATGCTTTTGTGGATGTGCCTTTTGTTTATATGATATCTGATGAGATGCCTATGGTGGCTAATCAATATTGGTTGTTTGGCGATGAAGACCAGCTACCTTTAGTTTTGATTAACTATATGGGGTCTATGAGGCCTTCAGATGTTCTTTTTGCGTATGGTTTTGATGGTGAGGAGTATGTGAGAATAAATGATCAAGGCATCATTTGGGGAGGTTTTAACCCTATATCTGGTGAGAGTTTTGTGAGAATTTTCGCAAATGATGATGGAGAAGTGATTTTGTATATAGCTGATCAATTTAATGGAGGGATAGTTGGAGGATCTTTTATTCCTATTAGGCAGGGGGACGAACACCGCATTGGATATAGTTTCGGATGGGGCGTTGGCAGGGAAGGTTATATTGTTTTTGGAGAGGGCATTTATTTTACCTATGAAGAGTTTGAGAGAATAAGAGCTAGCGATGATTTTATGAGATACATTCCTCGCATTGGAAGAGAAGGCTTTAGAGAGCTTGCTCTAGTGGCTAGGAATTAAGCTCCACGATGCCTGATTTTTCGCCCTCTCCGCTCCCACCCTAAGTGCTATGCTAGGTAACATGCAATGCCAGCCCCACCCCGCTGCGAGGGCGAAAAATCTTATCTCTACTCCAATTGAAATTCGGGGAGGTATAATCCTCACTTAAATAGCAATATTCCTGCCCTGAGTGGGGTGGGGCGAACATAGCACTATAATCTGCATTGCACTTAGGGTGGGAACGAGGGGCAGGAATATTGCGGGCTAGCTACACGATAAAGGAGAACAACATGGCTTTAAATTGGGATGTATTAATCATCGGAGGAGCATCAGGGGTTGGCAAAACTAGCGTAAGCCGCCAATTGGCTCGTATATATGAGGTAGATTTAATTAGGGTTGATGATTTTCAAATATTGCTTGAAAAGACAACGACCCCTGAAGCTTGTCCCGCCATACATTATTGGGCAACAAACCCCAATTGGCGTGAGCTTGGGGTAGAGAATGCAGTTAAAAGATTGATAGATGCTGGGCATGCTTTGATGCCTGGTCTACAAGCTGTAATAGATGACCATATTGGAGAAGGCATACCCATGGTTTTGGAAGGGGACTTTATCTTGCCTGAAATGGTGGCATCACTAACTGATGGACGCATTAGAAGCATTTTCATTCACGAGCCTTCACGAGAGCAAATATTGCAAAATTATCTTGCTCGAGAAGGCGGAGAGCTACAAGAATTTAGAGCAGATGTGAGCCATGCTTATGGTGAGTGGCTGGCAGAAGAGTGCAAAAAATATAATATTCAAACTATCAACCCTCGCCCTTGGGGTGATGTGGTGGATAGGATTATAAAAACCCTTGGTTAGCTAACCAAGGGTTAAAGTTGTGTATAAACCCCCCTAGTCGTCATGGGAGTGGACAAAACGAACACCTATCGTCATCCTGAACCCTTGGCAAGGCTTGATTCAGGATACCCTTTCTTCCTGATGCATTTAGGGAGGAAGGGGATTGCGGATCCGTAGGTTGAGCCTGGTTTTAGGTGAAACAAGTCCGCAATGACATTAGGTGTGCACTTTGTCCGCTCCCGTCGTCATCCCGTGCTTGACACGGGATCTATGTGGGGTAGTGGACACCCAACTAAGCCTGCCCTACTCCAATTAGATCCCGTGTCAAGCACGGGATGACCCCGTATCGGAGTACGGGGCAGGCTGGAGTTTGGTGCTTTTTGATTTTGATACAAGTCTAATGACGAAAGAAGAGATGGTTGCAAACTAAAAGAATATTAGACTTTGTCTTTAGGCGTAACTCTTGGTTAAATAGCCCAAGGGTTTTTATTTGCTAATTTATTATAATTGTCTCTAAAACTCTGCCCCCATCAATGGTTGTGTTGACGGATATCTCATACTCTAGGGCGGGGTTTGCAATGGCTGTTGCAAAGCCCATATCATCAAGGGCTATAATATACACATAATACCCATCACGCAGGGCATCAAAAAACCCTGCTTGTTCTTGCTTAAAAGCCTCCAAGCTTTCTTCGTCATAATCACCACTAGCACGGCGAGCCTCAACTTGCTCCATCATCCAAGCGTTTAAAGATTCATAGGTTGCCCTGTAGAGGGATAAGTTTTCAGGGCCAAATTCTATAGTTATTTCTTGCTCTTGGTCAAAGTTTGTATCTCCAAAAAGCTCATACAAAAATTGTGATGCTCTTTCAGGTTGTGCAAGGGAAGGGTCAACAGGTAAGGCAAAAACCGCACTAGAGCCATCAAAGTTTGCGCTGGTTACAATTGTGCCACTCTCCTCATCAAGGGTAAATGCATCTATAATATTGCCCATGCCAATGCCTGTGTTAACGCCAAGGTAGATGCCCCTGTCAGCAAACTTTGTTATATTTGTAAAATCTGCTATGATGTACATGATGCCATCTTCTACCACGCTTATAGTGCCACCGCCCATAGAAAACACATTAACAACCCAAGGGCTTTTGCCGTTTATAAAAGGAGAAACAGCAAGGGGCTGGTAGGCTGCATCCATAGGTGAAGGCATAGGGCTGCCGTCTAGGTTTTTAATGGCCAATATGGCGTAGGTCCTATCGTTTAAAATCTCTCCTGTGCTGTTGTAGATTGGATGGTCGCTGATGTCTTTGCCTGATACCAACGCAAGCAGGGTGATTGCTTGCCCGTTTGAGGTGATTGTTTGATTAATGTTGATAGCGTCGCTACCTTCAAAGGCGGCTGTTAAAGCGGCATTGCCCCCAGCTATCTCGATGACCTCGCTTGGAGACCTTAAAAGGTGCATAGCTGCAAATGTGGTGGTGGCTACCACTAAAGCCGCAGCAAAAACGGCAGCTACCGTGCCAAAAGAACGCTTTAAAAATGGCTTTTTCATTATAGTTTTCTCCTCTATTTTTTTGAAAGTTTTGTTTTTGATGCTATCTATATTTTTTTGAGAGAAGGGGTGAGTGTATGTTAACAATTCATCCAATTGCTCTTGTGAAAGCTCTGAAAGCAAATCTTTTTTAGGCATGGCCAATACCTCCATTTATTTCTAAAAATTTTCTTAACTTTAGCTTGCTTTGGTAAAGCCTGTTTTCTACCTCTTTAACAGGTAGCGAGGTGGCTTGGGCTATATAGGCGGGCTTTTCTTCAAAAAAGTACCTCCGCAGCACAATCTCTCTATTAGGCTCTGCTAAAGATTTGATGGCGGCAAAAAGGGCTTGGCTTGTTTCTTTGTTTATAATATAGTCCAACAAATCTTCGTCTTTCGACTTTATTGCACAGTCAAGCTCCACTATTTTAACTTTTGAGAGCTTTCTATAAGCATCCAATGCCTTGCTTTTTGCAATCACCACCAAAAAGTTTTTAAGTGAGCCTTTTGTAGGGTCAAAAGCTTTAGGGTTTTTCCATAATTGAACAAAAACATCGCTGATACACTCCTCTATATCTTCACGAGTAGCCGAATTATTCAAAATGCTCGAAACAACCATCCAAAGAAGCTTGCTATAATCATCAATAATGTGAGACAAAGTATCATCTTCGCCTTTTATTAGCTTTTTAAGCAATTCTTCGTCAGTCAAAGCATCACCCCCTATTTTGTTTTGTTTTTGTAAGCTTACACTATATAATACGAAAGTTTTTATGAAATCACTTAATAATATAAAAAAATATATCATACAATGAAATGAAAAAGATTGTTTGTGAGGTTTTGCCATGAAACATGACATTATACGAATATATGAGCTGCGTCAAAAAGAGATTATTAACGTAAGAGATGGCACAAGGTTTGGCTATGCGGCAGATGTAGAGCTTTGCCAAAGGGAGGGTAAGATAATAAATCTTATTGTGCCTGGCCCTGGTCGTCTTTTTGGCGTCTTTGGGCGAAATTGTGAGTATTGCATACCTTGGGCGGCTATTAAAAAAATGGGAGATGATATTATACTTGTAGATGTTAAGACGAAAGATTGCTTGAAGGAGTTTTAGAAGAAGTTATTCAATATAAAAAAACCTAAGTCGTCATTAGGCTCATAGCAAAATAACATTCTGATGTCGTCATCCTGAGCTTGATTTAGGATGACGAGACCTAGACTTGTTTCGCTATAAGTCCGATGACGACTTAGGTTTTTATTTTTACTAAAAATTTTCTATGATATCAATGGCGTGCTGCAAAAATGCTTTCTCGCCGAAGGTGTTAAGCTTGAGAAAAACTGCCCCGCTACCAGCGGCGGTGATGACGGATACAAAAATGTCTTCACCGTGGCAGGTGGCGGTTATGTTCATGCTAACTCTATTGCCGCTGGGCCAGCTATGCCTCTCATACACCCTTACGGCACATTTTACGCCATTTGTAACATGGTTGCTATAACCTTGCAACACGGCAGACATGCTTCTATCCATAACGCCATCATGCAAGATGTGCAAAAACGAATCAAAATCCCCAGTTAGGCGTTTCTCGTATTTTGCCATAGGCTATACCTCTCTACTATAGTTTGGTGCTTCTTTAGTGATGTGGATGTTGTGTGGGTGGCTTTCTCTAAGGCCAGCGGCGGTGATTTTAACAAATTGACCACGCTCTTTGAGAGCTTGGATGTTTTCTGCCCCGCAGTAGCCCATGCCAGCACGCAAGCCGCCTAAAAGCTGATAGATAGTGTCGCCAACGGGGCCTTTAAAGGCTATGCGACCTTCAACACCCTCTGGCACAAATTTATTGGCTTCACCTTGAAAGTACCTATCTTTGCTGCCCTTTTCCATAGCGGCAATAGAGCCCATGCCACGGTAGACCTTATATTTACGACCTTGGTAAAGCTCAGACTCACCTGTAGATTCTTCACAACCAGCAAACATAGACCCCATCATAACGGCAGATGCACCAGCTGCAATAGCCTTTACAATGTCGCCGCTATATTTTATGCCCCCATCAGCTATAACGGGTATGCCGTGTTTTGCCGCCTCTGCAGCGCAGTTGATGATGGCTGTTAGCTGCGGCACGCCTATGCCAGCAATCACACGGGTTGTGCATATAGAGCCTGGGCCAATGCCCACCTTTACGCAATCTGCCCCTGCTTCGATTAGAGCTTTTGTTGCGGCGGCTGTGGCTACGTTGCCTGCAATCACCTGCAAGTCAGGGAAGGTGGCTTTAATTTCTTTCACTTTGTTGATAATGTTGATGTGGTGGCCGTGGGCTGTGTCGATGATGATAACATCAACTTTTTTAGCCACAAGGGCGGCTACACGCTCTAGGGCTTCGGCGTTTGCACCTACAGCCGCACCAACTAAAAGGCGGCCTTGGTCGTCTTTGGAGCTGTTAGGGTATTTTATGGCTTTTTCAATATCTTTAATGGTGATAAGGCCTTTTAGCTCGCCATCTTTGTTGACAATAGGCAGCTTTTCAACTTTTTTGCTCATCAAAAGCTCTTTTGCCTCGTTAGGAGTTATACCTTCAAAGGCGGTGATAAGGTTTTCTTTTGTCATTACTTCATAAATTTTCTTTTGATGGTTTGTTTCAAATTTAATGTCTCTATTGGTGATAATACCCACTAGCTTGCCGTTTTCTGTGATAGGCACGCCAGATATTTGATATTTAGCCATTAAGTGGTCTGCATCATAAACAAAATGGTTTGGTGAGAGAGAGAACGGGTCGGTTATAACCCCATGCTCGCTACGCTTTACCTTGTCAACCTCGTTTGCTTGGTCTTCGATGGACAAGTTTTTGTGGATAATGCCTATGCCCCCGTTTCTTGCAATGGCTATGGCCATTTTGCTTTCTGTAACCGTATCCATAGGGGCGGATATGAGAGGAGCATTTATCATGATTTTTGATGTGATATTTGTTGTAATATCAACATCTGTAGGCAGGGTAAAAGATGCTTGAGGCACTAACAATACATCATCAAACGATAAACCTTCTGAGATAATTTTTTCCATTTTAAACACTTCTCCTTTTCTTTAGGCCTGTTCCGAAACCTTGCTGAACCAATTTTTGAACGTAATTTTTCGCAAGAAAAATTTTGTAGCGACAGTCGCTCTTTTTCAGTGGTTTTCTGAAAAAAGCGACGATAGCGTTAAGTGAAAAAAATTGTGTGAAGCAGTTTCGGAATAGGCATTCTATTCGCCTTTTTCATCAGCCTTTTGCTTTAATAGTATATCTATAATTTTAGGGTAAATATCTTTCACATTGTTTTTCCAATTAGTGCAAACGGATATGGCCTGCTCTTTAGACACCACGGAGATAGATAGCTCCATCAGCATGTTATCTTCCTCATATATGGCACATTTTACAACATATTCTTCGTTGTCATGTTGAAAAAAGTGATTAGCTATAATCTCAAGGTCTTGCTTTACGCTACCTTTGTTCTCTTCTATATACTTGTCTATCCTACCTTTAAGGTAAGGGGGTATGTAGCTTGCAAAGGTTTTTAATGTCTTTAACCCCTCATCCGTAAGGGTATAGCGGGTTGTGTTGCCGTCTTGGCTTGTATCCAAAAAACCAGCTGCTACCATCTCTTTAAGGTATTGCTGGACATTGTAAAAATTCATATAATTTTCTTCAAGGGCAAACTTTGTAATTTGGTTGTTAGAAATAGGGATTTGTATTCTATCAACCAGCAACAACAAGGTTATCTTGTGTTGAAACTGCATTTGCTCAGAAGAGTTTGGGTATATGTTTTGTTGAGGCAATTTAAGAAGCTCCTTCACCGCTTGCCCTTTGCCGCCTCTCTATAGCGATTGCTTACGTGAGATTGCGGATCATTGCCCGCAATAGATTTGTTTCGAATTAGCCCCTAAGTCGTCATCCTGAGCTTGACTCAGGATCTATGTGGGATAGTGCATGCCTTAATTCAGGGTTGTGCCCTTCTCCAGTTAGATCCTGAGTCAAGCTCAGGATGACGAGCAGGAAAGTCAATTTCACTACAAATCTAATGGCGATAAAAAGGATGTTGCGTAAAATATTTATCTCTTGATTATACAAGTTTTTCGTGATAAAATCAAGGGGTAATTTGCATTTTTTTATGGGGATTATTTTGGAACTTTGATGACCTATCTAAAGTCCTATACTAAAGAAACTATTTTAACCTTAAAGGAGATTTTGATATGATTAGAAAAATTTTTGTGCCATTAGCCTTAGCGGCTACAGCTTTGTTTGCTTTGACTGCTTGCGGCGGTGATGATTATGATTGCTATATATATGAAAACGGCTATGGTGAGGAGCAAAATGGGGGCGTGCTAATTGGCGATTATGAGGAGATATGCCCCTATTGTGGTGAATATGCACATGGGTCGCTACGCCAGCCGACACCCCCTATGCATATTCATGAGATATTTGCACCTTGGCAAGGGCCAGATGCACCCTTCCCTCAAGAGGAGCATGACGCTAATATAGCCGCTTTTGTGGCTGATTTTGAAAATGTACACACAGTAACATACACCGAATTTGAGACGGATTGGCACGGCACTATAATTTTATGGGCGGATGAGCCCTTGAGGGATTTTTCTTTTGTGTCTCTTGATATTGCAGGGCATGATTGGAGTCAAGAGGATGAACTTTCATTAAACACACGTGAGGTAATATTTGCCATACCTAAGCTATCGCCTGCAGATGTGGTGGTTTTGAATTTGGCTTGCTCTCATTATTTGTTGCCTTATGGTGCGAGCAGCTCCACAGGGGAAGAGGGGTTGTAAAGATGGATGTTAATACACGAGAGCATGCCTGGCGGGTGCTACTCCATGTAGCATTTAAGTGAAGC
>Ga0123355_10019095_pt1 | contig 10904 bp, 5 predicted proteins | sample TergutEmb28metaG_3_FD_89872 | JGI IMG/M metagenome (GOLD analysis project Ga0123355, IMG submission 89872) | Embiratermes neotenicus P1 segment gut microbial communities from Petit-Saut dam, French Guiana - Emb289 P1 | ecosystem: Host-associated > Arthropoda: Insects > Digestive system > Gut ...
TATAATGATGAAACGCATACATTACATTACGATCCCAATTAAAACCCCAAGCATTGTTAGTCGGATGCGGAATATCCGCTCCGCCCCAGCTAGAATTAAAAATAATAATGTGGTCTTGATTAACTTCTCTTATCGCACGGTATAATTCGTCGTGATAATCCCAATGGCGACGAACAGTTAAATTTGCCTTTTCGCCCGGTTCGTTAAGTAAGAAAAATGCAGCTACATTGGGATTGCCGTTAAAATGCTCCGCTACTGCCCTCCAAAGCACAGTAGTTCTGGCACGATTGTAAATTCCGTCCGGATGGGTCGGATTAAAAAATGTAACATAATTCATAACTCCGTTTACATTATTCGATGCCGCCGGTACATTTATATTTCTACCTGAGTGATCTTGCCCGTTATGGCTGCCGTATGCCCCATGAAGATTAAGAATAGTATAAATTCCGTGATACGCAGCTCTAGCCACAAACCAATCCAAAAATGAAAAGTTAAAACGCTGCCCCGGTATTGCCGGAATATTATGATATAGCGGATCTACAGTCATATATGTAAACGGCAAACGAAGTACATTGACACCCATTTCTCTAACATTTATAAAATCCTGTTCCGTCCAAAAATGATTACGGTAATTTTCCCAAATAGCTTGTGTAGCATATGTACCAAATCGCTCTACAAAAACTCTGTTTATATAATAGTGATCCACCGCATCTCCTGCCCCACGGCTACCGCCTATCATACACATCCATTGCTCAGTAACAAGTAAACCGCCTACATTTATACCTCTTAGCATAACATATTCATCTTCTTTGTTAAGAACTTGTGTACCTTCCACTCTAAGCTGAGATAAAAAAACCGGCTCGGGAGTGTGAGTAGGTGTTGTCTCCGTTGTTTCTGTTGGCAAACAAGCAATTAAAAATATAGTGCCAAAGATTACTGCTAATAATATTAGTAATACCCGACAATTTTTTTTGTTTTTATTATTCATGTTATCTCCTTTTTATTAGGAATTTAGGAATTGGGAGTTAAATATTTTTTATAAAGCCATACCCCTAATCCTTATAAAAACAGCTCCACAGCAATAGTCGCCGTAGAGCTGTTTTTACAAATTAACTTAATATATTGCCTCTTGCTAACTAGCCGGAGGTAACATACCGTTTAACGATACAAAGGTTATAGGACCCGTGATAAAATCCGCAGGTATAGTAAACATAAAGTCTACATTACCGCCACCGCCGCCGCCTGTAACAGCGACACGGTTAGATGCAGGTATTACATGCACTACTCCGCCTACAGATATAGTAAGAGTTAGATTTTCAGCGGCTTCGGGAGCTCTTGCTACAGGCATTCTAAAACCAAGGTTTCTAGCTCTGCCCATTGCCGTAACTGTTGGCATTCCTGCAGCGGCACCGCCGCCTGTTGAAGTAGCTTCGCCACCTGCCCAAGTTCTCCATGACGCTCCTTCCATAGTTGCGGCAAAGCCTTCAGCGGCATTAACTGTAATGTTTTCTACTGACGGACGGAAAATTGCTTCGGCAGTAGGGCTATTGGTAGTACGAACAAACAGATAATCACCGCGAGTAAACAACGGTGTACGACGAGTAGCAGGCTCGTAAAGGAATTCTTCAGGGTTTAGGAATTCTATCAAATTACCACCAACAACATTAAAGTTTCTTGGTGCAAGAGTAGTCGGGTTACCAGCATCAATTGAAAGGCTTTGTCTTACGCCGTCTAAATATATTCTATAAACTCTTTGATTACCAACGCGTACAATTAGAATGTCTAATTGAAACCAAGCACCTAAAGCAGCATAACCGGTTCCGAAGCCACCTATAGGCATGGTTATCCAGTCTCTATCATTAGACGGATTAAATGTCATACCGCCCCAAGTAGCACCATGATGAGGCATAGATAAATTAAGTTCTCTTGTTTCTACATTATCGGCATCATAACCTAGATGATCTGTGTAGACTCCGGAGTGCTAAAAAATGTAAATTGAATGTTGTTTGTTCCGCTAGGTAAGAATGTTTCGAACGATAAGTGAATTTCTTCCGTATAGGTACCAATATAGAAACCGTGATTACTGTTTATAAACGATAATCCACCGTCTTCATGCGGTGCAGGTGCCCCAATCGAAGGATTGCGGGTATTAGCTATCCAATTTTCCGTGTTGAAAAAGCCGTCTTCAGTCATATCTCTGCTTGTAACAAGATTTTCATTAATACCTTCGATAGAAAGTATGTCAACAAAAATATGACCTTCCGCTCCGGCTGCCGCAGCGATAGTAGCTACAGGAATAGTGAATGTCCATACACCTCCGGCTAGTGTACCGGTTAATTCCTCTTCTTCGCCTTCGTTAATACTGATAGTAGCTACAGGTTCTCCACCAAATCCAAAACGAGGAACTACAGTAAATGTATAGTTAGCTGTTTCGCCTCTTAAAATAACAGCTGTACCTGTCATAGTATAGTTAATATGGTGCTCTATACCTCTAACAACAGCCATAGCTCCTGCCGGAAGTACAATACCGGTAACTTCCTCTATAAAGATATGACCGGTAATATTTTCGATAGTAAATGTATAAACACCCGGATTATCCGAATCCGCTACACCAACAATAGGCTCTTGCTGCTCTCTTGCCATAAGGAAATGTACTACAGGCGGTCCATCCGCTAAGGCAAAGCCTTCTCTAAGCGTAACTGTAAATATAAAGTCATCGCCGTCTCCGGGCACAACTAAAACTCTGCCCGGCATAGCGGAATTCATGGTAAAGCCCGGCGCATTAAACATACCGCGGATATGCCAGCCTTCTCCGGGAGCCGGCGGAACAGCCCACTGAGCATAAAGAGTGTGATTGCCCGAAACATTAGCTATAGACGCTATCCTATCGCCGCCTGTAGGAGCCGTAAACCAGCCTGCAAAATCCCAATATTGTCTTGTAGGATTAGGTAAACTAACATTAGTACCTTCTACAACCGACATCGGGCTTACAATACCTGTAGGTAATTCTCCGTAACCGCCGGGCAAGTTTAGCGTAACAGTAAAGTTTTGCGCTGTACGCCACTGAGCATGTACTGTAGTATTAGTGTTCATGGTTATCGGCCACGTAACTACTGTTCCACCTGTAGCTTGTGTAAACCAATCGGTAAAAACATAGCCCGTTCTAGTTGGGTTAGTAGCAGGTCTTTGTTCCGCAGGGCGGTTATTAGCACCTGTCCTATTCGCAAAACCTGTACCGCTACCACCATGCAACTCAAATGTAAGCGTGGTTGCCTGCGCCCATCTTGCATGAATAGTCATACTCTCGTTAAGAGTAATAGGCCATGTTACAGATGTTGTAAAAGCCTCATCCATAAACCAATCCGTAAACACATACCCTTCTCTAGTGGGGTTAGGTGGTCTTGTAATTGTAGCACCAGCTTCCGAATGTGTAATTGCTTCACGTTCCGGACCACCGTGCATATTGAAAGTAAGGGTAAACCCAGCATCTTCATGCCCGCCATTACATGCTGTAATTGATACCACGCTAACCGCCATGATACACGCTATAAAAAGCGCTATTAGTTTTCTTTTCATCTTTTTTTCTCCTTTTTATCCCTAAGGGTTAAAATATATATATAGTATAACCAATAAATATACAATTTGCAAGCATTTTTTGATATTTTTTTTATAAGTAAAGAGTAACATGCTGTGTTTACTGATTAAACAGAAAAATAGAAAATTAAGTTTATATCCTTTTTAGCTATCACTCAAATTTCTTTATTTTTCTTTTTTCACAAAAACCCTCTAATGCTACCTGCACTAAAGGGTTTTTGTATTTTATTTATTTTTTGACATTACTCTCTAACCTAACTAAGACTCCTCCGGAGGGTCGGAATTTATTACATCCGGAGAAACACCGCTGCCGGCGGCAGTCGCTACAGCTTTATCTTTTTTAAATAATGCTATAATATCTGGTAGATACGCTATTGCTACACCAATAATGCTAAGCGGTAAGAATAAGAACCATACAAGCATAAACAGCATTTCTATCCAGTTAAAGTTAGGTATAGAAGTGTTTACTGGAGGAAGTGAAATACCAGCCTCGTACGCATTAAAGTTTGCATGCATATATTCTGCCCAGAACCATGTATAATGCAGGTTTCTTGCCGCCTCTCTAAGTCTGTGCTGAATCTCAGGCGAGGTTGTCTCAACCACACTAGGTCTAACATGCCCTGTACCTGCCGACCAGCCAACATAGTTGTTACCCATTGCCTTATCGCCACCGGCTCTAATCGCATGGTCCATACACATATATCTGCCGTTATCTGCCCAGTCTGTCATTATAGAACCTCTAAAGCCCCACTCTCTTCTAACTACTGTAGTTAATAGATGGAAACTGCCGCCTTCCCACATAGCTCCAATTCTTGAGTAGCCGCTCATGATGCCAACGCTGCCGTGTCCTGTAGAGGCATAACGATTCATACCCATTCTAAACGGAACTAAGTAAATTTCTCTAAGCGCTTGCTCTGTTAAGAAAATGTATAAGCCGTTACGGTTAGATTCTTGTACATATACTGCAAGATGCTTGATATAAGTATAAATACCCATATCCATAAGCCCTCTAATATAGTTAGATGCTATAATACCGGTTAAGAAGCCTGACTCGCTGTAATACTCGAAGTTACGGCCATTAAGCGGAGAACGATGAACATGAATACCCGGGCTAAGCATACCGGCTACATTACGGATACGAGCCTCGTTACCTTTTTCCCAACCTTGGCGTCTTGCTAAAATATAACTCCAAGTTTGTGCTACTGTAGTAGCATTTGGCCAACCAATACCTGCCGAGCCTGCTGATGCGTCACGCCCTCTAAAGCTATTCATTTGATTTGTAGCATCTAACGCATGTGTGCGGGGCCTTCCTACAAGAGGAAACGGTCTTTCACCTAGCCCAGCCGAGGCTCCATTTCTTAAAAATCCGCTACCACCCACTAGCTGTACAGGGTTACTTGCAGATCCACCGCTTACTCCGGTGGTTGACATAAGACGCGTAAAATCGTCCCAAACAGGATTCCAAGGTGCATTCCTATTTCCGCCGCTATGCGCTAGATAAAAAGCTAAAGGACCTAGACGAGTGCGGTAGAAAGGGTCTGCCTCTAAAAACCAATTTCTTAAAGCTGCTCCCTCTAACGCATATCCATTATCATCTACCGGAGTAATTACCGAAAAGTTTTGATCCCAAAATTGCTGCTGCTGAGGAGTTGGAGCACTAGAAAGAGTTAAACCTGCTTCTTGCCCGTTACCTGGGTTATGAGTAGGACTAAAATCAAAATCATTCCATGTAAACCCTCTTCCTGCTGCTTGCTGGTCTGTAGGAGCAAAGCCATAAAGAGTCTGAAAATTATCTCTCCAATCATCAATCATAGTAGTAGTCAATAGGTTAATGTCTCTCATATCCTGTGTAATGTCTCTACTTGGTCTTAAAATTGGGAAGGTGCCAATAAAATCGTTTCGGCGCATTTGAGCCATTCTTTGTACTTCTACACCTTGTGCGTTACGATAAGTATCCGCAATAGGCACCCCGTCTCCGCCTGCTGCCCTGTTTCTGGCGGCATTGCCGCTAAACCTAGAAATTACAGGAGTTCTGGCGATATAGTTTGGATCATGTTCCCTAAAGTTTTGTGGGTCATAAGTAAATAGGTGGTCTGATCCAATCTCTAAATTAATACGAGCTGTATGCTGAGTACCTGTAATACCCGTAGCATTAGATACATGATTAGAGTTATGACGGATAGAAATTTCGTATAAACCTTGTAGTAATACAAATCCGCCAAGAGGAGCTACACCGCTTGCATTATAGGTATCGAAACTAGCTAAATCGTACATATAAAAGCGCAATCGCACAACCTCAAAAGAAGGCATATTTTGTGTGTTTCCTCTAGGATAAAGTACTTGATATGTTTTACCAAAAGCAATAAGGTTAGCGGCACTCATCTCCAGTGCAACATCTTCGTCCCAAGTTAGAGGATTGTTGTATAATTGAACAACTTCCATACCCGAAGTATTGCCAACATTTGTAACTAACACTTCCACTACCACCTCGTATGTGGGTGATACCGGCGTGTTGCTAGTTGTGTTTTGAATTAAGGTACCTCTGGTTACTTCTCCTCCGGCGTCAAACTCAACATTGTTACCAACTATTACTCGGCTTATCTCCCACTCAAACTCTGCAAAACTTAATCCAAAGCCAAACGGAAACTGCACTACTGCATCGATACCTGTTGGTCTAATACGCTCACCCGTTCTAAAGCATACTCTCTCATATGGGATTTTTTCTCTAGAGCGCTGTACTAGCTCTTGGTTATGCGCTTGCCTTAAAGCGTTTCTTGCCGCCTCCTCAGGGCGTGGATTGCCGTTATCATCTAAATCTAGCTGAGTACCGATAGAATCTCTAAACCAATCTGGAATAACACCTGGTGCACCTCGGTTAGGTCCGTGGCTAAAACCTTCCCAAACACCCATAGCGTCTGCTGTTTCATACCATTTATAGCCTACAAAGATGCCTTCGCTATAATCTATATATGCTAAACCCGACTGCTGATAACGATATCGTAATGCCGCACCACGATGGTTAGAGTCTAGGTTATTTACACCCGACCCGCTACTAGTCGAATTTCCTACCGGATATAGATTATCCGCACGTGTAACATTTCTAAAAAACCTTTGACCAAATTCTAACGGTGCATTTGGATTAAAAAGATGAGTATGTCCCGAAGGAAGACCACCGAAATAATTATTCCATCCTGCTGCGCTACCATCTTGATTAGAGTCGCCGGCATTGTTCCAGCTTGCCGCTGTACGCATATCGTAGGCAAAGGTGCCTGCTGTTCTGCCGCTTGGGCTAACTACAGGCCACAGATAGTTCCCCTCGCTAAAAGGAATACGCTCGCCTGCAGATACAGGACGAACACCAGAACCTGCAGGCCTTGTTGGAACAGTACGATCGTTATCTGCCTGACCACCTAAAATTTCGCGTCTTTCGCTTAAATCCCACATAAGCCTAGGTAATGCGGCGGCTGCACGCAGACCCGTTGCACCTACAAAAAATGCCGCGTCTAACCCTGGAATTGTATCTAAAAAGCCCAGCTCCATAGTGTTTGTAGAGTTTACTATAACTATAGTATTATTAAAATTAGCACCAGCAAAGGTTAATAGTGCTTCTTCTTCGATAGAAATTTCTAGGTAGTGGCGGTGAGGATCAGAAATTTCTGTCGTTCTTATATCAACATCACTAACACCAGCATTTGCTAAAGCAGGACCTTTATATTGCACCTTAGGCAAGTCTATACTTTCGCCTGCAATACGGGTGATAACCACAATGGCAGTGTCTGTTGCAGCTGCCGCACTGTTTAAAATATCTACATAATTTCTGCCACCGTGTGCTGTATGATTACTAGCTGCTGTAATGCCTAAAGATACATTTTCTTGCATACAAGGCTCAATAATACGATAAAAAGAATAGTCAGCATGTCTTAATGCGCCGGACCAGCCTTGTGCCGGTGCAGTAGGTCCGCCTCCCCAAAGAGGTCTTCTGCCGGGAGCTACCGAACGAAGACGAGTATTACCACCTATGTTATAACCTAAATAATGTAGATAGAAGTCTCTTAATGGCTCATAAATTTCTATCCCCGCAAGCTCTAATGCACCAAGCGTATTAGTGTGAGGTACATTTACAATGCCAACTTCGGCGTATTTGTTGTTGCCAGCATCCGCAGCGATTCCCCTACCGTATGCAAGGGAATCGCTACCTGTCGGCGCGCCACCTTGATAAGGTTCATCAATTCTTCTATGCACACCGCCGCTACCACAACCTGCCGGTACCCAGCTAGTTGAACCCCAACCAAGCACTGCTACCATTGGTGCAGTATTACCTCTGGTTAAAGGCAATACCGGTCTAGTTGCCCCTGGTACTATATTATTACCTCTTCTGGGTATTTCATTACGCAGTAGCACTGCACCCTCTAGCACAATTTGTTGCGCAATATCCTCGCCTACTATGTCGCGTGGAACAAACACGGCACCATCAACTCTGCCATCTACACGAAAGCCTATCAAGCCCTCTATATCGGGACCTAATGTTACATTTATAATTGCCGTAAGCATTGTTGCAAACAAAAATAATCCTGCAAAACTCAAAGCAACTACTTTTAGTATTTTTCTTACTAAAGATTGTCTCATTTTTTTATATTTCTCCTTATTTGTTGTTAAAAATTACTCCGTATAATACTAGATTTGTTTTCTAGTTAAGAAAACATCTTTTTAAAGTTTTTATCCGAAGTTTTTTCTAGTTTGTGGCAATGCCACTTTTGTTAATTAGTTTTTTAAGGTGCTAAATTTTCGATAAAAGAGCTTATCACTAAAGGTTAACACCGCCCTGTTTTTTAATAAATATTAGGATTGATTTATTTAGACTCCGCTTTACACTGTTGGTGCCTGCGCATTGCCACCAATAAATTTGGGCATAACAGTTAAAGCCGCTGCAACTAAACAAAATAGACCTGCAAGTAAGCCAAATATACCAAAATTCATTAACGAAATCATCGCTAATATTCCCGCTATACCTAAAAGACCGGTTGAAATAAAGTTTTTACGGAAAATATAACCCGTACCAATGATAGCTAGAACTGATGCTGCCAAAAGCATAACCCCGGCAATTACAGCCCGTGTATACCGCATATCATTAGCAATGAAATCTAATGGAATACCATCTGTTGAGTTATGCAGTCCTGTAATTCCTGCTATCAACGCAAAAACAATACCTAGAACGCCGGCACCCAATGCGGCAAAAAAGAAAATATTCTTTTTATTCATAGTAATATACCTCCTTTTCTAGCTAAAGCTGTAAAGCCTGTCAAAAACCCATAGCTTTTATAATTACTTTGCCAGATAATTTTTATTAATTTATTTTTCCTATTTTTCTCTTTATGTATCACTGATTGTATTATAATAACCAACAACCCTGCAACACAACTAAGTGCTATTATAGAATACTTCTAAATCTACTATCCTGTCAAGTATTTTTTTACTACATTTATTTAATAAAATTGTAATTTTATTAGAAATTTTTCACTTTACAACCCTATAATATTTTTGTTATACTTTTACAAAGTGTTCTTTTTTTAGCACTTACCTCCTTTCGCTGATGTAGCTCAGTAGGTAGAGCACTTCCTTGGTAAGGAAGAGGTTCGTGGGTTCAAATCCCATCATCAGCTCCAAAAATTAAAAAAGCACCAAAATGTAGTGCTTTTTTTTAATATCGTTACATTTCAATTTAAGGAGTATTTAAAAATAAAGTAATTTTATGAGAGTTTATAATTTTTCAGCGGGGCCTAGTATGTTGCCCTTAGAGGTTATCGAGAAGGTACAAAAAGCACTACCTAATTACGAAAATACGGGAATGTCCGTTATGGAGATGAGTCATCGTAGTAAACCGTACGAGGCTATTAATGCTAAAGCGGAAGAATTGCTTAGAGAGCTAATGGAAATCCCGGAGGATTATGCTGTTATCTTTATTCAGGGCGGTGCCAGTACTCAGTTTGAGGCAATTCCGCTTAATTTGTGTAGTAACAAAAAAGCAGATTATGTTATAACCGGGATATTTAGCGAAAAGGCTTATAAAGAAGCACAAAAATTTACCACTGCTAATATTATTGCCACCAGTAAGGATAAAAATTTTTCATATATACCAAAAGTTGATACTAATAGCATTACTAAAGATGCTGATTATCTGCACATATGTTATAATAATACAATTGTCGGCACTCGGTTTAGACAGCCCCCCAATATGGAAAAAATTCCGCTTGTAGCTGATATGTCCAGTATGATTTTGAGTGAGGGAATTGATATTAGTAAATTTGGCGTAATTTATGCCGGTGCTCAAAAAAATCTTGCTCCTGCCGGAGTTACTATCGTAATTGTAAAAAAAGAATTAGTCAAAAATCCTTCTCCTCTCTGCCCTACTATGTTAGCATGGAAAACTCAAATTGAACAAAATTCTTTGTATAATACTCCTCCTGCTTTTTCTACATATGTAGCTATGGAAGTAATGCAATGGTTAAAAAACTTAGGCGGAATAAGGGCAATTCAAAAAATAAACGAAGAAAAAGCCGGTTTACTATACGACTTTATAGATAATTCTAAATTTTATAATAACAATGTAGAAAAAGAATTTAGAAGTCTTATGAATGTCCCCTTTGTAGCGCCAAGCGAAGAATTAGATAATAAATTTGTAACTGAGGCCGGCAAAAACGGACTACTAACCCTAAAAGGACACCGCTTAGTAGGCGGTATGAGAGCAAGCATATATAACGCTATGCCAATAGATGGCGTAAAAACATTGATTAATTTTATGAAGAAGTTTGAAAAGGAGAATAAATAAAATTTAGGCTAAACGATATAAATCTTGTAGAACTTAATACTTACAAACGCCTAAAGTGTAAAATACTATACGAATTAAACAACAAGTAATAATTCAAAAGGATAATTTATTATGACAAACGAAATTTTAGCATTAAACAGCATTGCCAAAACAGCCGATAGCGTGTTTGGCAAAAAATATAAACTGGTAAAACAAAGCAAAGAGCCTGTTGCCGTTGTACTTAGAAGTTTTAAGATGCACGATTATCAGTTGCCATCTAGTGTACTGTGCGTAGGTAGAGCCGGTGCGGGTGTAAATAATATTCCGCTAGATAAATATGCTAGCGAAGGAGTTGTTGTTTTTAATACTCCAGGGGCTAATGCTAATGCGGTTAAGGAATTGGTTATACTGTCGCTTTTATTATCTGCCAGAAAGGTTTTTGACGGTATTTGTTGGAGCCAAACACTAATAGATAAAGGCAACGAAGTTGAAAAACTGGTAGAAA
>Ga0123355_10019097_pt1 | contig 10904 bp, 9 predicted proteins | sample TergutEmb28metaG_3_FD_89872 | JGI IMG/M metagenome (GOLD analysis project Ga0123355, IMG submission 89872) | Embiratermes neotenicus P1 segment gut microbial communities from Petit-Saut dam, French Guiana - Emb289 P1 | ecosystem: Host-associated > Arthropoda: Insects > Digestive system > Gut ...
ATAGACGTTGCAATCTCAGGAGACAGAAATGTGATTAAAAAAGAAGCCGAGAAGATTCTAAAACATAGACCTTACAATAGAAATACAGCGCATGTGGAATGTAAAAACAAAGGTGATACAAGTAATAATAGGGGCGACTGGGACTATTTCAAATCATTCAGAAAATACGTGAGCAACATACCAGGAAAACATGAAGTCAAGGGACTCCAGAAAACAGGCACATTGGGTACTGAACACGTACTTCGGAAAGTACTAATGTAAAAGTACAATAGATTCAACACTGAAACTAACGATATAAGTACCATGAATAGTAACAACAGAATACCTGCAACAATGTATGACCTAGGGACATAGTTTGTCTCAGGAATATACCCTGCAGAAAGAAGAGACGATGATGATGAAGAAGATAATAATAATAATATATTTTCTGGTTACTTGGTGTGCCTGCACAAATAGGCAGTTTATGTAATGCTGTAAACAAATGACGAACGGACAGTGCACAACACGTGGCAGGAAGCAACCGTGAATATCCGTGAGTGCTTACAGGAAAATAATTACAAGCTGATCAGTAAAAGACAGCATGTGGAGAGAGGAGTTCGGTCTAAACACCAATGAACGGTGGGTATTTGAACTGTTTGATTGTTCCAATGGGAGTATCTGCTATTTTTATGCTAAGAGATATATTTTCATTGTAGTAACAGCACAAAATTCAACACTGCCTGTTTGTGCAATAATTGAAGTATCGCCACTACAGCCTGTTTCCAAGGTCACTAATCCTAAGTTGTATTGTCAGTACAAATTGACTGTTTTTGGCTAAATATGGGCATTCTTTTGAACATTTGGCGATAATACAGGGTGTAAGTTACTGTGAACTCAACGAACTGCATTAGTTCTACTGTGTTATAACTCAGAATAATTCGAACATTCGTGTTGGCGCCACAAATCCACAGACTGAGAAATCCAAAATGGCTGCAGTGTTGTGTGGCCAACCTTCCATGATAGTATACGCGACTTGAAAATATGAATTGTATGCATTTTGCGCACATCAACAGATTAGGTTTGGTTTTAAAACTTCACAAATAAGTAGCTAAGAAATTCTATTAAGTCGTTCGTTTATAAAACGTCAACATATCTTTCTTCTCTTATTACAAAATGGCGCCAAATGGCTATTAAATTGAATCCCAGTCCCTCGTGTTAATTAATTGATATGAAAATGGTAATCATGCAATTGTTAACCTTGCGATATAGTTTACCTCGAAACTATGATGCAGATTTTATGGATGTGAAGCAAACCTCACAAGGACTGCCTTGCTGTTGCCATGTCAAGAACCTACAGAGGTTTATCAGCAAGGCGACTCTGTGGCGTGTTCGCTGAACGTGTTTGTAATGTATTTAGTTTAAAACTAGGCCATAAATGCTTATGAATAATGCGATGAGTGTAATTTAGTTTCCCGAACTGTATCACAAAACACACGCAAAAGCACTGGACATACATACAGGCAGGCAGGCCGGCCGGCTTACTGTTAACCTGCTATCAAGTTCACTAGCTTTGTCAGTGCAAGACAGAAGAGTCGTGTGGATCAAGGTGAAACTGCAGTTCGTCCGACAGATATCGCGCTTGTCGGTAGTGTACTTGATCACCAGTGGCGGCCAGTAAGGGTTGTTTCGAAACGTACTAGGCGCACAGCCTGTGTGAGTGGCACCTCGTTCACCACAAATCCCACATAGATTGGCCTGGGGTTGACTTTACTTCCATTCGCATTCAAAATCAGGCAAATTAAAAGGAATACATGGGAAATCAAAAAGGAACTGTTCAGAAGAGTGTCGGATCAGCACGCTGTATAGCAGAAATGTAACAACAATTTGTTCCCTTGCGGTCATTCAAGGACGTAAAAGTGGAAATGGGGATCCACTTATTCCAGACATTAAGACTGCATATAAAGGGTGCAAATCACGTCAGATAGCCCTCCGGTACGGACCCCTGACGCAGTATGTGCCCACCAGCGATCAATCTCGGTCTTCCAGTCCCATGGCCAAACACATTACCGATAAGACAATCGGAGCTGTTAGCACCACGAATTAAATGAGGTCTTGTGGGCAGGGACTGCAGTACATGCGGGGAAAAGCAATGTACATAAGACTGTTTTTAAAAACCACGTGGGGAAAAAAACACAATTGGGAAAAACAGGTGGTAATGTCAAAAGTATGCATCTACTGTGCCAGCAGGACACCAAATAGAGGTATTTTGAAAAGTGTTCTTGCGGAAATACTTGGGCCTGTTAAAAATACCACCGGTCGTCATTTGTTTTGGGGTACTGCTACAATAAGAGTAAAAATCAAAAGTTTTGTAGGAAAATCTCGTGGAAGGTGACTTGCAAGAAAACCTGAAGAGAAAGGGAGAACTCTACTAAGACAGACATGAAATAGCTCAGGGTCCATCGACTGGCGCAACTTGGCCTTCCGTCTGCCACAGTCACATCAGCATTTTCAGTGTGACTCCTTTACAGCCTAGTGGTTTCTATATGTACCGCCAGTTTAACATTCAACAACTCTACGTTCATCCCACACAGTGTATTTACGTGTTTTGTTTGGATCTGAGAACAAACAGTGATTACTTCCCTATACAGCATTGACTGAGCGGTTTTTAGGCGCGTTCGCAATAATGCTAAAAGCGTCTCTTAGTTTCGTCATTTCTGTCTGTCCTTCTGTCCGTCCACATGGAACAACTCTTCTTCCATTGGATGGATTTTCACGGAATTTGACGTTTAGGTATTTTTCGAATATCTGTTGAGAAAATTCAAGTTCCTTTAAAATCTGCCATAAGTAAAAGGGACTTCACATGAAGACCAATTCATATTTTATCACATCTGTCTCAATTTTTCTTATAATGAGACATTTTTCAGACAAAAGTTATAGATGAAATGAAAACACGCATATTATGTCCAGTATTTTATTTTTGCGAAAATAATGCTGTTTGTGAGACAATGTGAAAGAATGTATAACCAGACAGGCCACATATGACAATACGGCGCATGCACATTGCATGCTTGATACCTAAGGCTACAAACACACATTCATAATAAGTAATAATTATTACTTTTCCACTGCAACAGTGGTTACACGAACGCGCGTCACTGTTTCATTATATGTACGTTGCCTCTCTTGTTACAACCGACAAGCAGTGTGTTTACTACGCGGTACGACCCGAGTGCCAGATATTTTTAGGTTGAAGTGACTAATCGTGGAGATACTTTTAGTGCAAAAATATGAATATTTGCAATATTATCCGAAGCGTAGGTGTGCGAAACTTCCTGTGTGTGAATTCTTGCAGTTTATTTCAGAATCAAGGCCTCAGTTAGGCTTATTCTTTATTTACTGGTTCATCCAGAAAATTAATGAATTGCTGATTGTAGTGCCGATAGGCTAACTGTTCCCCTTATGAATGCTGTATAATATAGACTATAAATATTGCGCCCAGACGTAGACAAAAGAACCTTGCAGACAGAGAGCAGAGCGGGACGTAGGTATGTCAGGGGTAATTCCACTTCCGGTTTCTAAGGATTCCACGAGACTCATATATCACATTAGTGCCTTAAAATAGGTCTTGGCAATTCCTGATCCTGTTAGACTTTTTTATCCTGACCGGAACATGAAGATCACGAAAAACTAGGCTATGAAAAAACGGAAGTGCAATCAAATAATAAAACAAACCTAATAATGTTCCACTGGACTTAAAATGACCGGAGCTTGATACTGATTGCAGGATTTATCGTTTCTGCCTAATATAGAAGGCGAAGAAATTTTACTACACTCTCTCCATGCACCTCAAAGGCCTAATGTTTATTCACAGAAAAAAAAACGTTAATACTGTAAGAGTAAATTTGTTGTAGCGTTGTGTCTTTGTAACTTCGTTTTGTCACTAACTTATTGTGTGTGGTGTGACACACTAGCCGCCACTGATGTGCAAACACACACGTGCAGTGCCAGAACGCAGAGAAGCGAAACAAGTCGACGACAAATCCCGTTGCTGCTTGTCATAAGGCTCTCCCCACCCCCGTCGCTATTTCAAACCTAAGTGAGGAATTAATGCTCAGTGTGGGGCCTATCGTGAAAGAAAAAATCAATAGACTCATTTGGGTGTTTAGTTCAGTTCGTGTGTTGTTTAATGATGTTAGCAGTAGCCCAGGTAGTGTAGTGTTGATGGTGAGTCATTGAATTGGCTTGGAGTGCCGGTGGGACGATATTGGCAGAGGACAACAGAATTGATGATAGTCTTTTTTTAACAACTTGATGCACAAATTCTTTATTTTAATACATTTATTATATTCCTCTACATGTTTCGAGCACTATTGTGCTCATCTTCAGGAGGACAATTGTATTAGTACAGCATCTGGTATCGTCACTCTCTTTAGGTGGCCGTTCAATACACAGGTTACGAGAGTGACGATACCAGATGCTGTACTAATACAATTTTTCCTCCTGAAGATGAGCACAATAGTGCTCGAAACATGCAGAGGAATGTAATATATGTATTAAAATAACGAATTTGTGCATCAAGTTGGTAAAAAAGACTATCATTATATTAGGATGCGCGGTCAACAAAATGTTCTAATAAGCATATTGCAAACCGGAAAGATTCAAAACGTATACCGATTTATAAATGAGAAACAACAAGATCTGTACTGACACTGGAAACTCCCCAAGTGTCCCAAGTTAGAATCTGAAGGTCTTACAGAAGTACAGAATTAACATTGGGCTTCTGGCATGACGATTGGTGACGGATGAACCGGAATGGATCTTTTTAGTAATTAACCAACTTGATGAACAAAAACTTGTTTTATAATAAGTTTATTATATGCCTCTACATGTTTCGAGCACTATGTACATAGTGCTCGAAACATGTAGAGACATATAATAGACTTATTATAAAACAAGATTTTGTGCATCATGTTGGTTAATTACTAAGATTATACTGAGATGCACGGTCAGCAAAACATAAAAAAAAATGGAATGGATTTTTAAGGAGGCGACCTGTGTCCAAAAATTCCAGGTGTATACCAATAGATACGGCATACTACATCAGACGGCTTAAATCGTCGCCCATCTTCAGCCATCCTCTGTACGCAATCACACAGTGACATCGCCGTTCCTAACCCACACACTTAATTGCTTCTGCCACGTGAAATACGACACTGGCTGTCACGTAAGTAATTGTTTGTCCCTGTCATCCCACGTCATTGATATCACAATACACGTTTCTGTTTAAATGTTGCATATGAATATTAATTGCTTTAATCTGTTCTAAAAAACTCAGTAACCTAAGAACATCATCGAAGTTTCAGGAATGTTGGAACAGGCATTCATTAACGAATCGTGCCACAAAAAGTGACAAATAATTGTAAGACAGCCTGGCTGTGGATAGGCAAAGCCATTTTTCATTGAGAAGGTAGGCAATATATTGCGGATTACTGGGTACCATCCTTTGGGCCCCTTATTAAAAATGTCGGCTTAGCGTCCGCTCTGCGAGGAATCAAGCGCAAAGCGAAGAGAGTAAAGAGAAAGAGATGAAGAAATCTCAACGTAAATGTTGATCGTGCCGCGGATTTATACACCAGGTCTTATTAAAACCTTGTAGTAGCAGACATTCTGCATGGCCATGCGAGGTGCGACAAAAATGTGTCGGGCTCTCAGAAGTTCGTAAACCACTGATGGTAGTGATTTAGTTATTTTGGTAAATAATTAATTTCTGTCAGTTAATACGATTTTATTTAAGGTGCATACATGTTTCACGTCGCAAATCGAGCGATCATCAGGCTTTATACAAATAATACACAGATGAATTCAATGTAACACAGGAAATACTCTGACAGGCTTAAGATCTCAACTGTTTTGTTTCTCACATATAAACATATATGTAACTTTCCACCTATTTAATCATTAAGTGTTCGTGTATGCATGTATATTTTGTTCATAATATGACAAGAAAAGTACAATAGCACAACGATGGTGCTGCGTAATCAATATATGTTGATAATGTAAGGATAGGCCTGAAAGGTTTAGACGAAATCAATGGTGCTAGAGTTATATCAAAAGGTATATATTGCCAAGGACTCGTTTTATGGATCTCGTGGTGGTTATATATTCTACCGGAAAGACAGTGGGGCCCAACAACCATCCTCTGCAATGGGCAGTGGGGCTTTTCATCAGTCAGTAAAACATCCGGAGCGGGAAGCTGACCACGCTTCTATCTAGTACTGAAGCTGAGAATGCCTGGAGCTATAATTCCAGACCACAAACTTTGTCTTGGAGTGACGTTTAGAGCATAGCCATGAAGGAAAATAAGGGCTTTATGGAAAGACTTAATAGCGAAGGAGCTGGATTGTGAAGCCATGAACCCTGCTATTAGGATACAGACACTGTGAAGGAACATGCTGCCTCACTTGCACTGTAAAGACGGAGGGAGCCTGACCCTACGACTTCCACCAGCCAGGCCATGCTAACACCATATGTAAAGCAGTAGGGCTCAGCGAATGACTGACTGAGGCAGCAGGAAGCCATAAACACCACTTTGAAAATCGGAGGATGCCATTAGGCACTTGTCATCACCCGGAATGTGACCACTGTCGTTGTTGGCGTCACAATACGCAGCACTTCAAACTTGCAGTCGGTGCTAACCTCCAGATGAACAAAAGCCCTCACTCATGGTAATAAGAAGACAACAGACATCAGGCCAACAAATATTACTAAAAAACTTTCGCCGTCTCTTAGACCTGTGGCTGCCGTATATATTGTTACAATATGGAGTGAAGTTTGTAATACGTGGGTTGATCTCTGTCCGGTCCGCTGCAGCAGACACAGCAGTGGCATTTGTGTGTCGAATAGACGAGGCGACAGCGTTCAGTCCGAAATCATCACTACGAAATTCATCGCCCGAACTTTCGGCGGTGTAAGGCACACATAATACAGGACTGTGTCCTGAAAAACAGGCTTGCAGGACACAACCGATGTTGCTGATGCAAAGTTCGAAGTCTTTGCATCTGTACAATTCAGGACGTAAAGCTCCGTCAATGGGAACCGATCATACCGTGACACGGCGTCACGTACCCTTGCCTAAAAAATTGCGAAGTGTGTAAAGAAGCTGCCGTGGCCAACTTTCACGTGTACTCACGGTACTTTCCAAGAGTGGCTGAGGAAATTACTAAAACGTCATGTCGCAATTTAAATGCGAGATCACCCATGTAAAAGACAATAATACAAAAGATCGACCCCCTACGTTCGGTAGCCAGCAATACAATACTAGCCGGACACTTTTTGATCTCACCTTTTATGCCCGTGATAAAGCGACGGCAGAAGAAGAAGAATATCAGGAAGATGAAATTTTTGATGGAAAGTAATGGCGGCGGTTATTCTATAGCCTTCTTTACGTCCACATGAGAAATGTCAGACCTGCGGTTTTGACGTGTTTCTCTGTAGATATACAGAGAAGAGACCGAAAATTGGCTGCGTGGCAGAAACTGCGGCCACGTTTGGTGGCAGCGGTGTTGAGTGGAGAGGGACGTGCGTCTTGGCAGAACTGGGGTGCTGCAAGGTAGAGCGGAGAATTTACGGGCTACCTGTTTAGTCATTCAGAACTGTGCACTGTCTGTGTGTTTTGTGTGATTCTTAGAGTCAACAGTATCAAGTGGTTTGTCTCTGAACATAGAAACTGCGTGTTTACTGTGAGGTAGGTACTGAATATCTAAATACTGTTCAGTTCAACTTAGCTTTCAATAGGCCGTGCCATGGCTCAGTCAGTCGGTCTTCGCCGTCCTGTCACCACGGGGGCCCGGTTTCAATCCTAGGTCAGTCCATGATATATTTTTGGTGGACGAAGTGACATTGGGTCATGCTTCTTTTCCCCATTACTTCTTTTTCCCCTGTCACTACCATTCCACCAATGCTCCACACTCATCTTCATCTACAATTTTCTCTTACCAAAAGTAAAACTGGATCAAGCCTGGGAACATTGAAAGAAGGCAAAGCTGTTTCTGATGTCGGAGGTCGCTGGATGGAACAGTGCCTTCACAGTGTCTGTCAACTAGAAATGTTACTGTCGGGACGTGGGGACCGTCAATAGCAGTTCGGGGTGGATACACAAGTAATTACCGCACATTGTTCAGAGGCTGCTGGAGCTGTGTTTCAACGCATCGCTGCGTTCCGTTTGAATAGACACATGTCTCGCCGTGACCTGTGGAAGGCCTGACGTACATCGCCAGGAATGCGGCTGCAGCCAGCAGTTGTACAGAAATATTCGCACAGCCAAATCTCATTGGATGCTAGGCCTCGTCGTTGGGTAAATACCGGACGTCACATCTACGGGCAATGACAGAACAACATCGCACGGTACGGCTGCAGCCAGCAGTTCGTTCAGTGCTGCTGACCGACGCTCAGTACTTGCAGTCAACATGACGTCACGTCCTTACAGCGCAAACTGTCCGTCTCCGTCGGGTAGCTCAGTTGGTTTAGCGACTTTCGACGGATGGGTGGTCCGGGGATCGAATCCCGGTAGTGACAAGATTTTACTCACCCGTCCAGACCGGCCCTGGGACCCACACAGCCTCTTTTACAATGGGTAACGGGTGCCGGGGGTAAACCGGCAGGGGCGTGGCATTGACCATTTACCCCTTCTGGCAGTGAGGTTAAAGAAAGGGTAGAACTATACCTGCACTCCCCCTCTGGGCCTTCGTGGCCTGTTGTGGGATGAAATTTACTTTGTATCTTAGTAACTTAGCTGTCTGTCTGTCTGTTATCACTATAATGCAACGTAATGCAGCAATTTACTGTGTCCTGGGCTATAGATATTTAGAGACTAATATTAACGTGATTTGTGCTTACAGACACAGTCCGTGCCGTGCAGTAAACACTCTCAATCTCTGTTATAAAAATCAGCCAGTTAATGCTGTATAGTGAAATAATTACTGTTTGTTCTGAGATCCACACAAAACACGTAAAAGCACTGTGTGGACAGAACGTGAAATTGTTGAATGTTCAAGGGTGTGAGAGCGGGGGCGGGGTAGCCCAGTTGGTGTAGTGACTGCACTACAGCCTGGAAGATCCGTGTTTCGATCCCCTACATCGTCGTAAGAAACTTCGTTTTATCCGAAGCACCCAGACCGACTCTAGAGCTCACCTGTTCTCTTGTTGTTTCCCCGGAAGTACAGCTTGAAGCTGACCGCTCAACAACGTCCAGTGCCAGGGTGACGAATGAGTGGATCTCTACCTCCTGTCCTCGTACATGTTCTCATGGCGTGGATGCTGACAAATTTACCCATTATCTTCATGACTACTTATAAATAGGGTGGTAAATATAGTACGCACTGTGCTTACTAATGGCACATACAGTAGCCGCTGTGCTCTGGATGGTATATGACTCTGATTTTGGCTGGCTTCGAGCTTGTTTCGCTGCTCGCCAGGGGGCAGCACTCGATCTGACAAGCCGAGGCACAGCGAGGTCCTTTGAGCTTCATTTTGAACTTTAGGAGAGTAAATAATTCTGACACAATGCAAAATGGCGAGGTACTGTCTCAACACAGTGAGACTGTGCGTCTCTCGCTGTGCCTAACACTGCTGATCGTGCCGTGCAAGTGCAACGCTGGAATGCGAAAGGTCGCTGGTTCGATACTAACTTCTGACAGGTTTCAGTTTTGTACTCTATTTTTTTCTGAGTTTTTTCGTAATTATTTCTGTTCTCTAATTTCCGTCCAAATTATTTAAGGGATAATCAGCGCTGGACATTGATGCTTAATCTGATTGTCAGCACTTCTGAAGGTCAGGAACGTACAGTGATGACCAGTGATATACAGGGACGTACAGGGGCTTTCAGTGATTTACACGGACGTACAGAGGTGCACAGCAACGTACAGGGACGTAAGAGACGCACATTGATGTACAGGGACGTACAGCGATGTACAGAGACCTAAAGTGATGTGCAGGGAAGTACGGGGGCGTATAGTGACGTAGAGGGACGTGCAGAGTCCCACAGGGACGTACAGAGTCCCACAGGGACGTAGAGGGACGTACAGAGTCCCACAGGGACGTAGAGGGACGTACAGAGTCCCACAGGAACGTAGAGGGACGTACAGAGTCCCACAGGGACGTAGAGGGACGTACAGAGTCCCACAGGAATGTAGAGGGACGTACAGAGTCCCACAGGGACGTAGAGGGACTACAGAGTCCCACAGGGACGTAGAGGGACGTACAGAGTCCCATAGTGACGTAGAGGGACGTACAGAGTCCCACAGGGACGTAGAGGGGTGTAAAGAGACCCACAGGGACGTAGCGGGACGTACAGAGTCCCACAGGGACGTAGAGGGACGTACAGAACCCACAGGGACGTAGAGGGGCGTACAGAGACCCACAGGGACGTAGCGGGACGTACAGAGTCCCACAGGGACGTAGAGGGACATACAGAGTCCCACAGGGACTATGATGCTCAGTCTCAGTGTCGTACTGTTGCTTTCACCAAACGTGTGTGTTTCAATGAATCTCATCGTTGCACCGTGCATTTCGTAAAATCACTTCAACTATTAACCAACAAATGCACCTATATAACTTGCAATTAAAACACTTTAAAACACTTAAAACCACTCCGACATGTTTTCAGATCATCATCAGGGAGTTTCGTCGTTCCTTGCTAAAGTTATTATATATTCACGATGTAGTTCGTTTTTGTAAACAAGGTGTTGTGGCAGCATATCATGTTGTGTAGGAATCTGTTGTAGAGAGTGTAGTTGACTAGGTGTGCGTCGTATGCTACGTAGTGAGTCCCTCACTACGTAGCATACGACGCACACCTAGTCAACTACACTCTCTACAACAGATTCCTACACAACATGATATGCTGCCACAACACCTTGTTTACAAAA
>Ga0123355_10019098_pt1 | contig 10904 bp, 7 predicted proteins | sample TergutEmb28metaG_3_FD_89872 | JGI IMG/M metagenome (GOLD analysis project Ga0123355, IMG submission 89872) | Embiratermes neotenicus P1 segment gut microbial communities from Petit-Saut dam, French Guiana - Emb289 P1 | ecosystem: Host-associated > Arthropoda: Insects > Digestive system > Gut ...
ATAGAGACAGGTGGCGGATGCTTGTGAGTGCGGTAATGAACCTTCGGGTTCCGTGAAATGCGGGGAATTTCTTGACTAGCTGCAAACCAGTTAGCTTCTCAAGAAGGACTCTGCACCATGGAGCAAGTAAGTAAGTAATACTAAAATGAAGCTTAAAGAAATAGGATGGGATGGCATGGACTGGATTACAGTGGCTGGTGAAAGGAACAAGTGGCACTGCTGTCAGCGTGGTAATGTGCCTTCAGGTTACATAAACTGCAGGGAATTTCTTGACTAGCTGAGAACTTGTAAATTTCACCAGAAGGGCTTTGCTCCACTGGGTTGGTTTGGTTGGTTGGTTGGTTGGTTGTTTGGTTGGTTGGTTTGGTTGGTTGGTTGGTTGGTTGGTTGGTTGTTTGGTTGGTTGGTTGGTTAGTTAGTATTAGTGTTACACTGTTGCTGTTATTCTTAACAATGTAACTTTTGGATACTGACATCAACTATTATGTGTGTAAGGCAACATAATTACAGCTGTCACAGCCCAGAGGATCATAAATGTGTTCTGCTGATTAGTGCAGTGTCAAGTTGGAGGAAATTGACTGTATCATTTTAGTGGGGAAAATCCTCCCCCACCTTTTGTGTCAGAGGAAGTGTTTGATTGGAGGGATATGTTGTTGTGCAAGGTAAGGGTGAGTGGCTCTTGAATACACCACTTTTATGTGCCTGTATATTCAGATATCTCTTTGTTATAAGTCTTACATAGCTAACAGTCTAATGAACTAGGTAGCCAAGTGACAGAAATAGAGTCTTAGCTAGTCAAGAAATTACCGACATTTTATGGAACCCGAAGGTTAACTACCATGTTCACAAAAGCCCTCAACTTCTCCCTATTCTGAGCCAGATTAATCCAGTTCATGACTACCCATTCTCATTCTTTTTCTTCAAGATGCATTGTAATATTCTCCTGTCTGTTACTAGGTCTTCCAAATGGTCTCTTTCCTTCTTTTTGCCCTCCAAAATCTGTGTTTCCCTTCTCCTCCATTCCTGCCACATGCACCACCCATCTCATTCTCCTTAATTTGATCACCAAAATGATCTGATGAGCAGTCAAAACCATGAACTTGTTATGCAGTTTTCTCCAGTCTCTTGTTACTGTGCCCTTTGAAGTCCATATAGTTGTTAAACAGGTGTGAATATTACTGATCTTTCAAGTAAGTCCAGCACACTTCATTTGTTACTGACTGTTTACTGTGTGAACAAGAGAGCATCCAGTATCCATTTATGACTGCAGGTGTTACAGGAGGAAGGATAGTGATCTTGACTCTGCATCCACCGACATACGAGATCTTCACAATGCTGTCACGTGTGGTTCTGCTGTCAGCGGGTCGACTGATGTTTAGTGGACGCAGACGTGACATGCTGCCATACTTTGCCATGGTGGACTACCCGTGTCCAGCATATAAGAACCCATCTGATTACTATTGTGAGTCATATTTGAAGTACTAATGTTTGTGTCCATCTGTCTCTCTGTCTGTCACCTGGTGTCACTGATTAACCCATTTGTTGGACCTTGTTGTTTGGTGTTCTAAGTTCTGTACAAAATGTTGTTGCACAAGCTCAAGTCTTGTGGGACTCCACTCAGTGACAGCCATTCTTTGCTTAAGGTATCAACTGCATTTCTACCAGCACTTTCCATGCTTGTTGGTTGATTTGGGTGAAATTTGCTATGGAGGAGCTCCACTTTATACCATTGAACAGTGTATTTCGTGAAAATTGACACCTTGAAAGCTGTACTTTTCCTAGTGGCATTAATGAAATATTTTTCATATTTTCTGTCTTCTTTGTCTGATTTGTAAAAAAACTGAAGGAAGTAGGTGTTGAAAGAAACTTACTAAGCGATTGTGGGTTTTGTGCAAATCAGCACAGTGAAAGCCTTGCATAAATTAATTTCTGTCTGTACTTTCCACAAGCTTGATCTGATTTGGGCAAAATTCAGTATAAAAGATCTGCATGTATTGCTGTGTAGGATTTATTAATTTATGCAAAAATTGGCCCATGTAATGCTGTTGTATTCTTGTGGCCATAAACGAAATTACAGCTACACATGTTTGGTGCAATCACGTGACGTGTTTAAAGTACAGAGCATTGTAGCGAGGTCTGAACAGTATGTCAAGGAGAACATTATTGGCAGCGTTATTTGTCAGTAATACGAAATGGCCCGTGACATGTGAAATCATTGTGCCTGTTTTGATGTGTGTAATGTGATGTGCTGTATGTAAGCCTTTGCCCTGTCTCTGTTTCACAGTGGATCTCGTCACACTGGATGATCTGTCGGCTGAAGCAATGCTTGAATCAAGTCAGAGAATAGAGCAACTGGCTGAAACATTCAACCAAGCTCAGGAACCATTGTCTGAACCGGGGCCACCTGTAGCATTGCCACCAAAGTTGAGGCAGGCAAACTGCTTCACACAGTGTTTTGTTCTTATAATGTAAGTATCATTCAAACCTTGCAGGACATTTGCCATACAATTACATTTTACTGAAGGCACCATGCTAGTACAGTTTCTGTGGCAAACTGGTGGGCCGACTGCCATACGTACCTGTGATGCCTGTGCTGAGGGATATTTGAGTGTGCTGTTCTTTCCGTACATCTCCCTCCAAATCTGTACCTGTGTGTTATGAGTGTCATGTGCTATGTTTTGTCTCTTGACCAATACCAATGCAACATGTAATTTTCTACATATTTCACATTTACTTTGTTTTTAAATTTATTATTTAAAAGCAATGTAGTGTGAAGAATGAATACTGTTATCAATGTTTATTACTCACCAACTAATGCACAAGTGAGTGTCTTAAAAACAATACTAAAATTTACATTAAAATAGCTCCGACATGTTTTGGTGCAGTCACACCATCCTCACGGAGCACATTATTCTACTGAACAGTGTAACATACACACACCAGCAAGGGTAAGTCACCCAATTTCGGTATGATTAATTTTGTTTTGGAAAATATATTATTACAGTACGTGGCACACTGTTATTCATTACAGACCTACTAATATATGCAGCCACATCACCACCGAATTAATCACATGCCACTGTACCTTAATTGGCTAATTTAACAAGTTTAACTTCAGCAAGCACGAATAATGCGCTCCCTGAGGATGGTGTGACTGCACCAAAATGTGTCGGAGCTATTTTAATATAAATTTTAATATTGTTTTTAAGACACTCACTTGTGCGTTAGTTGGTGAATAAAACACTTCGATACTATCACAATGCATGCTACAAATGTGAAAATTATGAATACTGTTTTTTTTCTTCACCCAGTATACTTAATGTTGCTAGGTACAAACATGAGATTTGTTGACCCCAGCTGGTATATGCCTGATTGCAGTCCTCTGCATGTCATGATTGGGTTAATGCCAGAAAGTTTTGCAGACTGTCTTCATTTCTGGATGTGTTGATTGTAATTATGGCAGTGTTGATGCCAAGAATGAGTCTTGAAGAAGTGTGAGATGATAACTCGAATTGTTGAAGGACTCTGTTTTTTAATATCTGTTGGAGACCTTTGGGAGCATAATGTTGACATGAGTAGTGGTGGTGGTGGTGGTGGTGGCGGCGGTGGCAGTGGTTGCAGGGGCATGAGGGTGGCAGTGGCAGTCATGATGGTGTTGGTGAAATAAGCCAACAGTTTCCACCCCAAATCTGAGTGATAAAATACAAATTCAAGTTCCACTCTTCTTGTAACTCCTGATATGAATTATACACCTGATGCTTTGATGTAGCAGTGCAGTGTTTGTACATGAAGTGCTGTGTTGTCTGCTGCATGTTCACATCATGTCTAGCTGTCCATAGTCCATTAATATAAGATTAAATTATTGTTGTTTTCTAGGCGAGCACTGATACTAACACAGCCAATCAGCTTGGTCCGTTGGCTCAATCAGCTGCTGTTAGCTGCCTTCATGTCACTCATCATTGGTGCCATCTGGTGGGATGTTCCCGGGTCTGATCCCCAACTGCTGTACAGTGATCGACCAGGATTTCATTATGCAGGGGCTGTTTTAGCCCCATGGCCTGTTTTACTGTTGACACTGGGTGAAATTGGCAGGGAGAGATGGTCTGTACATCGAGACATCAGGGACCGATTGTATTACAGAATGGTCTATTTTTTCATGAAGGTAAGTTATTGTCGTGGAACTGTTGCAAGCAACTTTAACCTTGACAGTGTGGGTGAGGTCTCTTATCCACAGCCATGCTTGTGGAGATAATGTACAGATCCTGTGAAAAATGTAGTTTCTGTGACTGTAAGTGTGTGTGTTTAACATGATCCTGCATCGGGCACATAAATGTCTTACTGGTCATAAACATTCATTGATCCAGTCTCCCTTCTGCCATAATTGCCAATGTCATAGTTTTTTTGTGACTAAACATCTGAATCTGTGTATTGCGATATTAAGGACCAGTTGTAGTGTAGGATGGTGTGCTTATTGACAATTGTGGTGTAGGATGGTGTGCTTATTGATGGTGTGCTTATTGACAGTTGTAGTATAGGTTGGTGTGCTTATTGACAGTTGTAGTGTAGGATGGTATGCTTATTGACAATTGTAGTGTAGGATGGTATGCTTGTTGACAATTGTAGTGTAGGATGATGTGCTTATTGACAATTGTAGCAGAGGGCGGTGTGCTTATTGACAATTGTAGTATAGGATGGTGTGCTTATTGACAGTTGTAGTATAGGATGGTGTGATTATTGACAGTTGTAGTGTAGGATGGTATGCTTATTGACAATTGTAGTGTAGGATGGTGTGCTTATTGACAGTTGTAGTGTAGGATAGTGTGCTTATTGACAATTGTAGTGTAGGATGGTATGCGTATTGATGAAGGTGAGGTGTACAGAAATCATGAGTTTGGAGGTTCTGATGATGAGCCTTCTAGGATGTTGTGCAGTGTTGGCTGGCAAATAGTTCACCAACATTTTGGAGTGCATGTTGCCTCCCTCCTCAGGAAGGGACTTATGTAAGTACCTTATTACTGCAGCAGTACTTGTGTACAGTACAGCCACATCTGCTGTACAGATGGATATTGTTGTGTGGTGTACTAGATCTCCTGTCAGGCCAGCCAGATGGACTGTGGCTCTGTGCTGTTCTGGGAGACACTTGTTTACCATATAAAGTACAAGTTCTGTATAAATGTGACAGCTGCCTGTCAGAATGACATGACATTACCAGTAGATTGTTTGTCTTCTTGCAGGTTCTTTATAATCTGCCAGCTTCTGTGTGTGTTTGGCTTGCATATTTGGTCCCTGCATATTCCATGACAGGCCTGCATATGCAAGGAAACGATACAATGTCATTTTATGTATATGTTGGTAAGTAATCTTTGCAAGTCTCTTCTGAGTGGTAATGAATTACACTACTGGGTTCATTATCTTTGTTCATTGTCTGTTTTAACAAATAGAATATGTTACAGAAACTGGATCAGTCTTCAAGTCCAGACAGTTTGCTAGCAACTGCTCTGCCCCACTACTGTACAACCTGTGAGTCACAATCACACAGTGCAGTAGAGTTTTGTTTTGTCTCGTTTTGTAGGGTTTCGACCTTTTGCTATTGCCCACATTAATACCAATATTTTACCTTTTGTGCCTGGTCCCAATGAACTCAAGGGGCGACAACATGGCTGACAAGTCACCTTCCACCACACTCATGCTGTTGTGCAGTCCACTGTCAGCACAGTCTAACTCAGTCTTTTGTGAAGCTGAGGTTTACTGCCTTCATGCTTTATGGAAGGAGATTCTGTTTCAATTATTTATTGTATTTTGTGCTTCCAAAGAATGTTTGTGTTTGGTTAAAAACAAACTTGCAGACATTTTGTGCTTTTCTGATCCCATATTTTTATTACTGGTATTTTCAGTAAGTTGAAACCAAATAGAAGTTCTACATTGCATATGTAATATTGAATTCCAGTCTGTATGACGATTTTATTGGTCCTGACTGATCACAAACATTGAACTTCTGTTGCGTGTATTAAACAAATGTAATTCTTAACCCCTTCTGTGGGCACCGGCATGGCCTGTTACTCTACTGATTTCTGTACAGCCATTTTCTGGGCACTGAAGCGTAGAAACACAAAGAAGTGATGTAATAGTAGCAAACAACTGCCTCAAGCTGCTTGTGTGCTACAAAAGGGCAACCTTGCAAGCGTCTCTGTGTGTGACAAGGTGTAGTGTGACGGCGGAGTTAATCAACATTTTATGAGCAACATAAATTGTTACCATTCTTATAATTTTGCATCGCCATTGTTGGATGTACATACTGTAGTTTATACCTGATTTTAAACTGACATTATACACTTAAATAAACAGACTTGTGACAAACCAGTTTATTCATTCCACTGTCCTGCATGTTTTCGCCATGGAGGGCCACATTCAGGAACAACAGGCAATATTAGAAGAAGTCACTAAATTTATAAACAGTTGGTTGACCTAGTACACACTGTTTAAAAAAGTTGTTAGGCTCCTCATATTTAATTAGTTATGGGAGCAAGCATTCCTGCTGCAGTATTATTCTCTTCTTGCCCAAAACTTATTTTATTATATGTACTGTGTTGGCTGCATTAAGAGCTGCAGTGTGGGGTTTATAATGTTTCTAGTAACAGACTGTTCATTCAGCTATGTCTGCCACACACACAAAAGTACCTTTTCTATTTCCTGCTTCCTGTCATGGACCTCATAGACAATATCTTGCAGTATCATGACATATAATACATATTCTGAGCTTGTGCCTTACGGAGAACAAAGTGTGTCTCCAGTCAAACTTCAGTTAGTCTTTTTGTGTATAAAAAACAGTTGCTGTTGATTCTGAGAATCATTTACACATGAAACCCATAAAGGCACTGTGTGATGATATGTGGATGTTCTTATTATGGAAGTGTGGGTGGTATATACAGGAACTGCTTTGCTTAAATGGTTAAATCTGAAAGCCTGAAATTAATCTAAAGTGTACTTGGAAATTCAGTTCTCATACCACGCAGAACAACCAGCATAAAGAAGAACCGACTGCTTCATAGCACTGGAAACCACTCACCCAATGACATTCTGTCAAATCCTACACAACCTAGGTCTTGTATTTTCATATTTTGTTTGCATGTCCTTCAGAGTATCAGATAATGCACACTGCTTGCTTTCTGTTGCAGGCTTCATGTTGGTATACCTGCTGGCTCTGCAGATGTTAATAACAGCACTTGGCTATCTGTTAAAATGGAAGCATATAGCTGCCATTTTAGCAGGCCTGCTAGTAACTTCTCTAGCCCTTGTGTCAGGACTGCCAGTCCATGCTGCAGATCTGGGTGTGTGGTGTAAGTGGTTAGGAGTCATATCTCCTGTCAAGTGGATACTGCCTGTGCTGATCGCCAGAGAGTACAGACCAGATTCTTTAGCAGCCAGTACCGGACTGTGTCGAAATAAACAGGTACCGGTACTGATAGTGACAAAATCAAAAGGCTTCTGCCAAACTGTAAATCCATTCAGCATGTAACTAACTAACTGTCTGATTAACTACCTCCATGGAGCAGAATCCTTCCTGAGTTCTTCAGGTAGTCAAATTTCCTGCAGTCTACAGATCCTGCAGCTCATTACTGTGTTCTTAACAGCTTGCCACTTGTCCCTGTCCTGAGCCAGATAAACCTTTATGCTACCAGGATGGGTAATTAAATTTTAGTGCATGGTTTATGAAAAACATATTACTGAGCAGAAAAAGGTAATATTATGAAATAAACAGCATTTTGTGAAAACATAAAGCAGATTATGCTGCTTGTCTCAAAAATGCAATAAATTTGTTCATATATATATATATATATATATATATATAAACATATAAAATGAACTTCCAGGTGTGTGGTTTTGTATGCATTTGCTGTATGAACATAGGTCTTTAAAAGGTTACTCCAGTACCTGCCCTGCCATCCTATTTCTTGAAGATTCATTTTAAAGTTGTCCTCCCACCTCTGCCTACATCATCCAAATGTGTGTCTCTCTTCAGGTTCCCCACCAAATTCCTGTGTACATATATTTTTCATCCTTGTTAAGCCACATGCTGCACCCATCTCATCATTCCTCATTTGATCTCCTCAGTAATTGTTTGAGCAATACAAATCATTTAACAATTGTCTCCAATCTCCTGTTACTGTCTCCCCCTTAGACCCAGATATCTCCCTCAGCATCCTATTCCCAAAACAACTCAGCCCATGCTCTTCCCTTAAAGTGAGGGACCAAGCTTCACATGTGTTTTTTTTATTAGATTCAACATTCAGATATCTTTGTGTAGTTAATTCATATGTGTTGTGTTGTAGGTCCTGCATCATGTCATTGTGCGGTCAGTGAATGTGTATTCTTTGTTAGGTTGAACATCATCATGTTATTGTGCATTCAGTTAACAAGTGTTCTTTGGTAGGTTGAATATGAAGGTGTCATTTTGCAGTTGACATGTTTTCTTTGTTCTCTGGTAGGTCCAACGTCAGGACATCATTGTGCAGTTACCATGTGTTCAACCCAATGGAACAGCAGCTCTTCAGTACCTTGGACTGAGCCCAGACCCCAGACAGCCGACCTACATGCCTCCACTTACTGTGGCTGTGTTTTGGTTTGTGTGTCTCCTTGTGGCAGCCAGCTGTTTCCTTATATGCCGGTACAAGCCACAGCTTTCACGCAACAATCCCAATAAGCCGTGACTGATCTATTGATGTTGCTGGTGCCAGGAGATGTAAGTTGCTATATAGACTTAACACTTTCAGCTGTATCATTGTCAAGTTCTGAGGTGACATGGGAGAGGGGAGCAATACATCCAGAATTTGACCTGGTTGGAAAAGATCACTTGTGTGACCTATCTACATGAACAGATAATACTAAAATGAGTCCTAAATGAAAAAAAATGTATGAGAGTGTCCATTGAATTCAAGTGGCTGAGGTTGAAGTCCAGTCCTGGATCATAAAAATTTTCTGGTTTCAGTAACAGTAGGCAGTGTGTTGCCTAGGCATCGTCTGTTAGTTGTTAAGAATTCTGCTGCATGAAGATAGTGACAATGCGATCTGCTTTACAAACTTCATGGATTACAGTCCTTCAGAACCTAAATAGCCCTTTGGCTAGTCAAGAAATCTGCATTTTATGGAACCCTAAGGTTCATTGCCATGTTCACATTAGCCTTATTCTGAGCCAGTTCAGCCCATTCTGCATTATTGCATTATATTTAAGATCATTTTCAATATTGTTCTTCCATCTGTGCCTAGTCCTTCCAAGCAGTCTCTTTCCTTCCGATTTCCCACCTACAACAACATATGTATTTATCTTCTCCCCCATGTGTTTGTTGTGCATTCCCCATCTATCTCATCAACTTTCATTTGCTCATCGTAATTGCATGTTTGGTGAGGGGTACAAACCTTGCAGCTCCTTGATTTTGTAACTTAGTCCTTCCTTCTTTAAGTCCAAATATTCTCCTCGTCGCACTGTTTATCAGTGTTCAGAAGTGGCCAGATTACTTGCTAGTTGTTGGCATGGGGGTGAAGAGGTGACCTGGTAACAGAGGAAGCACTGCACATGCATCACCATCTCAAGATGTCCACTTCAAATAGGTTAAATGGTTTGAAGGTTGTGTAATGGTGCCTGGCTTTCTAAAGGTGAGCACAGCAGTGACTGTGCTGGACTGATTGCAGCTATGTGCATCATGACGGACCTTATCTAGCAACTAACATGGTCATCAGAACACGTTCTTCCCATACCTTGAGAGATCAAGATTTATACCTATAATAGATGGATTTATTGTACACAAATGGTTTAAGGAATAAGTTTGTTAATTTAAAGGTTACAAGTCAACAAATTTGGTTTAGGTATGTTTAGAGTGTTAGGTTTCTTATATCACAGTGATCATTGCTTCTGTTGGTAGAAGCCTGTATGACATGAAATGTTTTGCTTAGCTGTATTCAGTTACTGTAACTGTAGCAGTGCTTGTAGGCTGCTATGACTCAATTGTGTTACATTTTGTCTGTAATCACTTTTGTCCTAGATATATGGCTGCAGAATCAGCTGCAGTCACTGATGGCAGTCAGGTTTGTTGAAGAAGAAAAATTGAAGTTAATGCAAAGTGCTCGGTGGGCCAAATTTGTGTTTAAACACACTGAACACTGCTTTAGAGTTTCATTTGACTACAGACATTCTCCTACAATTTGTCTGTCTAGTGTACCCTCTATATTGAACATCGTACATTATAGGTAATGAGTAATGACTTCACTTAGCTTCCCAAAATAATTGTCTGATAATTCTGTAATAATGCTCAACTGCTAAAGCAGTCCCAGTGTAAGAACCCTCATCAAATTTTATAGTTGGTGTTTATTTTCAGAAGCCTTTTGCTCCAAACTCCATGCAGCAGACTTTTAGTTGAATAGCCAATAGTGCTGCAGCTAGTCAAGACAGTACCTGTATTCTGTGGAACCCAAAGGTTCATTTTCGTGTTCACAACACCGCACCGCTTGTTCCTCTCATGAGCCAATTTAACCCAATCCTTGCACCTATCCTCCTCTCCCCATCCTGTTTATATGAAGATAACTTAATGTTGAAATCCCATCTGTGCCTGTGTCTTCTACGTGGTCTCTTTCCCTCAGGTTCTGTACCAAAACCATGCACTCACTTCTCTTGTTGGCCATTCATTCATTCATACTTGCCAACTGCCCTGCCCTTTTGTTTCTGATTTGATCACCCCAATAATATTTTGCAGGAAGTGCAAATTGTGAAGCTGCACCCTGTGCATCTATTATATGCCTAATGATATTAATTATATATTACAAAACAAACTGTTGTTTGATGCAAATCATTCCTTGCACTGATAAACATTTCTATTTGGAAACCAACAGTTTGCACATATAAAACATATACA
>Ga0123355_10019099_pt1 | contig 10903 bp, 4 predicted proteins | sample TergutEmb28metaG_3_FD_89872 | JGI IMG/M metagenome (GOLD analysis project Ga0123355, IMG submission 89872) | Embiratermes neotenicus P1 segment gut microbial communities from Petit-Saut dam, French Guiana - Emb289 P1 | ecosystem: Host-associated > Arthropoda: Insects > Digestive system > Gut ...
GGAGAATTCCTAACACTTCTGCCGGTAACTGGTTCCAGTGTTGGATGGTCCTATTTACGAAAGAATATTTCCCTATATCCGTCCTTTGTCTCCTACTACTAATTTTCCTTTCATGATCTACCCGGCTCAGATAGTGTGGCCGTTGTAATCTGTCACCAATAGGCTTCCACGCGCGTTCCCCAGAGTCACATATAGCTCTATCCATACTCATGACCCGGACGATGTAAATTTCCTTTAAATGTAAGTTACAGTTCGTACCCTTCGCTTCGAAGTTATTGAAATTCATGTAATTCCCAGACTATTAAACACACTACACGTGCAACAGTAAGTCTGAAACTAGATACCGAAACAACACACTGTAATTAAAGTTCTCAACAAAAAACAAACAAAAAAAACTTTTATTTAATGAACATATTTCAGGGATATGTATCACTTTGGAACGTTTCAAAACTGCAATTCACGTTCTACCGAAGAGGTCTCTTCTTTTGCAGACCGCTACACTCACCTTTACGTGTACCTGACACATACCTTGCCTTGGCTGAATCTCAGCCGGAGCTATATCCACTTCAGTTCGCCCAACAACACGCTACGAGTGGTTTTATAATCTGTTTTTTCCAATTAAGCTGTCAAAAATTTTAGCAACTGGATTCGTGTTCGGTAGGTACCGGAATCACAACTCCGTTGGGAAATACGCTGAAACTCAACCCCATCCAATAATTTATTAACTTTAATTTCACCTTGCTTTTACTAGGAGAGGTTAGAGTAGTGGTTACGGAGACTAGGCTACAGCTACGAGGTGGACAAAAGGGAAACAATAGTTATATCTTCTGCAATAATACGAAGCTTTGCTCCGTAATATCTGTAACAGCTCTGGAACCTATTCGGTCTCCTATTCAACGGGTACTGCGGGCCCTTTCTCTGGGCGGTAAAGCAGCCGAATCATAAAGCCACCCACTCACCTCCATCTACTTCCGAGATAAAGAATGAGTGAAGTTATGCCGCAACTCCCACATATGCCTACATGGTGTGAATATAGACAAATTCACATTGACTCTTAGTTTGCCTTGGTTTATCACATTCTGCTCGCAATGCCTTTTCGCTACGTATTAAAACTCGAAGCTTTATCTCGGGCGTAGTAAAGAGTACCGACCTCCCTGCTTGGTGTCCTTTCCTCAAGTTTCCTTCCACACTCCTTGCTGAAGGTCTGGCTCAAATCAACGACCATGTCTTTCCTTTCCCCACCAACGCTCATCTCATTCGGGGTGGATCACAAGCCACTAACAAGTTGTCTACCTCCATGTAAACAACTTTACAGGGCGAGTAGTACAGTAACTGTTACCTACAAACACAACTAATTTGAATGTCAAGCATTACAGGGGTTTGTTGAAGAAGAAGGAACAAGCATGCTACAGAAGTGGAAACTGGGTGACAGAAGTACCAGAGAAAGCTACTAGATAAATACTGCTTTACTTCACCGGATTAAGCAAAGTGAAAGAAATTTCCATTCGATAAGCCTACTTGCAGAATATAATAAATATAGTACTTTACATGTTCATTGAAGGTAAATGTACGGTAAATGATGGCACAGGAGACATTGGAGTCTGAGGTACACTCACTCTTAACATCGGCACTTAATAAAGTAAGTAGTCAGCTTCAAATCCTGGCCTCGTCACCACGACGGAAAGAGTCGATGCCTACGGAATTGAACGCTGGGTGGGCCACAGAGATGGTCCGGACGCTTCAGACATGAGAAAAATCTTTTTCCTGTTCATTATCCATTCAGAAGTCAACTGATTAAATTCGGCTAATTTTTTTTTTGCAATACGAACACAGAAAAAACACTCCATTTTCAAAAGTTAGTAAAATGCAGTTGTGCATTAGAAAGTACATTTGCTACAAGGAATAACAGTATCACAATAATGAATTCAAAAGAAGTGCCAGTAAACTTAGGCAAGAAACAATATTACTGCTGTTTGGGATATGACGCCGTGTAATGTCACACATATGTATAAATTTTCTAATGAATCTACTGTTTCCATCTTCAGGGCATAAATTTGTTATCCACTTAACAGACTAAATGGTGTAACATCCCAGAAGACTGCAATCTTCATTGTCACTGCAGTAAAAACCTCAAATCTCGTAGGCTGATACGTCCGTGGCAACTGAATTTCCACGCAAAGACCAGGTATCATAAACCCTTTGTAATCACAAGTGCCACCTGTTTTATGAGCAAGTGTAGACTGAATTTTGCCCACAGATTACACCTATGGACTTCGTGTGATGCTCATAACAAACCGGGATTATTTTCCCAAGCAATTTAGCTCATGTATCTTGTTGAGCTAATTAAATTAACATAAAGTATAATTCATTATCATTTATGTGACATATCACAACTTGTAAGGTTCTATTATTATTATCATTATTATTATTATTGATGTCTCTATGCCTATATGTTCGATTTATTACGCCATCACCAGGCTACTAATTTGCAAAGGAAAGCAGTTAGCATTTCCAGTAGCCTTGCTACAGCTGGAGCTGCCTGGTTGCACATGAATTCCTAAAACACTTGTAAAACATAACTTGCTTAAAATAACTAAAGTAAAAGTACGTTAAACCCTGCCGTCTTTCAATTAATCTTATAAGTACCTGCACAACGCTGTAATGGTTTATTTGTGTTTTCATACTGGCATTTAATTTGCAATTTGGCGCACACCTTCCTGTAAACTTCCTAAATATTAATCTACAGGTATTTGTAATTGAGACGCTGTATGTTTATAGCGAAGTAGGAAATTTGTTTCCCTAACCATTATTCAGAAATACCCTATGTTTCAAAGTGTTATATTGCGATATCATTTTACCAGTCCTTCATTAATTTCAGGGTGTCAAAGCAAAGGGTATGGCCTTGCCAAATGCAATAAATATTGCAACCCTAACAGAAGACACACAGGATGTACGGCGCGAATAATCTGGTGCATAATGTTTTCTGCAATATGTTTCTGATCGGGCATAGAAAATTTCCGCCGCGAGATCGTGCTTGGGTTCGGCTTTTCATAAAAAAAGTGAATGCCAAGTTTGCTCACAATCAAATGAGTAAAGCTAAATTACAGTTTCACAGTTGCTACATTACAAGGTAGAGTACAAAGTTATCTGTATTGATTGATATGGACCGTGAAGAAAATCAGTCGTATCAGATATTTCTGTTTCCATGCACACTGAACATAATGCAATGAGTGTTTAATCCAACTCGTAATATGATTCATACTCCTGGAGTGACTGGAAAACTGCTAATTTTAACTGAAACAATCAGTTGTCATGGTCCATGTTAAACACAGATAACTTGATACTGTACCTATTAATAAAACACACGTGAAATTGCAATTTAGATTTATTAAGTTGTACTAAACACAAAGGAATTAATGAAACTAACACAATAAAATAACAATTGTTTTGAATGACGAGATGCAGCGAAAAATTGAACAGTGCCCTCATTATAGCTACATAATGGCATAACAACTCTTGTAATGACAATGTGGCAGTGGGAAGTACTGCGTGCTTTTGGACAAATAATATTTGATGCTGCAATTTTAAGATATTTATAGAGTACGCGGCTTCAAAAAGGGGCGTAAGATGTGAAATGACGCTTGTCTAGATGTCCAGGAGCGGTGAAACGAAAGAGACTGGGAAGGTTGTAAATTACATAAAGCTATGATGTTTGCTCCCACTAGTAGTCTGAAGACGTTTGTAAACAAGTTGCGTGACGAGAAACAGACACGTTAGGTTTGTACTGTCTGAAAGCGTGTCGGAGCTTTTACCGCCGAGCTAGCTCATTCAGTAAATTTATGCGGCGACTAAACAAAACGCGACACCTAATCTGCCCCTTTCAAATGATTTATGCAGGGTCTAAAACGTCCAGACGCTGTAGATTATGTACGAACGATATTTTGAATTATTGTTTAGCATGTAAGCCAATACAATTTCTTGAAGTAATTTCTTATAAACAAAAGCGATCTTTTCGCAAGCATGCACGTGAATACGGAAGCACGGCCCGTTGCCGAAGCAACGAGTTTCTAAATACATAAAAAAGATAAAGGAAACAGCCTAATAGAGGGCTATTATGTCAGATTCTTAACCCAAATTTGTCACGAACATTTTAGACTTATCATACGTGTAACTAAGCAAATAAGCAAGCAACCAAACAACAAAATACCCAAACAATCAGATTCAAGGAGCACAGTTTTTAGGAGCTAACAAGTGCGAGTTAATCAAGAAATTCCCCACACTTCATGGAAACCGACAAATCATTACCGTGTTTACATCAGGTGAACATTGGTCCCTGTTCTAAGCCAGTTTAATCCTTTCCACTCTGTGTTATGCTATTGCCCCACGATCCATTATAATATTATCCCTATATCTATGGCCAGGTCTTCCTAACGTACTCCTTACTTCAAGTTAAATACAATGAAAGTCCTGTATTCAGTTATTCTATCTTCTCTTCTACGTGTGCACTGCAAGGTGGTATACGTTGCACATGTGAGTCTCCTTGATGTTTATCGTGTGTCTATTTCAGCGTCGAAACAAAAGAGACTTATGCGACTCTCCCACATCAAAATCACTTGCACATAGATAATTTGGTACCAATTTGCTCTGCGTACTCCAACCGGACGTGGTAGCACTTTGCTTGGCGATTAGCCAGTAGACATGACTCACAAATATTTGGCTCAATAAACGTGATAATTCCCCATTGATAAATTGGCCACCACAGAAGTGGAAAGTTTCTCACTCGAACTTCAGAGATTTTCAAGTCATGAAGCCTTATTAACCACTCACTACTTGGAGATCAAACCTTTTTTAATTAAAGCAGTCCTGACCAAATACTCAAGTAATGCAACAAGAGAATGTGGAACTGCAAGCGTGTCCGTAGGGTTGTTCATGTGTACGTGTGTGCAGGACAGACACTGAGGAGTGGTGAAACTACGAGAAGAATGAAAGTAAAATTATGGCAGTTGTTATGATCTCATGCATAAGATCGTACCTGTAATAACTATTATACTAATCTGTGAAGTTTACAGTTTATCTAAATACTATTTTAAAATTCATTCTTTACATCAAAAGAATAAACTTTGTCTCCATTATAAATGCGAATTAATCTGTTATGTTGTTTTGGGTAAACATCTGTATTCATAGTGATAATCATACAAATCATACGACCAAGTTGTTCAGATTTTTAACCCTAAAACAAATGGTACGTGTAGGGAACACGTGCTTCCCTTCTTTCCCGTAAATCTGATATCACTAATAGCAAATTCTCTCTAACATGTATTAACATGCCATCTCTCGACCAGCTAATTAGACTTGTTTTCTTGTTTGGATTTAATTCAAGATCGGTATATCATACCTCTGGACAGAAATTACGTTTTACAATACACGGGAATCAGATGTGGTACTGATTGACGTAAAGGTTAAGTTATTTTAATTTATATTTGTTCGATGTGTTAAGCCTCCAATGTTTCATGTCTGTCCGCTCCTTTACGTCTTCTAACCCTCTAAAACACGCATTTAATGTAAGAAATATGTGAAAAATGACTTCCTACCTCACACACTAAAAATTCCGTATTCCTTACAAGAACCAATAACGTTATTTTTATAGGCAAAGAATTGTTAGTTCTGAAAATCACAAAAAACACAGACAGTCACTGTATGATCAATATATTTGTTATACTCGTACTCGAAGTTGGCAGCACGCATAGAAACTACTCTGTTTTAAAGATTAAGATAATAAATTATAGACGGCTAATACACAACAGTTTTGTCCATTCTTTAAAAAATCCATTTAATTCTCTGGCCGAAGTCAACGTCGCAGTACACGCTAAACATTAATTCCAAAATTAGTCTCTTTTGCGTCGCTATTATCATTGGCGACTTTTTAAGTAGCTACATATTTTAAGATTTTTCAGATTATAAGTATTCCATAAATATTATATTTTTAAAATAAACAGGCACAGTCAAAATCTCGGCGATTCTGCATCTAAGTTTTATACGTAATTCATACTGCATCATCCGTGGTTAAACGCATTCTTGACACTTCCGTAACATTGCATTCACTTTTCACTTAATAGACTTTCCTGCGCCAACATATAGCCAGATAACCGCACTGAAATAAAGTTCCACGTAGTGACTCGATAACAGACATCTAGAAATTGTTCACGAAATTATGCATTCTTGAGAATGTTTTTTTCCGTCTTTCAGAAACATGAATATTGCTTTCTTACACGTAGCCTTTCGCGAGTGTCACGTTCTACTATTCATTTAAAAACACCAGAAATTAAAAGAAAAAGAGTAATTTTATTTTGTAGTCCAGAAAATTAATTCTTGCAGGGCTCTTTCTTACCATAGCATTTATCAAGGGTATCAATAACAAAAAGCAATATTCCATTCGATGGGTCCTCTCATTATCTTTATGGACTGGAGTTCGTGTTGGTGCAAATGTACAAAGATCGGGCGTCTGATAAGATGGCAAATCAGATCTGTTAGATCCTTTAAATACAAATTAATTGCAATTAACGATTTTACTGACTCACTGAAACAGACGTTTCCACGAGAAGATGAGAACTGTTCAGTTTGTTAAAAAAGTTTCCCGCTTTTCAAAAAACACTAAAATTCATTGTAATGTTTACAACAGTTCGTCCCTCAAATCTATCTTGGCCACTTGGAAGAGAATGTGTAAATTAGGTGATAATATTAAAACGAGCCAAAAGAGTCTACGGCTTTGGCTGGATTCTTAGCACAGCGACAACCCGCAGAATGCAATAAAAGCGAGAGATTTCTTGACCAGTCGGCCGATCGTTAAATTCTCTAGGACACTACTGTTTGTAATGAGTTAGTTGGTTAGTTAATTGTTAGTTCCTTCGTCAATCAGTGCAAACACAGAAAAGAGAATTCTTCCGTCCCCGAATTTGTACAAAAAGTAGCCATAAACGTTACATAATTGAGAATGTACTAACCGGAAAAGCAGAAAATATCTTTCATGAAGCTTTATTTTATTGTGGCAGTATCAACGGAATACTAATAATGTTTTAACCGGAACACAGTTTCGGTGTATCCCGGTCCAATTCAAGCACTGGTCGCAACAATAAACGGTTTTTGGGGGTTGACATATTAACAGGTTCGCTTAGCTGAAGTTTATGTATTCGATTCTTTACACAGTCTATCTGATCAGGTGTGCATTTTCCTAATGTTTCTCAATTACCCCAGGAAAATGCTGGCCCATTTTCATACCATCCATTATGTATTTCTGATACCAGCCTTCTTGCCAGTTTTGTACGACATCTAACCTACAAGATCTCCCGGATTACTCTACGGATAGCTCAGATGTACGAATGTCAAACTACAGTGTCACTGACGGTACCCTGCACTATGTATATATCCATGATGGCTCCTTCTTTGTCCTCAGGGTCGTCGGTTCACAGGTTTGAAACCGCACCACAGGAACTCTTTTGACTCCTACTATTATTCATTTTACAATAACGAAACTCGAGGTAACCCATTTTCATTTATGGTCAGTTAAACTGATAGGCAGTAGTCTGGCGGCCGATGTGAGAACCAACACTGTGTTGGTAGTACTGTATCAGTTTCATCAAGGTTCGTGGTGCCCGTTATTATGGAGGCAGGTCAAACCCGAGGGTTGTATTGTAACATGATATCGAATTTGGCATAGTGGGGTTGAGGTTGGGATAAAGGTTTGGGGGGGAGGGTTTAAACAGTAGCAGGGGTATGGAAACTGCGGGGAGGGGATAGTAGTGTTGTTCGCTCGACTATCGGAATTCAATAGTAGCCCGACGGGGCGCATGGGATATTCTAGGTAGTTTGGATGAAACTGTGGCAGATCGCTTTTTATATGTGGATCCTGCTATCTTCTGGAGATGAACCACTGACAGTATTAGTAATCATCCCAAGTTAGTTTATATTACGCAAATTCTTTCACAACAAAAATATTGTAACGATCCTATAATTTAATGTTTTTAATAATGCAAATGCTTCACAATACAAACACCACTGTTATGTAGATAGCCCATCACTAACACTAATTTCTGTTGACAGAATCCAAGCTTACGTTTGTCTAAATCATTACGGATAATTGTCAGCTGCGCCAAAAGTTGTAGGGAAAATCCAGGAAAGGTAATTTACATACGTAGTATAATTACTCGTAATTATATACGTATTTAACGAAAGTTCTAATTAGTAATAATTTAGACCTTCGGATGCATGATAAGTCAACTAAGAAATTCCTTCACATCACCTCTTCAGTACTTACAAAGCACCTGTTTAGTAAATACAGAAGGTAAACTCACCACATATAGAGCAATACAGTGGCAGATGTGGAGCAAAATTTTACCATTTGGCGTACCGGTAATACATAAACGTAATGCAAACACATTTTCCTTTACATTTGTAGTCCATACAACTTCGTGAAACCACGATTTATACAAAAATATTTGACAACGTCTTTATTCTTTTAACACTTCGCTACAATCTGAGAAGGAATAGTTGTGACTGTTTGTCACACGGGGTGTAAAATATGTCTTTCCACGCATCCCGAAAGAATGTGCTAAATTTGGCCACTAACCTGAAATAACGCCAACTGATTTCTTTGTCCATTTATTATCACTATTACATTAGACACTAATCCCTAACTCAGATGTATTTGATATGCATGAAGTTTCAACTGTTGAGATGGCGGTGAAGGTGAAGTTAGGAGTACAGCCTATCTCTGAAAAGTCTTGTATGTCAGCAACTACCTAAACCAAAATCAGCCATCATGAAAATGATAGGAGTTCCTCCGAAGTCTCCTAAAAAGGACTCGTCCTTCACGGTGCATAAACCTAAACATCTTCATTTTAGCAAGATCCGCCATGAGAACCTGCAGAATCACAAGATGTTTTTTTTTTTATGCTGATGGTAATGAAGAGTGGTAATACTTCACAGTTAGTCAACCCGCCTAAAACTGTTGCCAAACGTGTAGGCAGTCACTGTTTCCACAAGTCAGCAGTGCACAATGAAATTCAAAATGTCATGTCATGTATTGTTAACATTGCTAATTATGTACCATGCTTAAAATATCACACATGCTCTCTCTCACAAAAAAAAAATCATGTATCTTTTGACAAAAATTAGCAAAATTAAGACACACCTACCAAAAAAAAATTGCACCTCAGGTATGTCAATGACATGAACACATACTTGTACGGCGCGATATTACAACTGCACAGCACTTTTCCTCGAGGCCCCTTAAAATACTGCTTCATAGAAATAAATATAGAGGAAAATAACAGGTAATCCTGTCATGTACACAATTACAAAATTATTTCAATATTAAATCTATCGTATAAAATTATCAAAGTTAAGATAAGTGAACTGAATACTAGGAACTCAATATAATAATAATAATAATCTATTTTAAAGATTTATTTTACATTTTGACAATAGAAACTTACATACTTTAAAACTACCTTGAAAAAAAAGTGTAATTATTGTGTTGCATTTTCTGAGCGGAAAATTCTACGAACGGACACACCCTTCTATCCTTCTAAAATAAATAATGACGAAACCGTCTAAAAATCTGCAAGTGCAGAAAACCGGAAGGTAAAAAAGGAGGAATATATCCTGTTTTCAGGAGTCTCCAACCTGAACGTTGGATTATGTAAATCTTACTTCACAAGCAAACAACAACACACAGAGAGATAACGTTTTAAGTAACATTCTACAGGCTCCGGAATATGTAAGTTTAAGAAAACAGTTTTAAAAAGAAAAACACGAATTCTCTGCCTAATCCTTTCCCCGGATATAATATAATATCTACTAGATCTAAACTTACCGGGCGTACGAAAAGTAGAAACAATAATCCCATTCGCAATTTGGGAAGGCAGAAACGAATGTTCATCACTGCAAAATAAAAGCTGACAACACACCCTGTAACGAAATAATTTCAACAAATTTCTTTTCTGAATGGCTACCGGTATTAGTTAGCACAGCTTTCGGTGTCTGAAACAAGGTGACGTGTTAGCAGAGTTGAGAGACAACAGCATAACCTGCCACAATAACGACGTGTATATCAAAAACATGTTGTCTCAAAAGAAGGACGATGCCCAACATAACGGCGCTAAGCAAGCTTCTGTATAAATTTCATCGACGCTTTGAAATACAAATGACATTTATTCATGATATTTCCCGTTTCTGTTGGTAAATATTCATATCCCGTCATGTTGCATACATAATCAATCAAATTTAACTTTAGAGCCACTCAGTTTCCCCTTTTAATGTCACGTTGTTGTAATTGCATCCCGCCAGAAAAAGAACAGCTCTGTTCAATTCAAATAAATAAATAAATCATTAATGAATTAGCTGTTACCGTCTGAAAATAACTAAGCACATGAGGATGTTGGTACTCTAAACAAATTGAGATCAGTCGATACGAGACCAGATCTGCAACACTACGATGTTGCCAAGGAAGACATTCCACACGAATTCCCGTATAACTATCAGACACGATGAGTCGAGTAGAGTAAAGCCTGAGGTTGTCTTTCGGCTTTCAGTCTACAGATAAAGGCAGCAGGTTCCATCGAACAGTCGGTAAGTTTCTACCAGACAACATGGCGTCACATCTCGGCAAGAACTGTTCTTTACAGACACCGACGCGCGAATTTCTATCTCACAAAATGCCGCTGCACTCTGTCGGCAGGTGGAGGAAAATATCATGATTGTGTTCTTTTGGAGTTTTACGTCGTGTAGTGTTGTCACGATGTTTTCGAAACAGGAACAACGGAGTTGGATAAAGATTGAATGTGCCAGAGGCCGTACAGCACGACAGTGTCATCAAGGTCTTCAAGAGGCTTGCGGGGAATCTGCA
>Ga0123355_10019100_pt1 | contig 10903 bp, 10 predicted proteins | sample TergutEmb28metaG_3_FD_89872 | JGI IMG/M metagenome (GOLD analysis project Ga0123355, IMG submission 89872) | Embiratermes neotenicus P1 segment gut microbial communities from Petit-Saut dam, French Guiana - Emb289 P1 | ecosystem: Host-associated > Arthropoda: Insects > Digestive system > Gut ...
GACAATTTTGAAGCCATAATGAGCCGTATTAGTGAAACGGATTTGCAGACGATTTTATTTCCCCACGAGCTGGCAGAGTGGTTCAGTTTAACCGATGAAGAAAAAAGTCGCCGTATGATGAGAATTTGCACGGCTCCTTTATGCAATGAGGATTTTACCGTAGCCTGTTCATTGTACTTTAGATGTAAATGGCTTGATGCCTTTAAAAAGCGCATCCCGGATAAAAACGCGGTAGTGCTAGAGGTAGGCTCCGGTTCATCTATGAATATCCCCCATGCCTTAACCATGCATGATACAGGTTCGAAGTATATAACCGCCAATATGAATAAAAAGCTTACCGAAGGTTTTAAACAAAACGCGGCGGGCTTACCTATTAATATTGATATTATCGAAGATGATGCCCTTAACATACGCAATTATCTTGCGCCTAATTCTGTAGATGCAATTGTGCTTGAACACAGCGTAAATGACATAATACAGGCCATTTTATGCGAAAACCAAGGAGTAGACACCACCCATAGCGATTGGTTTGAAATCTTGCCGGAAATGGTAAAAATGATTTCTTCGGAATATGTGAATAAGCGGCTACATAAGTCGGTAAAAGAGGATTTTCTCTCGTTGCTAAAGAGTTGCCTGGCGGTGCTAAAGCCTGGTGGGCACTTGATTATGCAGCATTACATGTTTCAGTTCGATTTAGATTTAGATTACAATATTGAATTATATGAAAATATGATGCCCATCATCCGGCCATGGTTGGAGGAGTTGGAATGCGGCGATGAAGTATCCGCTAAAACCTTTGACCCGCAGTGGTGGCTGTTTTATCAAAAATAAGGAGAATGATTATGAGAGAAAAATATTACGATGATTTTAATGCAATTATCACAATAACAGAGGAGTATAACAGTATAATTCACTTCTCAGGTGCTTATAATACACGTTCTAACGACATTAAATTTGTTGTGCGTTATAGTGGCCTACTCATTGAAAGCCAATCATCTGAATGTCAGCAAGCTGATTCGTATTTTCCAAATAGTAATGACTCATCATCGTCTATTTTTGACTTTAACATTTCTTATACAGATACAGGATATATTGAATTTTTCGTGCGGCTAGACGATGGCAATTTGTTACCAGCCAACGTTAGCTATGCTTTCCCTTCAAGAATCAATGATTTGCAGCATTCGTTTTTCATAGGTGACAAGACACTAATAACAAGAATAGAAAATAGCAACTCACTATATGCCCAGCCTCTGGAATACGAGAAACTATGTGCTGCCGTAAACTTATATACAAACACTAACTTTAATGAGCAGTATCACGAGGATAAGGAAGTTATACAACAATATCTAGCGCAGTACCCCATTATGTCAAAAAAAAGAATATGGTTACTCACGGATAGGCCAAACAGAGCTGACGACAATGGGGAATATCTCTTCAAATACAGTGCAAGGTTGAATGATGGAGTTGAAAAATATTTTGTGGTGGACGAAAAATCACCTGATGCCGTAAGATTAGCGAGCTTTGGTAAAATAGTAAACCATGCTTCCGCTCAACATAAGCTGCTCTACTTATTTGCCGAAAAATTTATTTCATCACACTTACATGGACGATTAAGAGATATTTGTGATAGTAATAAGTATGCTTTGTACGCCGGGCTTGATAAATGCCAAACCTTATTTATACAACACGGAATTATTTTGCATGACATGGCCTTTTGGCTAAAAAGGGACTTTCAAAACCTGAAATTTTTTGTAACTACCTCTGAGCATGAGTATAATTCCATCTTGGAAGATAATTATGGCTATGACAAAAACGTGGTAATGCTTACAGGGATGCCGCGATATGACAGTTTGTATAACAACAATAAACGCAAGATATTATTTGCACCAACTTGGCGTGGTGGTATGTCTAGTAGCGATTTGAGCGCTTCACTCTACTGTAAAAAAATCAATGACCTTTTATGCGATAAGAAGTTTATTGGGGAAGCGAAAAAGAATGGTTATGATGTTTTATTTAAGCCACATCCAAACTACGCGCATATGGTGTCATGCTTTAAAGCCGACAGCTATGTTCAAATAATCCCTTACGATGCATCATATCAAGAGCTATTTGCCGAATGCTCATTGCTTATTACAGATTTTTCTTCAACGGCTTTTGACTTTTCATACTTAAAAAAGCCTGTTATATATTATTGGTTTACAGACTATATGCTTAAGCAATCCTATTTTGATTATAAAACCATGGGTTTTGGAAAAGTAACTACCAAACATGATGAGCTTGTTGAAACGGCTGTTTCTTATATGAAAAATAATTGTGTTATGGAGGATGAATACAAATTGCGAGTTGATAGCTTTTTCGTATATTTCGATAAAAAAAATACTGAACGTGTTTATAATGAAATCGTCAAAATTTAGGGAGAGGATTTTCATTATCTTGTGGCCTGTGGGTTAAGTGCATAAAGGGGTATACAATTGCTAACAGCTCTCTCTCCGATATCATGAGGCTGTTAGCAGTTTTTATGTGTGCATAAACGTTCCATCTTAAGTATTCCACTGCTTTTGTGGCTGGCATGTTTTTTGGAAGGTTTAATTCAATTACACGTAGATTACGCCTGAGTTTAGCTTTCATGGCTTGAATAAACTCCCAATATAGTTGGGTTGGCAGCTGCTTGTTTTTGCGCCTAACATACACCCCAGCGCATAGCAGTGTTACATTCCAAGGATATAGCACCGCCTGTACTACCCCAAGCCCCATTAGTACTGTGCCTATAGCCAGCCCGGACTTTAGCAAAAGCCTATTGGCCCGTAGTATCCCTATGCGGTTTCCTAAAAATAACTGCACCAGCCGCCCCCCGTCAAGGGGGAATATGGGCAGCAAATTAAAAATACATAGCACCAGATTATAAATAAATACATTTTGCCAAAACCCTGGCCGCCCCCAGGCTACTGCGGCTATAGTCGCGTTAACAGCCGGCCCGGCTAGATATGTGGCGTATTGCCGCCAGGGGTCTAGCTTTTCTAACCCTTTTACCCATGCTGTTGTACCTAGTAGGCGTATTCTTAATTTTTTTACCTGCCCGCCACAGGCTTTTACTGTGGCTATGTGCGCCAATTCGTGTAATAGCAGTGATATGATTATTGTTGCCGCTGTAATGGCAGAAAGAATGGGTGGCAGGTTATTGTCCCTATAAAAAAAGGGTAAGTGTATGCTTAGTATCATGATGTTAACGCTGCTAAGATGTTTTCGCTTTTTGGCAGGTCTATATAATTGATGGGGTCAACTAGTTGGCCGTTTTGGAATATCCCAAGATGTAGATGAGGCCCGGTTGAGCGGCCTGTGTTACCTGAGTAGGCTATCCTTTCGCCTTGATAGACGGTGTCGCCTTCATAAACTATCGCGCGGTGTAAATGCGCCATGAAGCTTATGTATCCACCAGGGTGGCTTAGCCTTAAAAAATTGCCAAAGGTAGCGGATGTGCCCACTGCTATAACTGTGCCGTCCTTAGGGGCTACTATGGGCGTGCCTATGGGTGCGGCTATATCAATGCCATCATGAAACTCCCGACGGTTAGTTGCCGGGTTATATCTTAGCCCTACCGGGGAGGTTATTATCCCTTCTATTGGGTTTATCCACGTTAATTCCACAGTCCCGGAGTAACCGTCGGCTCCGGGACTGTAGGGTTTGATACCTCATAGTCTGCCGCCGGTGGGTAATTATTTTCTTGATATTCAGGATATTCTGTTTTGGTGTATTCATAATTATCGTGTGGGTCTGGGAGGCTCATCCCTTCTGCCTCAGGCATATGATGCTCCTGAACCGGGAAATAAAATTCATCTGGTGATGTGTCCACAACTGGCTCCCACCCAAGCCATTCCGAGCCTAGCTGCCTTACGTCGGTAACAAGTTCATCCAAAGTTTCGGCCCCTGTTAGCACCTGTTCTAGGCCTTCTCGCAAGAACGTTGTGGGGCCTATGTTTGTCATTGTTATAATAAGTACAAACACAAAAATAACGGCGCAGATAATACATTGGATTATAAGTGTTTCGCCATGGGGTATGGCGTCTTCTTGATGTGTATGCTCGTTTTTTGGCGACTTGCTTGCACCTGTTCTTGGTGGAGACACTCGCCTATATGGGACCCTGTCCATATCAGAACCTCCTTTGAAGAGCCGAAGCCTTTAGCCTCCGTTAAAAATATGCCTGGAAAAGGAAATTATGCATATTCTCGGAGATTGCGGGGACAATACCTTTATATTAGGAGGTTAGCTATGAAAAAAAAGATGCTGGTTATTGCCCTGGCCTTGATGCTGGCCACCCATTTGACAGTGTTAGGTGTAGATGTTAACTTTGAAACGGTAATTGATGAAACAGTCGGCGTAATTGAGGACTTTAGCCATGGTAAACTGCATATATCCGGGGAGGCTATTACTTACGGCGGCTTGGATGAAATTGTGCTTGTCTTGGGGGATGCACCCATATTTGACCTGCTTACAGGCTTACCGGTATCAGCGGATTGTATTGAAATAGGCATGGATGTACGTGTTGCTTATTTATTACAGCCAGATGTTTTGCCCCAAGCAGTGGTTATATGGCTTTCACCTACACATCCGGATGCGGCGGTGTTTACCACAATTGTAAGCGAGAACATCCAGTATAGCCCGGATTACGCGGTGTTTCTCTCCGCTGACGCTAAGTACCGCATAACTCTTACCAAGGAAACTGTTATTTACTGTCCCCAAAATGGGGAGCTATCTTTTGTTGATATAATGCCGGGGCAGGAATTTTTTGTGTGGGTAGACATGATTACTGCCAGCAGCCCGGCTCAGGTTTACCCGGATAAGGTTGTGTTGATTTGTCAGTTTCGGTGATAGTTGTTGCTGGAGGCAGCGGTACGCGATTAGGCGGGGAAATGCCCAAGCAGTTTCAGATGCTTGGGGATAGGCCGGTTTTGGTTCATACATTGGGGGTTTTTGACGGCTTGGATATTACCCGGGAGATAATTGTTGCTGTGCCCGAGGGTTATGTAAGCCATACGTGGGAAATCGGCCGTGGCCTTTCTAAAATCAAAGATGTAGTATCCGGTGGCACCAACCGGGCCAAGAGCGTTTTTGCCGCCTTAAAAAAACTGCCTGGTGATACCGACATTGTATTAATCCATGATGGAGTGCGTCCTTTTGTGTCCAAAGAGTTGATAAAAGCAGTGGCGGAATCTGCTAAAGCCCATGGTGCGGCGGTGGCAGGTACGGTTTTGACGGATACATTAAAAGAGGTTGATAGCTATGGGCAAGTTGTTTCAACTCCAGACCGCCAGCGGTTTTGGCGAGTACAAACACCTCAGGGGTTTACATATAAACTGATAATGCAGGCGTATGCACAAGGAGAAAAAGACGGTATTTTAGACCATGTAACTGATGACAGCACCTTGGTCGAGCGGCTGGGGGTGCCGGTTAGGATGGTTATGGGTGGCTCTGATAATATAAAGATTACCACGAGAGAAGATTTGGTTTTAGGTGAATTGCTGCTTGCGGATTGACGTTAGTAGTGAAAAACTGTGCTATAAACTACATATATGAATTAAAACTCCTTATTTCGAATAAATATCTTTAAATATGGAGATATATCTATTATAATTGAATCAAGGATGGTGATGGTTATGTTATGCCAGTTTACATTCAAGAATTTCAAGTCATATCGTGATGAAACTGTTTTTGACTTGCAGGCCGCAAATATTCCGGAACATGCAGAGAGTTTGCTGAGCAGCAAAAAGGATAAAAAATACTTTGTGCCTGTATCGGTACTTTATGGCCCCAACGGTGGAGGTAAATCAGGGGTTCTTGAGGCTTTGAACTGCCTAGTTTCGCACATCATGGAGCCAATATGGCTAATGGAAAAAGGGAGTTATAGATTCACAATGAAGTATGATAGTTGTCAGCCATTCCGGTTCAATAATACATCAGTGAGCGAACCGACAGAGTTTACGGTTTTTTTTCGTAATGGAGCCTACGAGTATAGATTTTATATAGCACTTCATGATGGAACAGTAGTAGCCGAAAGCCTGCACAAAAGAAATATTGGAGGTAAAAACACAGCAACAATATTCGAAAGAGACCAAACAGGCATTAGGCTTGGTGCAAGTATGAAAAAAAGATTGATTAACACAAAGATTAATGCAAAAATGCCATATTTGTCTTTTTTGGCAATTAACCATAGTTTAGAAGTCATTAGCATGGCAGTGGAGTGGTTTTCAAGGTGTGCATTTATAAATTATGCTAACCCTGTTATGAGTGAAACTCATTTTTACATTCCTGAATTTAAGGATTCTCTGTTGGCAATGATGTGTGAAATAGACATAGCCATAGTTGACTATATCATTACGTATAAAACGGATGAAGATGGCGGGGGTGACTCCATCGATCAAATATATACGAAAAGAAAAGTAGGAAATCAGGAGTTTAGCTTAAACTTCTTCGACGAATCGCAGGGGTCGATAAAGCTTTTTGGTCTGTTGTCATATATTCTTTATGTATTTCATAATGGAGGTTTGATGGTTATTGATGAGCTTGATTCCGGCTTGCACCCTAAGTTAATACGCTATATCGTCAAATTGTTCAGAAACCGCAAGCTAAACCGGCATAACGCTCAGCTGTTATTTACATCCCACGACATTACCACTATGAAGAGTGATATTTTTAGGCGTGATGAAATTTGGTTTGCAGCAAAGGATGCCGGTTTTGCAAGTGAGATTTACTCGCTATATGAAATACGCAACCCAGACGGCTCACGAATAAGAGAGAATGTTCCTTATGGTAAGCAATACCTTGAGGGCAGATACGGCGCAGACCCATATCTTGCAGAGATGCTTAGCCTTCGTTGGGAGGAGGAGCAATGAGCCGACAGCCTAAAAAGAGTGACTTAAATAAGCCATGGATGAGGCCCAGGCGAGACAAGCAGATAATAACTATGCCGGAGTATCACTTGATTGTGACGGAAGGTACAAAGACAGAACCCGGCTACTTTGAAGGTTTAAGGAATGAAATAAACCAGCGTTATGGAAAAGGTAGAATCAATATCAAGATTGAGGGAACTGGCCGTAATACATTGTCGCTGGTTGATCGTGCTCAGAAATATGTTGAGCAAAGCAATAACCCCATTAAACATGTGTGGCTTGTATATGACCATGATGATTTCCCTCGTGATAATTTTGATAATACCGCTCATAAGTGTATAAGTCTTAGCAGTGATGGCAAGGGTGGGGATAGTGATGTAATATATCATGCTCTATGGTCAAACCAATGTATTGAATTATGGTTTATACTTCATTTTGATTATTATCAGATAAATGCTCACCGAGATGACTACATACCGAAGCTGACGGCATTTTTGGAGTCCAAGCGTGTAGGTAGATATGAAAAAAATAGAAGTGACATTTATGCTGTTTTACGCCCGCATCTTGAGGATGCAATAAGAAATGCTGAAAAGTTAATTAAACAGCATGGTAGTGATATCCCATCAAGGAATACCCCTGGAACAATGGTTTTTAAAATTTTTGACTACTTATCTGATTATATAAAAGAACAAAATACAATTTTCACATAAGTCGGATTATTGAATGTGCTGGAGGAACTTGATTTTGAAAAAAGTGACGATATACACAGACGGTGCCTGCTCTGGCAATCCGGGCCCGGGGGGCTATGGCACCGTATTAATACATAAATCCCACAGAAAAGAGCTGTCCGGTTATGAGGCTGATACCACCAATAACCGGATGGAGATTTTAGGCGCGATTATGGGCCTTGAGGCCTTAAAAGAGTCATGCGAGGTAGACTTATATTCTGATTCAAAATACCTGGTGGATGCTATAGAGCAAGGCTGGGTAACCCGCTGGCGAAATAATAATTGGATGCGCAATAAAAAAGATCCGGCTCTTAACACGGATCTTTGGGAGTGGCTTTTGCCTCTTCTTAGCAAGCATAAAGTGAAGTTTCACTGGGTAAAAGGCCATGCAGGCAACCCGGAGAACGAGCGTTGTGATGCCCTAGCCCGTGGGGCAATAGAAGGAGATGAGTGATGAGTAAAATTATGAAAATCCTAGCGATAGGCAATAGTTTTTCATCTGATGCTACCCGATATTTATACAAAATTGCCGAGGCTGGTGGTTCCATTGTAAAGGTAGTGAACCTCTACATCGGAGGCTGCTCCCTCGCAACACACTATAAAAACATGAACAACGACGCTAAAGCATATGCACTTGAGTTTAACGGCCAGGATACGGGGTTTTTAGTCTCCATCCGTGAATCATTGCAGAGTGATGACTGGGACTACATAACCTTGCAGCAGGCCAGCCATTTTAGCCCATATTACGATACCTACATGCCATATTTAAAGGCTCTTTCGGATTATGTAAGATTCCATGCCCCCAAGGCAAAGCAGGCATTTCACCGGACATGGGCCTATGAAAACGGTAGCTACAGGCTATGTACAGAGCTAGGATATGAAAGCCATACCGCAATGTTTAATGATATCAAAACCGCTTCTAAAAGGGCGATAAGCGAAGCTGGGCTTAACATGGTAATCCCATCGGGTGAGCTTATTGAACGGATGGTACTTACGGGGATTACTCCTGTATACCGTGATACATTTCATCTTAGCTTTGGCGTAGGCAGATATGCCGTCGCGGCACTGTGGTATAAGCTGTTTTTAGGTAAATGTATTTCTGGAAATCCCTTCAACAAGTTTGATGAGGAAATTAGTGGCGAAGTTTTAGATGCTGTAAAATGCCTGGTGGATGGTTTTGAGCTATAAAAAAGATGCCCCCTTGGGCGTCCCGGTTTATGCCACTGTTTATAGCACTTAGAGACGCCCAATGAGGCGAGCGAAAAAGCTATGTTTAACACTGCATCATTTCAACATCATCAACATTCCCATTCACAAAACTCAAGAGTAAGTCCGTTAAGGTCGGTGAGACAAAAACCTTTAGTCCCCCACCCATATTTGGATATCTCTGTGATTTTGTCCCATCCCTTTTCTTTTATTGATGCATATAAATCCTGAACCCCGCTTACAAATACAAACAAATTACAGTTATAACCTGCATCTGGTTTGCCTGGCCGGATATGAAGGCCTTTGAAGTTTTGGTAGCTGCTATGCTCTTTTTCTGAAAAATATGGGCGGATAATTCCATGATGCCATTTATCAACATCTTTTTGTAATGTTTCAATGCAGTCATCGCCGTCCCAGCCCCATCCCAGATACTTTTTATACCATATAAAGGTGTCAATCATCGACGGGACATAGACAATAGGCTCGACACTGTCAATAAATCCTCCGGTTTTACATAGCACTGCCAGGTCTTTGATAAGGGGGTTATTGGTGGCAGATCGCCAGGTTCCAAAACCACTGCCGCTAATCCTGTAAATTAGCGCGTCATCGCAGCAGGACAGGATATGCAGCAGCTCGTCGTAAGATAGCTTGCCACCGGTGATATCCATAAATTCCTGCCCGGTTGCGATACTAGCTAGCTCAGTTAGTACCACTTGGTCAAACTTTACATTGTCTTTTGCGCACTGTAGAAGCTTTTTTTGCGCATTAAGCGACATGCATGGGACGGTTTTTGCACCAATTTCCCATAGTTTTAGATTTGCCATAAGGGCATTTCTCCTTTCTTTTTGGAGGGATGGCATTATGGTGGATGTGCCCAGTATTCGTTTTAGGGCCTTGCGGGCTTCATACAGACGGCTTTTAACGGTTGTTTGGCCTATTGACAGTACAAGTGCCAGCTCTTGCATGGAGTATCCGCCAAAATATTTAAGCAGCACTATTTGCCGCTGGATATCAGACAGACGGTCAATAGCGTTGTAAAGCTCGTCGTAATTTTCATTGCTTTTGGGCTCTTGAAATAGTGCCGTCTTTCCGCTGTTGCGGTAGAATTGCTTGATTTCATTGTTGCAAATCGTAAACAGCCATGGCTCCAAGGACTTGGCATCACGAACTGCCTTAAAATTCAAAAAGGCTTTAAAAAAAGTATTTTGGGTAATATCCGCAGCGTCATGGCTGTTTCTTACCTGTTTTAAACTGTGATAAAAGACCTTGGCATAATTTGCGTCCAGCAATGCTTGAAACCCGTCCACTTGTTTCCCTCCTTTCACAATTAAGACGCGGGAATGGGCAAAAGGTTGGGTGGTACAAAAAAGGCCCGTAATCGTCTGTTTACGAGCCTTTCGTTATTATTTGTTAGTGAGATTAAACTACTCCTTCGGCTTCATTGTTGGGAAGAATATTACATCACGGATAGAATCCGAGTTGGTTAGTAGCATAAACATCCTATCAACCCCAACACCCAGCCCTCCTGTTGGGGGCATTCCGTATTCCAGTGCAAGTATAAAATCTTCATCGGTCATGGAGGCTTCATCGTCCCCGGCGGCCCGCATTGCTTCTTGATGGGCAAAGCGGCTGCGCTGGTCTATGGGGTCGTTAAGCTCTGAATAAGCATTGCCCATTTCCCTGCCTGCGATAAACAGTTCAAATCGTTCGGTATAGTCGGGGTTATCGGGCTTTCTTTTTGTAAGGGGGGAGATTTCTATCGGATAGTCTAATAGAAATGTAGGCTGGATTAGATTTTTCTCCACAAATTCGTCAAAAAAGGCTTCCAGTATATTGCCTTTGCCGTGGTGTTGTTCAAACTCTATATTATGCTTCCTAGCAGCTTCTCGCGCTGCTTCTATTTCTGTGATTTGGTCAAAATCTACACCGGAATATTTGCGTACTGCCTCTACCATTGTAAGCTTTTGGAACGGGCTCTCCAAATCAATTAGATGTTCGCCCCAGGGTGTTTTTGCCGTACCCAGAACATCAAGGGCAACCTGGCGGAACATAGCTTCTGTTAGTTCCATCATACCGTGGTAGTC
>Ga0123355_10019101_pt1 | contig 10902 bp, 7 predicted proteins | sample TergutEmb28metaG_3_FD_89872 | JGI IMG/M metagenome (GOLD analysis project Ga0123355, IMG submission 89872) | Embiratermes neotenicus P1 segment gut microbial communities from Petit-Saut dam, French Guiana - Emb289 P1 | ecosystem: Host-associated > Arthropoda: Insects > Digestive system > Gut ...
GAAGTGTGTGGAGTCCCAAGGGAACTACTTTGAGGGTGATTAGGTGTCCAACGCTCCAAGTAAGCCAGTTTCTTTTTCCCGGCCAAAGGTCGGATACTTTTCTAACAGACCACGTATGTATAACGTAACATTGAGGGGCATTCGTGCAACTGTTGTTTTAGTGGAAAAGTGATAGGTATTACATATTCTTAGTGTGTGTTTGTAGCCTTAAGTATGCAGCCTACAATGTGCCTACTCCATATTGTCACCTGTGGCCTCTCCGTCTTTACTGTATGTTCCCACATATCTCACACACTGTACGATTTTCGGAAAAAAAAAGTTCCGTAACCTAAAATGCGGGGTTTGATTTTCTTTACAACTTTTGTCTGCAGCATATCTCATTCTCTGAAGAATTAAGCGAGATATGATCAAAAATGTATTTCGGTCTTCATGTATAGTACTCTTTATTCTTGTCCGAATTTACTGAAACTTGAATTTTTTCAACAGATTTTCGAAAAATACTCAGATGCCAAATTTAATAAAAATCCATTCAGTTGGAGCCGAGTTGTTCAATGCGGACCGTCAGATGGATGGACAGAGCTAATAGTCGCTTTTCGAAATTTTGCGAACGCGTCTAAAATAGCGTGAGTAAATGTGGCAATAATGAAGATGAACATAACAACTGCTGTTGTGAAGGAATGAAATAGTAAATAAAGTGATGGGAAAGTTGCAGTGCACTCCGGGAAGCAGAGATGTGCGAAGGCCACGGGATAGAAATATCTTTCTCGGGTCTTGGGGGCTGGCTGCGAACATTTTGTAGGAAATGCTTATCCTTTTGACACGAACAAACAAACAAACAAAAGTAATACATACAAATATGAAATAGTGTGTAATAAAATATGAAATTGGTTACTAATAAATTTAAGTCGGGAGGGCTACATGATGAGGATGTAGTGGCAACTTGGAATCTTGGGAACCATCTCAGCATTTGCTTATAGACACAGGGAAACCAAGAAAAACCAGTGTCGAGGTGGCCCTTCGCAGGACCTTCCGCTGACTTCTAGCCAGCAGTCCGGCATCTGAAGTAAAAACAGCAGTACACGCATAACGTGTTTATACAGTTACTGGTTCTAAGAAGGACACCAGTAAACCTTTAAGGCTACAGACGGTGTTAAAAGCTCACCGTCCGAGCCGCAGGAACTGTATTATTTAGTGTTCAGAAATAGAAACATCACTTGTGTGGGGTGAAGGGGCTTCCGACGGAGACACCCTGACGTTACCGTGCACATTATAAGCACCCCAGGAACCCGCGTCACTCCCCTGCAATATATACCCAGCAGACTGGGGAAATTAAAGCTATCAACACAGTGCGAGTGAGTCGTAGAAATCAAAGGCAGTTGGGGGGATGAGCGGTCGCGGTTCGCTGTGTTAAAACCCTGGCATATCTGAGCGTTTGTCGCAGAAGTAGAGGAATGTGCTTGGTTTAAAGGGATGATCAGCCGGCACAAACAAACGCGGACACTCAGGAGGTACTGTCATTTAGAGGAATTGTGCTACACGGTAGTGCTACATTGCATTATACAGGATATTCATAGTGCTATATTGCATTATACAGGGTGTTCATAGTGCTACATCGCATTATGCAGGGTCTTCATAGTGCTATATTGCATTATACAGGGTGTTCATAGTGCTACATTGCATTACACAGGATGTTCGTAGTGCTACATTGCAATATACAAAATGTTCATATTGCTATTTTGCACTTTGCAGAATGATTATAGTGCTATATTGAATTATACAGAATGTTTACAGCGCTGTGTTGCATTATGCAGAATGTTCATTGTGCTACATTGCATTAAACAGAATGTTCATAGCACTATATTGAATTATACAGAATGTTCATAGTGCTACATTGCATTATACAGAATGTTCATAGTGCTACATTGCATTATACAGAATGTTCATAGTGCTATATTGAATTATGCAGAATGCTCTTAGTGCTTTATTGCATTATACATGGTGCCCATAGTGCTACATTGCATTATGCAGAGTGTTCATAGTGCTGTATTGAATTATACAGGATGTTCATAGTGCTGTATTGAATTATACAGAATGTTCGTAGTGCTATACTGAATTATACAGAATTTTCATAGTACTACATTGCATTATACAGAATGTTCATGGTGCTATATTCCATTACGCAGAATGTTTATGGTGCTATATTTAATTATACAGAATGTGTCATAGCGCTGCATTGCATTATACAGGATGTTAATAGTGCTACGTGACATGCAGAATGTTCATAGTGCTATATTGAATTATACCGAATGATCATAGTGCTGTATTAAATTATACAGGATGTTCATGCTGCTATATTGCTTTATACAGAATGTACGCATTGCGACGTTGCATTATACAGGTAGTGCACAGTGTTACATTGCCATACGTAGGATATTCATAATGCTATATTGCCTTTACAGTGCTCATAGTGCTACAGTGCCTTATACAGAATGTTGATACTGCTACATATTTTACGGGATGTTCATAGTGCTACTGTGCGTTATACAGAATATTCATAGTGCTACTCTGCATTTTGCAGTGCTCATAGTGCTACATTTCATTATATATGATGTCAGTGTCCATTTCTGTTTTGTTTCACTCCAGTCATATATTCGTTTGAAAATAAAAGTCATGTTGGATATGACGCAATGTCGTTGCGTGAGGAAGCCCCCACCCCCCTCCGCAAGATTATGGACCGCAGAACGAGCCATTCTTCCAGCGGCACGCGCGGCACACGTCGTCCCAAAAGGTAGTATCTGCAGCATCAACGCTATGAAAAAGTTGTCGCACATATTGGCTTGTCGGGAGAAAGAACAGGTGTTACTGTTGCAGCAGATTGGGCGAGTGCTTCATGCACACCTGTATTGTGCAGGCGTGCAAAATGTTGAAGGAAACTGACCCTGCCTTCCGACTTCCGGTGTGCCTATTAAGGCTAGAGCTGGTGGTAGTTGCATATCAGTGTTTGTCTATTAAATGACGTTGTGTTTGTGACAAAGGCCGTATTGTAATAGTATCGGCGACAAGTGAGCAGAGGGATTGTGAACAAGTCCCTAGGAATGTTGTGGCAGTGATAATAGTGTGCGAGTTTTGAGATTGAAAACTGCGCTCTTCTGGGTTGTTTCGCAGCGACTATAGGCAATTCTTTACCGACGTTTCGGGACAACCTATGGGTCACATCTTCAGGAGTCAAGAATCCCGGCGAGATGTATGTGAGAACTGCCCTCTTCTGGGTCATTACGCAGCGACTATTGGTAATTCCTTACCGACGTTTCGGGACAACCTATCCGTCCCACCTTCAAGGGTCAAGAATATGGACGGATAGGTTGTCCCGAAACGTCGGTGAGGAATTACTAATAGTTGCTGCGTAATGATCCCGAAGAGCGCAGTTCTCATCTACTTCGCGGCGGAAGCTTGAAATCACACGACTTTTGAGGTTATCGCAGCGGCGTAGCCAAATGCATGTTATCTGGCGTTCTGACAAGATGGGTTAGCAGTCTGTCCTTCAATGAGACATACTGCATTGCTCTTCCGGCACTGCTGGACCTTGAAAAGAAGGCAGTGGTGTCCTGTCGTCGGCACCTGTCTGTCCACAGAATGACACTTGGATGCTCAGCTGCGGAAGGCAAAAGGTCCTCCCGCGCAGCTGCCCAATTTCTTGGTAGTCGTTATCGAAGTGATTATGGCACGTAATTATGTGGTGTGACCGGAAGTGAGCGGCATTGAGGCTCGGTGATGCCCAAGCAAGCAGCATCAGCACTTTGTGTTGCACTCGACCGGCCATGAGGTCCAGAGCTGGTTGAGCGGCGGCTTTGGTGCCTCGCCGCAGAAGCGCGTACGTTGCCTTAAAATAGGCTACGGCCGAGCCGTTTTAATTCATTTTTGATTCATTCTTAGTCGTACTCCATTTCCGCTGAGTTATGTTGTTTATTTACAGCTAATTAATTGAGGTAAGGTCCTTGAGAAGCTAAGAGTTAGTCAACAAATTCCCCACATTTAATGAAACAGTTCATTACTGGGGCACACGGTGGCGCAGTTGGTTGAGGCACTGCGCTACAAGCCGGTAGGTCGCGGGTTCGATTACCGATTGTGTCATTGGAATTTTTCAGGCCGCGCTATGTCCCTGGGGTTGACTCAGCCTCTAACGGAAACTAGTACCAGGAATAGTTCCTGGGGGTAAGTGCAGCCGTTGCGCAGGGCTGAAAACCTCACCACCTTCATGTGCCGACTGTCTTGAAATCTGGGAGCCTCAACCTCCTCGTACCCTCAGGACCTGTACAGGCATGTAATGGGATTGCTTTACCTGTACAGTTCATTACTATGTTCGCAAGAGCTCGCCACTTTTCCGTTTCCCGAGTCACTTTAACCAACTCCACATGCTCCCGTAATGTTTAAGGCACATTTTAATATTTTTCTCCCATCTACCCCTAGGCGTTAAAAGTGATCTTTTTTTCTTCAAGTCTCCGTATGAAAACCACGTGTCTACAGGCACTTAAATTGAAGATCGGACCCAGAGGCACGGAAAATTGAATAGTTTTTCATTTCGTGATATAATGTGCATAATTAATCTATAACGTACTGCACGCTAGAGCAGGTGCTGGCAGTAACATCCTTCTCTCACGCTTCACACCTGATGAACAGATATTAAATGTCGTTTCAAGTCCTTGCCTCTAAATTGCCGATCCTGCGCCTGCCCTATGAAATGGCCGCTGCGTGACTCTCACAGCAAACACTATCGTCGCGCGTACGGTTACAGTGAATCACTTAGTCGCACGATCCAGCTTAAATGCAGTGTGCATTAGACGTGCGAAGTACAGTGTAACGGAAATTGTTTTTGTTTGCCTGTATTCGGTGCAGGTTTGTGCACAGAATTTTCCTGTGGATACCTTTATAAGGAAGAAATCAGGATGAAAATTGTTGTACGGAATTTGGAATAGGTTTTTTTTTCTTTTTTTCTTTTTCTCCCCATGTTTGAGTTTCTTCGGAATTGAGCATCCGTAGTTAATGTTCAACGACGATATATGCTGCTCAAACTGTACGAAGCAGAGTGAAAAAAAAAATTGAAAAAGGATGTGGAAGGAAGCGGTCGTGGCCTGACTAGATATACTATCCTAACATCTTCCTGGGGCAACTGAAGAAGACATGGCACTTATCAGTGTAGTTTGTTTCTCTGTCAGGAGTCAAACCGGGCAACACTTCAATACAAGTCCGAAGTATTACTGCTTGAGCCAGCTTGCAGCCCTCACAGCTGTAAACCGTATGCATTTGGGAAGGCGTAGGTAGCCTTTCACGGCCCAGTGGTTACTATATGTACCATCAGATTAACATTTAACAATTCCATGTTCTGCACACACAGTGCATTTATGTGTTTTGTGTGGATCTGAGAATAAACAGGGATTATTTTTCTATACACCATTAACGGACTGGTTTTTACAAAAGAGCTCTAACCCTTTACAGCCCAGTGGTCACTATATGTACCACCAGGTTTAACATTAAGCAATTCTAAGTTCTGCTCACTGTGTATTTGTGTGTTTTGTGATCTCAGAACGAAGAGCCCTGTACAGCATTGACTGGTTTCTTTAACAGAGACGGAGTGTTTACTGTGCGGTACGGACTAGGTCTTTAAATAAATTTCACGTTACTCTTAGTCTGTAAAGGGTTAGTATAAACATAGATATTTATCCAAAGCGTCGGATATCTAAAGCAGCAATCTTTACCCCAGAATCTCACAATTGGCTGCAATCTCATTACCAGACATGCGTAACTTTAAGCGGTGTGTTGCCATCAAGAAGTGCTGCCAACTGTCCGCACTGCTGCAGCACAGTGTAATGAGGTACACTTGTTGCCAGTTTTTGGTACATTTTCTGGCTTAATTGTAGATTGTTTTGTGAACGATAAAAGGCCCATTCATTTGCTTTATTGTGGCCGCTTATTAAAACATAGAGGTGCCCATTTAACGATACTGTCAATTCCTGAGATCCCGGGAGATGAAGGAGATGTAAGTATGGGACATTTATGGAATAATACTGACAGGTTACTCGGAGAAATACTTGTACCAACTGACCGGGATGGAAACCGGACCTTCTCGATGAGAGGCCGGCTGCACACCGCCTGAGCTTTGGTATGGCACGGACATGGGGTCGTGGGGGTTGAATTTGATTTTGTGTGGAAGTACTAATATTTTCTAGATGTAAGTAACAGACAGTGTTTTCCCTATCTGGTAGCAGACTTTTCGGATTTGTTCATTAATATGTGAAATAGAGCGTAATTATTTTATCTCGCAACTATCATGTGCTACTTTTTGTCGGCTCGTTTATCGTATCAACGTGGTCCGAACCGCCCACACGCGCTGGGGGGGGGGGGGGTTAACGTCGGAAAGTGACAAACGATAGTTGTCAGATAAAATAATGTTTCGGCAGTATGAGTAGGTGAGCTGTTAAATTATCCAGTGGATTCGCGTGTTAACATAAGCAGATCTTTTAAACAGTGTTTCCAGCCCAACTACCAATCCGTGACGTAACACGTGGAAGCTGGAAAATAATTTTATTGCAGACATGCCTAATCATTTTGCTTGTAATTTTCCCATTGTAACTGGATTGTCATTACGTAGCAATCACATCCATTCGCAGAGGATTTAGCGTATGTATGAATACTGAAAGATGTACAGAAAATAGCTTTGCGCTGTACGTAGTGCAGCGCCACCAACACGTTTTTCCGCCATGTTTGTGCAAGGCCAGTACTTTTTACGCGGTTCTTGTATTTTCATTTTAATTAAATAAACCACCGTCAGATCGTGCTGCTTCCACCACGAAAAATATTTACGTGCGAAGACTCTTCCTACCGGGTGTTTACAATGTACGTTACGATTGTACAATAAAGTTTGTACTTGGTGGTCCGAGATTCACAAGTGTTGCGTTATATGACCATTATTAACGGCGTCCTTGTAGGTGTGACTACATGTAACAGCGTCCTTTCTGACAAGCTGATAGTTCTGTAGTTAGTCAGTAAATTTCCCACATTTTATGGAACCCGAAGTTTCAATACCGTGCTCACAATATTCCGCCACTTGTCCTTCTGAGCCAGATTAATCCATTCCACGCTCTCCAATGCTTTCGGCTAAAATGGACACTGTAAATACAAGGTGAAGTTTTGGACTGGGGTGATAAGCGACACACGCCATCACACACCATACGCACAGGCGCATGTGCCAGTACCTGTCACACTGCTAGATGTGTCTGGAAAGAACACGGCCGGACTCTAAAAGCAAACTTACTACCGTATGCACTTACTGGCAAGGGGTCTCACGATACTGTGTCTTTATCGAGGCATTGTAACCGGTCTCCCCACAGTCTTCCCTTCACTTTACTTCGTTTCACCCTCCTTCCACTTTCTATAAGCTCAGAGGGTCGTAGAGAATTTACATTCACATGCCGTCCCCCCCACTCCCACTCCCTTTCAGTGGCGGAATGTCCGCTTTTTAGTCTGGACGCATTACGGAAATCAAACAGTTCGGAGCTAAACTGGTGCTGTTGCATGCACTTCCAGTCTGGCACATTTATTTGTGTCGAATTTTTTGTTATTAATTATATCTTTCAGTGTGTTGTCCAGATTAGTTGTGTGAAGGACAGACAAGGTTGGCAATGTGTATTTTCCCTACCTTCAGTAACAAGTGTTTAGACCAGCCAGGTGTACGAAGCAGTGAATTAGTTCGTGTGCAGATCACAGTGGAACTGCCGCTGAGAATTGCTGTCAGTTCTGCCGGCTCACAAGCCATGTTTTGCAGTGCTGCTGTCCATTCAGGAGCGGACAGCCTGTTCGGAGAGCCGCTATCGATCTGGCCTGTGGCCGGGAGTCGCACTGAAGCTGACTGAAGAAATGGGCGATTTAATCTGTTTACGTTGTCCGAGCCATAAGCCTACGCTGTCGCGCACAGTCTTGGATGTACCCACTTGGCCTTAGACGTTACTGCACCGACTCCCTTTCACTCACTGCTCATGATAGTAGGGCTTGGTTGCGTCCTTGTGCCTTTAGGCCTGATTGAGACTGCTCATGACGGTAGGACTTGGTTGCGTCTTTCTGCCTTTAGGCCTGATTGAGACTGCTTATGACAGTAGGGCTTGGTTGCGTTTTTCTGCCTTTAGGCCTGATTGAGACTGCTTATGACAGTAGGGCTTGGTTGCGTTTTTCTGCCTTTAGGCCTGATGGAGACTGCTTATGACAGTAGGGCTTGGTTGCGTCTTTCTGTCTTTAGGCCTGATTGAGACTGCTTATGAGACTAGGGCTTGGTTGCATCTTTCTGCCTTAGGTCTGATTGAGACTGCTTATGGTAGTAGGGCTTGGTTGCGTCTTTCTGCTTTTAGGCCTGATTGAGACTGCTTATGGTAGTAGGGCTTGGTTGCGTCTTTCTGCCTTTAGACCTGATTGAGACTGCATACGATAGTAGGGCTTGGTTGCGTCTTTCTGTCTTTTGGTCTAGTTGAGACTGCTCATGAGAGTGGGGCTTGGTTGCGTCTTTCTGCCTTTAGGCCTGATTGAGACTCTTTATGAGAGTAGGGTATGGTTGCGTCCTTCTGCCTTTAGGCCTGATTGAGACTGATCATAGGCCTTGGTTGCGTCATTTTACCTTTAGACCTGGTTCGTGCTGCTCCTTCTTACTCTTGGCTTCGCCTGGTTGACATATCGTCAGGTTTTGTCCTTCCGTCGTTCAAATTTCGTTGTGACCACACGTCAAGAGTCATCAGTGTGCCATATCCATCAGCCTGCGGGAAAATTACGTAAATTAAGGTCTGCAGACAGCATTGCAGCGACCGGGTTCTGAGATTTTGGAGACATTCTTCTCAAATGGTCATTATCACAAATGTTTGCCCCACACCGGGGCTGGAAGCTGCAAGTTTTTCTCGGAAGATGATACCTCGTATTAATTTAAATTAACTTCTCAGCTGATCATTCAGGGAACTCTGTGCACTTGTGGATTGTGCCTGCGTCTGTCCGCTCGTACTATCGCCACGTGATTGTACGGCAGGGCCGTAGTGCCTTGTCATTTTGAACCGTCAGTTTCCGTCAGCTTGGTAAGCCTGCATGTCTGAGGCCTCGTCTGCTACGCAGATCACATTTGTCGAATTTGGGAAGTCACACAGAAACGTACCCCACGTTTATCAGCTCGGTACTGTCGTCTGTGTGGCTGCAGACCGCCACCGTGGGCTGCGGACGGCAACCAGAGCAAGTCGCGTATTGTTCAGGCAGCAGAAGGAACGCTTTGCAGATGAGTGTACATGTACACATTTTCCCTACTACTCGCGTTAGGGATATAGCACATCCGGCAATGGGAGCCCAGAAATATCAGTCTGGTTAGATCATATGGTAACTTGTGTTGCGTCACGTCGTTAGTACAGGAATGCATTGCTATAAAAATATACAATTTCCTTTTAACACAGAACTGAGCAGTACTTCCCGCTGGTAGTATCGGTCTCTTGCCGGCAAGAATGTCGCCCTTTGCTCAACGTATAGCCCCGCGATGAAAACACTCTGTATAATACATTTTTAATGTGCACTGTGTGGGTGGTTTTCGCTTTGACCCGGATATCGTGTAGCACATAGTCATTTATGTACAGGGTTGAGCTCAGTTCGTGTTGTGTAGCTGGTGAGGTTTCGTATTGTGCTGGATGAAGATAACTGTGTGTGTGTAGCATGCTGTGGTTAATGTCTGTCTTCAGGCACTCTATCAACCTGGAATTCTTGGAATGCGTTACGTCATGAATATGTAATGCAGCACGGATGATCGATTTGATGATTCCCGTCGTTTCTAAAACGTGCTTGAGACCCAGTTCTTCACAAACCATGTCGTTAAAAATATGTTTAATATTTCATGTATCCTTGTCATGTCTTGCTTGAGTACGTACTTCAGTGTCCGCTTGGCTGTCCAGCCTTTTCTGACAGTCACTTAACCGTTTTCCTACTTTAACAATGCCTGCTCGCTGTCTGTTTGTTAAACCGTGATTAGATTATCTTCTTGCACGTCTGCCAGCGATTTTCGTGCACAAGCGGCAGGTTTACTGTCGTAGGGTTTTAATGGACTGTTTGACGGCTCGGTTCCTTTTATGGATCTTTAGTAAGACTGATTGAGAAAAGGCAATATTGCGTTCATCGTGTCTGGTTGTCCGTCCATCCGTTCGTCCGTATCGAATTACTCGGCTCCTAGAAGACGAATTTTCGCGAAATTTCTAATTGGAGATCTTCACGAAAATATGTTTAGAAAAGTTAAGTTTGGTTAACATCGGGTAAAATTAAGTCACCTGACGTGACTTCCTACGCACATTTATGGCATCTTGCCGAGTCTTCTTGGTTCAGGGAAGGTTGTACACAATATGCTGTAAAGAAAATTGAAACACATATCTAATATGAGGCACGCCCTTTTTCCGAAAATGTTGCTGCATACGAGATACTTCATGACCAGACGGACTGTAGGTGATCTAACAGTATGCGACAAAAACAGCTCCAGTCTGCATGGTGACTAATCAGGGCGCCGTACAGATGTGCAGCTGTGCTACTTAATTCCATTTGTTTTGTACTTTTTATACTTTGCATATTTCGCCGCTACACCCACACAGCAGATGGAACTTGTTTGGGTGTGACGTTATAATACAATGACGTAGTATCCATGTTGTTACGTCACGTCCGTGCGCAGATATCGATTTTAATTTTTGCGATTTAAAAACCTGCAGTATACACTAAAGGAAAATGCAGAAGCTTTAGTAGCTGCTACTAGGGAGATTGGACTGGAAGTAAATGCTCATAAAACTAAGTACATGGTCATGTCTCGAGATCAGAATGCAGGACGAATTCACAGTGTGAGGACTGATAATAGTA
>Ga0123355_10019102_pt1 | contig 10902 bp, 11 predicted proteins | sample TergutEmb28metaG_3_FD_89872 | JGI IMG/M metagenome (GOLD analysis project Ga0123355, IMG submission 89872) | Embiratermes neotenicus P1 segment gut microbial communities from Petit-Saut dam, French Guiana - Emb289 P1 | ecosystem: Host-associated > Arthropoda: Insects > Digestive system > Gut ...
ATTGCCTTTATAGCGTAAAAGCCGTGTATACTGCTCTCCACAAGGGGATAGCCGTATACACGCAAGCAGGGTATGGGCTTCCGCACCATACAGCTTGCAAGGGGGTTCCCCTTGACCCCGATAAATTCTTTCCGCTTCGCTCCATGAATTTATCCCAGGGCATAGCCCTACGGTTGCGGATAAATCCGCAACCTACCCAATCAAAAAAAGCGCGGAACGCTTTTTTTGTTAAGCGTTCCGCTACTAAAAGAAATTACCATAATTCAATTTTACAAATTCGGTGCGTTTTTATCAGACACCTTTTTCTCTAAATCCTTATCCAAATCCGTATCATCTTTCAAATTCAGAAGCACTTTAACATTCTGCCATGCGTTATCAATTTCCTTATCGGCATTTCTAACCTCGTGATATTTTGCCCATAGGGATTTTTTATTTGCGTTGTGTGTGGCGTACTGTTCCTGCAATTCTTTGATTGTAGGTAATTTGTTTCCACTTCCAAATCCATAACCACACTCATCAAAGTATGCTCTGGCTGCTTCATGGTCGGTAATGGCTTTGATGTTTTCTTGTTTGAATTGTTCGGGGTTTTTGGCTTTTTTGAATTGTTTGTAGGCATCTTTGGTTTTGCCGTAATTGCCAATATGCCGTTGTAACAGTGAAATTTGTTGTAGCTTTTCGTCCACAGCTTCAATTTCATTTTTGAATCCTTGTAAAATTTGGGGCTTTTGTTTTGCCATGTTTTCCAGTTCTGATAAGGAAAGCTGGTGTTTTTCGATGAATATAAGTGTCTGCGACATTTGCTCCAAATTAAATTTTTCTGCCCATTTCTTGTAGCCAATGTTTTCGGCGGCCTTCAACGAATTTTGAATATCAATGATTAACTGCAACTCTTTAGGATTCGTGGCATGAACTTCAAATTTAGTTTTCTCTTTTTTCGTAGGCACTTTTGGAATGATGAATGTGTCTTGGCTGTTTTCGGTGTTTTCGTTTTCAATGGTTTTCGTGGTTTTGTTAAGCATTTCATCAATCTGCTTTTGGATTCCACTTTCTGTATATTGCTCGGATAACGAACTTAGGCGTATTGGATTTTTGGAAAATGGAGCAGAAATTGAAATGTTACTGCCACGTTTTTTTGCAAAACACAAGTAATCTTCTAGGAATTTTAACAACTGCTTAAAATCCTTCGGCTGTTTTTCCAAGCAGAGAGCGATAATATTTTCAAGTTGCTTTCGATGTGTCGGTTCTTTGTCTGCTTTTGTGATGCCCTTTTTTTGTTCCCACTCGTTGTAGGGGTCACGCCAACCGTGCTTTACTTCTATTACGGACAATTCATATTCACGGCAAAGTTTATCAGAAATTCGGGCTACGTGCCTTTTTCCACTACGCCAAGGGTCACGGAATTTACCGTCACAATCCAAATTAAAAGCATTTATGATAACATGATTATGGATATGTGATTTATCTGTGTGCGTGGCAACAACAAATGCGTGTTCACCTTTCGTAAATTCAAGAGCCAGCTCATATCCAATTCTGTTTGCAGTTTCAGGGTCAACTTCCCCCGGTGCGAAGGATTGTCGCATATGATAAAGCAGTATAGAATTGTCTTTGTGTTTTCGCCCTGTGTTTCGCTCATACAAATCCATAGATGTTGCAAATTGGTCGGCGGCATATTCGGGAAAACATTCGTAGCCTGTGACTAATAAATTGTTTTCAGTTTTTTCGGGGTTTTGAATATACTCGTTTATGGAAATAATGGGAGCGATTGTTGTCGTATCTGTTTTCCCATGTTTAATTTCGTGTTCCGTGTCGTTCTCATGCTCATCAATATTCGGATTTTTGGTTTTATCTCTGTCGGTTATGTAATCAATTTTCCTCTTGATTGTTGTTTTATTGTTGTATCTTTTATGGGCATAGGTTGGTTTAATCCATGTTGTTGCCATTGCCTCAGTTCCCCCTTCCAAAGAATTGTACTCAAAAAAGCGTATATAGAATCCATACGCTTTTTACATTCTGATTATATTATTTTTGCTTGTTATGTTGTTGCCCTCATTATCTTTATTTCGCTTGTTTGTTTAGTGTCCAATTCTTGTAATCTAAACATTCTACTCCATTCAAAAATTCCATAGGTGTTATTCATCAAAAGCAAAATAGGCTGAACTATCATAACAATGGCCGTGGTATCTCCCAACAAAACAACCATTAGCCACAGTAAAATATTGCTGATGTCATTTAACGCAAAACCAAGAGTGCCGAGGTGACTACGCCTAACCATTAGAATTGTTCCAAAGATGGTGAATACAACTGATATTGTAGACAATAGCAAAAGATTTGTGTCAATCGCTCCTAATAAAAAATACAATCCAATTCCCAAAACTACGCATATGAGGGCTAAAACCGTAATTTCCTTTAAGCTGGTTTTTCGGATTTCGATGGTGGAGGGCTTATCAGAATCACTCTTTTTTAGAGCCTTAGACCAACTGACAAACCCAACAATCAAGCTGGGTAGACCAAATAATAGTGAAACACCTACTTCACCAAATAAGCGATTTTCAAATGCGACAATGCAAAATAGCACCATGCCTATCAATGAAAGCAGATAACCTTCTATTCTTGCCTTTGCAAATAAGAGCGATGCAATCATTGTTATGGAGCTTGCACCAATTTGAACTAAGCTACTTTGAAATAAAATTCCTAATATTACAGGCACTGAAACCGCAAGTGTTAGTAAAACGCGCTCGAAAATGCTCCAGTTGCCAAAGTAGTTGTTGAAGAATCCTAGTCTTTCAATTTGCTTATCCATGATTTTTTACCTCCAGGAATGACATTATTTGCTCCGATGTAGGAAGCATGAATTGGTCTTTTAACAATAGCTGTGTACTACTTAATCCTTGAAATGTAGATACCAAAAATTGTGCAAGCTGTATGGGGTTGCCTATCGTAAACATTTTTTCACATTGTCCATTTTCAATTATTTTTGCAATAGCCAGAATTAGTTTGCTGTTAGCCTGTTTTTGCTTATCATTTGGATTTTGAAGTAAAATCCCCATGAATTGGGAAAATTCATAACCCTTAGAGAGTTCACTTAAAATATCATCTACAAGTACGCCAATGGCTTCTAAAGGCGGGAGTGATTCTATTCTGTCAATCATCTTTTCATGTCCACAAATTGCTTCGTTCACTAAGCCATCAAACAACTCGTCCTTAGTCTTATAATGACGGTATAGAAGCCCAACACTAATATCTGCTTGGTTTGCTAAATCTTGCATCGTAGTATTTCCAAGCCCATTTTGCGCAAAGCAATCAATGGCTACAGAGTGAATCTTAGCCTTAGTATTCTGCCGTATGCGTTCGTTTTGTTCCTTTGTTCGAGCCATATTCAAACCACCTTTATATAATGAGTATATATTCATTATATAAAGGTGGTGAAGTGTTGTCAAGAATAAAATGATTATTTATTCATTTTAATTCATTGGCTTATTTTTTGCTTAGAATCGCAACATTCCTATGGGCTTCGACCACTAAAGGAATCAGACGGTTGCACTCCGCAAGCAAATCAACAACATCATTTTCAAATACGCTACCGCTTTCATTTGCCCTTTTTGCAATCTGATTTAGTTTCTTGTCGAGATTGATACAATTTAATTATTTCGTTTGAGGGTGCATTTTGGGGTGCGGGAGGGTGCAACGTCAAAAGGTTGGGTGCAAACCCGCTACAAAGCCCTAAATTACAGGCTTTTTGCCACGGGCAAAAAAATAAGACCGCCAAATTTACGGCGGACTCACTCATTTTTTATGTTTGCACGGACACGCCGTTTTTGAAAACAAACGCCATTTTTCCATCGTTCTCAATGGTGATAAAGTCCACAAGGCTACACCAAAGTTGCTCATCAAACTCATCAATCAACCCTTGTTTAGTTAGCACGGAAATGAACGCTTCGAGTGCTATTGCCCGCGCCTTTTTATCGCTTGCCGTTGCCGTAACTTCGTCCAAGCGGTCTTTTGCCGCCGTGTAGCGTTCCACTAAAGCGGCGTGTTTTCGGTTGTACTCCGATTGGTTGAGAGCAACACGGGCGTTTTCTGCTACGGAATCTTTTATCAATTCTGTAATGACCGCCAATTCGCTTTGCAAAGTGGCTTGTTCGGCTTCAAGGTCGCTGGTATCAAAAATGGCTTGCTTAATCAACTCGAAGTTGGCAATAATCTCATCTTTGCCCGCCATCAGTTTATTTGCCGCTGTAACAAAGTGCTGTTTGATGCTGTCCTCGTACAAATGCGGTGTGGCACATTTTTCTTTGCCCTTGAACTTCTTGTTGCATTGGTAAATTGTGCGGCGGTATTTGGAAGTCGAGTGCCAAGTTTTAGAACCGTACCAAGCCCCACACTCACCGCACTTGATACGGCTGGCAAAAATACTGCTACCGCTGTGACGGCTTCCACTTTTACCACGCTTGGCTAACTCCTGTTGCACCATTTCAAAAACCGTAGCGTCCACGATGCCCGGATGGGCGTTTTCCACGTAGTATTGCTGGACTTCCCCAGTGTTTACCCTTTTCTTTTTCGTGAGGAAATCCACCGTGTAATATTTTTGCAAGAGTGCATCGCCTTTATATTTGACATTTTTCAATATGTTTACGATGGTGGTTTGACTCCAGTTTTGCTTGCCCGTAGGCGTTAGAATGCCCTCGGCGGTCAGTTGTTTGGCGATTGCGTAGCCAGCGTAACCATCTAAGTACATTTTGAAAATGCGCCGCACAATTACAGCTTCATCTTCGTTTATAACAAAACTGCCGTCCTCACCACGCTCGTATCCAAGGAAACGGCTGAACGGCACAGAGGCTCTGCCGTCTTGCATTCGTTTCCGCTGACCCCATGTGCAGTTTTCGGATATACTTCTACTTTCTTCCTGTGCCAGACTGCTCATAATCGTAATGAGCAATTCACCTTTGCCATCAAACGTCCAAATGTTCTCTTTTTCAAAATAGCACTCCACACCGTGTTCTTTAAGTTTTCGGATAGTTGAAAGGCTATCTACTGTGTTTCTGGCGAAGCGGCTCACGCTTTTTGTTACGATAAGGTCAATTTTTCCAGCAAGTGCGTCTGCAATCATTTTTTTGAAACCATCGCGTTTGGCAGTGGTTGTAGCCGAGATACCCTCGTCCGTATAAACGCCCATAAACTCCCAATCGTCACGGCTTTTGATGTAGTTGGTGTAATAATCCACTTGCGCGGCATACGAAGTTTGCTGTTCCTCATTGCCAGTGCTAACCCTTGCGTAGCCCGATGTGCGCCGTTTCCTTGTTTCACCAATTGGCGCAGAAGTGAGCGGATTTATAGTTGCGGGTATCATTGTAACAGATTTTTTCACTTTTTGCCTTGCCCCCTTCCTGCATGGGAAAGCCTGCCATGTTCCTTGCTTTGCTCTGGCGTAAAGTTGTGTCTATGCGGCGGATATTCCCAGCTACTTTTGACTTCCACGCCACTCACAAGATGGATGATTATTGTAAATTGGTCGGGCATGAAAATATGGCTGACCCCTTCGGTAAAAGTGGCATCGCTGTAGGTTTCTATCCCAAGAGCAGAAGTCACCGCCTTGTGAATTACATCTTGCGGAACTTCGCAAAACGAACATTGGTCTTTATGCTTTCTGTGCGTCCGACACCGCCAAACAACAATCTCCCCAGCTTTTTTTGTGCGGCTGGTGCGATAGAGATACTTTCCGCAGGCGCATTGTATTTTGCCTGTCAGCACATATTTTCGCCCACTGTTGACTGTGACCCCAATTTCGCGGCACTTTGCTAATTCGTCCTGCACCGCTTGGAAAGTTTCTTTGTCGATAATGGCGGGATGGTGGTTTTCTACCAAATATTGTGGCAACTCGCCGTTGTTTTTTTTGAGGACAAAATCATCCTTGAAATAGCGTTGCAAAATGATATCCCCTGTGTAGCAGATATTTTTGAGCATTTTTCTGACTGAACTGGGGTGGAACGGATTACCATAATGATTTATCAGCCCAGTGGCGTTTAATTGTCTGGTGGTTTCCTCTGTGCCGATACCGTTCAAAAAATTGCTAAAGACCAGCCGTACCACTTCCGCTTCCTCTGGCACAATCTCAATTTCGCCATCGACACGACGATAACCATAAACATGGAACATACTCGGCTTGCCTTCCTTAAAGCCATTTCTAACCGTCCATTTCACATTTTCACTGAGAGAGCGGGATTCTTCTTGTGCAAATGAAGCGAGGATAGAGAGCATTAACTCCCCATCCCCGCTCATTGAACTTATCCCCTCACGCTCGAAGCGAACTTCCACTCCAATTTCTTTCAATCTACGCACGATGGTCAAAAGGTCAACCGTATTTCTGGCGAAGCGTGATATGGATTTTGTCAGCACGATGTCAATTTTGCCCGCTTCGCAGTCAGCCAACAACTGCTGTAACTCACCACGCCCTTTGCCAGTGCCACGTTCGCCACTGTCAGCATAAACGCCGACATATTCCCAGTTCGGATTGCTTTGGATATATTCGCTGTAGTAGCTTACTTGGGCAGAAATGGAGTGGAGTGTTTTGTCCGTTTCTATAGATACACGGGCATACGCCGCCACTTTTTTCTTAGTGGGTAATTTGGGCGTTGGGGCATTTAATTTGTGTACTTTCCGCATGAAATCGCCTCCTTTCCTACCTTCTATATATCCCGTACTAAGCCCGTAATATCAAGTCAATTCGCCGTTTTAGGGGGAGATAATGAACCCAACACTGGCTTATACTTCTCCCGCATTTTTGCGTCAATTATGGTAAATTCGTCCTCGGTGAGAAGTTTGTTCCGAAGCATGGAACGAGCGATGGCAATGGTGGCTTGGTAGAGGCTTTCTCGTTCAAATTGGGCTGTGGTCATGCCACCACCGCTTTCTTAAAACGTCCAGCGACATAACAGGTATGGGTGCAATATTTACGCTCTTTGTTGCCGTAGGCAGTAAATGGTGCTTTGCAGTACGCGCACACAAAATTATAAGTGGCTTTTTTGTTGAGTGCTTCGGGATGTGCTGCCCACCAAGCGGCACGGCATTCATCGGAGCAGAATTTCCGCAGTTTCTTCTTTGGTTGTTGCTGGATTTTCTGCCCACACTGTTTGCAATGGCTACCATCATCTGCGGGTACAGGCTCGGCAGATTTTGCCGACATATCACCCAAATTGTTCCTTTGACAAAAGGATTTGACTGTGTTTTTGGATATATCAAGGGTTGCGGCTATCTTCGAATAGCTGTCACCATCGGCGCGCATTTGGGTTATGCGTTCTTTTTGTGATAAAGTCATAATCGCTCCTCCAAAGCAAAGCGACGAGATTTTATGTCCCCGCCGCCGAATTTTGAAATTGCTTTGAAGCGATGCTCTATGTTCTAATTTCCTTGTAAAAATGCGCTTTGTAGTTTATTGTGAAAACATATGATAGTTAAACAACAACTGAATCATCTGCTCCCTGGTTGGTGTGCCTTTGGGGTTAGTGCCGTCTGTGATTTTGTTGGCAACAGCCCACTCCCACGCTTCTCGCGCCCAATCGCTGGGTGTGTGGACGCTAGGAGTTTGCGGAACTGGAATTGCAGGATTTTCTATCCACGACTTTAAGTTCGCTCGTACTTTGTCGAGAAAATCACTCCAACTAAGCGGCCTCCCAGCACGGATATTCTGCGGACAATTCTTGCGATTCCAATCAAAGTGCTGGCGAATATTCGCAATGGGAACACTGCGGCGAATGCAAATGTCGGCTACCAGTGCCGCCGTTCTGTCGATTGTGCGTTCAAAATTGCTATCAGAGTTTACGCACATTTCAATTCCGATACTTTGTCGGTTGCCGTTTCCGCTTCCATCGCCCGCATGGAAAGCATCCTCATTTTCGGGCAAATGTTGATAAGTTTCGGTATCGTCCACCGTATAATGCCAGCTAACAGGCACGTTTGTGGCATCATTGCCTTTGAGATAGTTGGCATGAGCGCGGGCATTTGCACCTCTGTTTGTATTGCCTGTTTCATGGATGGTTATAAACAGCGTAGGATTAGCCCTACCCGGACGGTTACGTCGCCCAATGGGTATGAAATCTTGAATAATGTTCAAAGCCTCATCCTCCAATCTCGTCCAGTGCGGCTTCCAACTGCTGGCGTGAAAAAACGCCTCCTGCATGGAAGCGAACATCATTACCAACTAAAATAATGGTTGTGGGTACAGATTTAACATTGTGGTTTTGTGCAGTGTTTGGATTTACGCCAACATCAATCTTGGTGAGAAAAATTCCCCGCTCATGACAAACGGCTTCCACCATAGGTAGAAACCGTTTACAAGGAACGCACCAATCAGCCATGAAATACAAAACTTTCATTTTGAATCGCCTCCATTCTCATCACGTTTTTGAAATTGCGCCACGACATCCTTTAGCTTCTGTGGTACTGGCAAACCAATAGCACAGGCATTTTCCAATATGGAAAGCCCCTCGTTGGCAACATAAAAGAAAATAACGGCAGTGCGAAGTGGCGAGTTTCCGCTTTGCACAAGGTAAATGTCAATTATGTTTGCAACACCTACCAGCAACAGCATCACGATTTTCTTAAAAATCCCCTCTGCACCAACCTTGCTGTTCAGCTTCTTTTTCAGAATCCCTCGCATAAATCCCGTGAGATAATCAATCACAATAAATGCAATCAGAGCATAGACAAGCCCATCCAACCCGCCAAGAAACCAACCTAAAAAGCCGCCAACAGTGGCGGCCACACCTTGTATCCAAATTTTCAAAATGAACCCTCCCATCTACAAACTCACGCAAGCCCCGCGAACACCAAAACTTGGGTTACTCGTCCAAGGAGAAAATTGCGTACAAGCTGACCGCGCTCCAATTAGCGCACCGTTGAAATAACTGCCACCGGCCAAAAGCGCACGAAAATCATTATCGGCATTAATCCACATCTGCCCTTGGTCTAACGAGGGCATGGGATTAAACCATGCAGGGTTTTCGCCTATTCCAGAAGCGATAATGTCACTAAGCCACTCCCACAAGTTACCCACACAATCACGGCAACCTATGTTTGACACGGCGTTTGTTACAAAACCAGTAGTGGCTCGTTCCGATGCGGAAGACCATGCGTTCAGATTTCCGCTTCCAGTACCTGGTGGGCTTCCAGCGGCGGCTTGCACAAACTCCTCATATCGGAGCATACGTTTACCCACAGCGGTTAATCTGTTTGTGGCAACGTACCAATTCAGTGCTTCCACTCCCGATATTGGCAGAGCATTAAACACAGACCGCACCCCACCTACACCGTCATCACTGGATAAATAAATATCTACCCACACGCCGCCAGAGAGATAAACCATACCTTCTGGAGCGCACTTTGGGCGATGGGTATGTGTCCAAATACTGCGAGGGACTATGCCTTCATAAACATTTGCAGGAGCGGCAGTATCTCTGCGATTTACACCATAATGGAAACCGCCGATTTTACGTGAATCCGTTTCATCAAAACCCAGCGGACTTACAGGGTCAAGCGATAACAGAATCGTTCCCGATTTACCATCACAGATGTAAATGTAATAATCCGAACCCAACACAAACGCCCCGCCGTCATCAAGATTATTAACGTCCAGAACCTCGTTTGCTTCAAATACATAAACGCCACCCATTACCACTGCAACCATACTACCCGCATAAATGGTGAGTTCTTCATCGCCAGTAGCTTCAATATGCAAATCCTCAACAAAGGCAAATGCATCTTCGGGAGTGCCACCACCACCGTTTTCTAATAAATCCACCAAATTATAAAGCAGACCATCTTCGCCAATAACACGCCCACTGCGAGGGGAGTATTGTTCAATGTCGTAAATTTCGCTTGACATAGGCGCAATCCCCGCACCAAGTATATCTACAACATTTTTTACACTTCCGTCCTCGGCAAGAATGCGCCCACTCGCAGGATTCATTTGGTTTATGTCCATTTCGTCACATCCCTTCATATTTTTATACAGTCAAGCACAAAGTGTTCAACTGATTCATAACCGCCGCCCTCGGTCTGCGTGTGCCGATATTCTGCCACACCAGCGGAATAATAACGGCAGAATCAAAGCCATTAATCCAGTCAATGACAGGTTCAATCGCCGCTCTTAACTCCAAAATATGAAACGGCCAGTATATAACCAGCGTTTCACTGGGCTTTATCATACTGTTCCAAATAAAGGCTGGCATACCGTAATAACTGCGGATGTTGTTAATCACCGCCCGCAAATCCGTGATATGCTGCGCTTTTACGTTGGTGGTGTTGGAAGCTATGGTGTCAAACGGCGAGGCAAGAATCGTAATTGTGCGATATACAGCAGGGCTGTAATAATTCCCATCACCTGTGCGGATTTCAAAAGTGTGTGTTCCCACGGGCAACTCATCAGAGGTATAGACCGTTCTGGCGTTATCCCCCAACTGTCCGCTTGTGGTAAAATACGCTGGATATTCAACAGAATTATGCCATTCGCCGTTTCCAACTCTTACAAGCACTGTTTGAAGCTGTCCGTCTGGCTCTGGTTGCACTTGAATAAACACCATCGGTTTTGTGTTGTACGAGATACCGCCATTCCGTGGAGCAGATACAATCGGCGCAAGCGGCGGTCTATCAAGCGGTATATTTTTGATTATGTTGCTTAAACTTTCGCCAGAGAATGTACCCAACTGGTCAATCGTCCAAATGCCAAACTGCGTATAAGTTCCCGGCACTCTTGAAACTTCGGGGATAAATGTGCCACCAGTAGCAGCAAGATTCAATATTGCCAGAACCGTCCAACCGCTCCAAACAATATCACCCGCTGTAGCCTCGGCTACTTTGTGCAGATACGTTTCCCAGTTGAATGGTATGCCCGCACGGATATTCCGCGGA
>Ga0123355_10019103_pt1 | contig 10902 bp, 7 predicted proteins | sample TergutEmb28metaG_3_FD_89872 | JGI IMG/M metagenome (GOLD analysis project Ga0123355, IMG submission 89872) | Embiratermes neotenicus P1 segment gut microbial communities from Petit-Saut dam, French Guiana - Emb289 P1 | ecosystem: Host-associated > Arthropoda: Insects > Digestive system > Gut ...
CACGCTTGCGCATATGCATGGCACATCGGCAGTTGGGCATGTGCTGTATTCAAGCGGTGGCAAGCCCGACCACGCCGCTATTCAGCCGTTGTTATTTCATTTTGAGAAAAGCAGTTTGGCGGTGTGTCACAATGGTGCGTTGGTGAATGCGCAAAGCCTTCGCCACAAGCTTGAGGAATACGGAAGCATTTTTCAGACTACCTGCAACTCTGAAATTCTTGCCCATTTAATAAAACGCACACGCCATATCACATTTGAAGACAGTGTAAAACGTACACTTTCCCAAGTGAAGGGCGGCTTCGCTTTTTTGATGCTGACGCAAACTTCAATGATAGCCGCTCGCGACCCACGCGGATTGCGTCCGTTGGTGATTGGCAAGTTGGGAGAAGCGTACACAATTGCCAGCGAAACATGCGCATTGGACGCAGTAGGCGCGACGTATGTTCGTGATGTTGCCCCTGGGGAAATTATAATCGTGAGCGACAAGGGCATAAAATCGGGTTACTTCACAGATGACCGCGACCTTGCAGTATGCGGCATGGAGTACATTTACATTGCTCGCCCCGACTCCAACATTCAAGGCGTAAATGTACACACCTCGCGCAAAAACGCAGGGCGCATACTCGCGAAGGAATCGCCAACCCAATCCGACATAGTAATAGCCTCGCCCGACACAGGAATATCCGCCGCCATAGGTTACGCCGAGGCAATGTGTATTCCATACGAATTGGGCTTGCTAAAAAACCGCTACGTTGGACGAACCTTCATAGCCCCTGCACAATCTTTACGCGAGCAGGGCGTAAAAATGAAACTCTCTGCCGTTCGTTCCATAGTAGAGGGGAAATCCATAGTCCTTGTAGATGATTCCATAGTACGCGGCACAACCAGCCGCCACATAGTAAATCTATTGCGCGAAACAGGCGCAAGGGAGGTACATATGAAAATAGCCTCCCCTCTATACCGCCATCCCTGTTACTACGGAATCGGCTTACCCTCCCCCGAGGAACTAATAGCCCATCATCACACCCCCGAACAAATAGCAGAAATAATAGGCGTAGACTCCCTCGCCTTCATATCCAAAGAGGGCTTAGCCAAGGCAGTAAACATTCCCCACGAAAGCGAATACCAAGGCTTATGCATGGCATGTTTCCACGGGAAGTATCCAACGTCGTTATGTGATTACGAACAAAGTCAAAAGATTTAAGGTCAAGAGATTTAAGGTCAAAAGATTTAAGGTCAAAAGATTTAAGACCTTGGGGACGCTGTCCCCAATGCCCCTGCAAGGGGACGCAGTCCCCTTGACCCCGCTTTTTTGTGTGGGTTAGTTGAGTGGAATTTATTAGGAGGCTGATTGTTTTGTCAGATAGTTATCGTAATGCTGGTGTTGATATTCATGCTGGATATGATGCTGTTTCGCGGATAAAGAAGCATGTTGCTAGGACTACTACCCAAGGTGTTATGGGTGGGTTGGGTGGTTTTGGTGGGTTGTTTGACTTGTCTGGGTTTAGTTATAGTGAGCCTGTTCTTGTTAGTGGCACGGACGGTGTTGGTACTAAGTTGATGCTTGCGTTTGCTATGGGCAAGCATGACACTATTGGAATAGATGCGGTGGCGATGTGTGCCAACGATATAGTTACGGTGGGGGCAAAACCTCTATTTTTTTTGGATTACATTGCTTGTGGCAAGGTTATTCCAGAGGTGATGGAGGATATTGTTGCGGGGGTATCGGAAGGCTGTGTTCAAGCTGGTTGCGCTTTAATTGGCGGTGAGATGGCGGAACACCCAGACATGATGCCCGAAAGCGAATATGATATAGCGGGTTTCTGCGTGGGAATCGTTGAGAAGAAAAAAATCTTAACGGGTGAGAATATAAACGCTGGTGATGTACTAATTGGTATAGCTTCATCGGGGGTACACTCGAATGGATTTTCGTTGATTCGCAAAATTATCGCTGACAACAAATTTGATTTAAACAGCACAGCGGATTTTGGCAAGCCTTTGGGTGAAGTTCTGCTAACACCTACAAAACTGTATGTAAAGTCGCTGTTGCATCTTTGCGAAGCTCTTCCACCAAAAGGAATGGCACACATCACAGGTGGTGGTTTTATTGAAAATATACCGCGTATTCTTCCAGCTGGGTTAGGCGCGGAAATTGATAGAAGCGCGTGGGAAATTCCGTCCATTTTCCGTTTTATACAAAAGCACGGAAATATTGACGAAAAGGAAATGTTTAATCTCTACAACATGGGAATGGGTATGGTAATTGCAGTGGAAGAAAAGGACGCGAATCAAACGATACAGCTTTTACAATCCCAAGGCGAAAGCGCGGCAGTAATCGGCAAGGTAGTACAGGGCGAAGGCGTGGCACTATGAACTACAAAAACATAGCGGTATTCGCTTCGCATGGCGGCTCCGACTTGCAAGCCATTATAGATGGTTGCAAGTCGGGGAGCATAAACGCCCGTGTGTGTGTGGTAATCAGTAACAACAGCACTTCTATGGCTTTGCAACGCGCAAAAAAAGAGGGCATACCTGCCCTTCACATAAGTACATCAACCACCGCTACTCTAGCTGAAACTACCCTCGAAGCATTAACCGCCCACAATGCTGATATAATTTTTCTCGCGGGTTACTTAAAAAAAATACCTTCTGAAATTCTTGTGGCGTATGAGAATAGAATTTTCAACATACACCCTTCGTTACTGCCTAAGTATGGCGGTAAGGGAATGCACGGCATAAACGTCCATGCGGCAGTAATTGACGCAGGTGAAACGGAAACAGGAATAACAATCCACCGCGTAACCGCCGAGTACGACCAAGGCGACATACTCGCCCAGAAAAAAGTTCCCGTCCATCCCACAGACACTCCTGAAACTCTAGCCGCAAGAGTTCTACAACAGGAACACATTTTCCTAGTGGAATTTCTATCAAAAAATCCGTGATTCACCAAAGCAGATGCAAAAAAGCAGCAAAGCCGCCCTCACCATATGGCAAGTGCGGCATTATTTTTGTGCAGGAGGAAGCATGTTCATAAAGGTAGAAAATTTGGTAAAAAGCTACGAGAACGTCCATGCTGTGAAAGGTATTAGCTTTAACGTGCGCGAGGGAATGTTATTTTCGTATCTGGGTGTGAATGGCGCGGGGAAATCCACGACAATTAATATTCTTACTACGTTGCTGGGCAAAACGTCTGGACGTGTGGAAATAGGCGGATATGACATAGAAAAAAACAGCCATGAGGTGCGTAGTATAATAGGCGTGGTATTTCAAGAAAGCGTACTGGACGAAAAATTAACAATCCGCGAAAACCTAACAATTCGCGGTGGGCTTTACAATATGCGCGGAGCAAAACTAAAAGAAGCCGTAAACAACGCCATAAAAATGACAGACATATCCGAATTTGCCGACCGTCACTACGAAAAACTATCAGGAGGGCAACGCCGCCGCGCAGATATAGCCCGCGCATTAATCAACATGCCCAAGCTGTTATTCCTAGACGAGCCAACTACAGGATTAGACCCAAAAACTCGTCGTGACATATGGCAACTAATTCGCGACCTGCAAAAAACCCGCGGAATGACGGTCTTTCTTACCACGCATTACATGGAAGAAGCCGCTGAAAGCGACGACATAGCCGTAATCCACAAAGGCGAAATAGTAGCTCGTGGCACACCAACAGAACTAAAAGAACAATACGCCTACGACATACTAAAAATGGAACTAACCAACGGCACAAAAATAGAAGAACGCCTAAAAAGCACAACAGAAGCAATCCCCCACATAGACAAACACCGCGAAAACATAAGCCACCTAGAAGTAATAAGCGGCACACTAGACGATGTTTTCATCAACTTAACGGAGGGTTTGGAAAATGTTAATTAAGCGCAATATAAAATTATATTTTCGCGACAAAATGAATGTCTTCTTTTCGTTAATGGCAGTTTTTATTATGATTGCGCTTTACGTGCTATTTCTTGGTAGTGTGATGGAATCAGCCCTTCTTAACATAATAGGCATGGAAATCGACGCTGGCCCAATAATGACCAGCATAGTAATGGCAGGTATGATTGCCACAACCTCCGTAACCAGCGGCCTAGCAGGAATTTACAGATTCATAGCAGACAAAGAACGCGCCGCAAAAGATTTTTTTACAACGCCCATTTCACGGCGCAAAATTTTGTTTAGTTATGTAATAAGCGCGGCAGTAATCAGCGTGATAATGTCTACCGCCGCGCTGTTTGTAAGCCTTGTTTACTTGGCAATACGGGGTAACAATCTAATCACCCCGCTAAATATTGTTATGCTGTTTGTTGCCATAATTTTGACCGCGTTGTGCGCAAACTCAATGGTATTCTTTCTTTCGTCCCTTGCAAAAACCCGCGAGGCGTTTTCATCATTAAATATAATCCTTGGCACGCTAATCGGATTTTTCATGGGCGTGTATATCCCAATAGGAAATCTGCCCAGTGGCGTGCAATGGGCATTGCGCCTGTTCCCACTGAACCACGGCGCAAGCATGTTCCGCCAAATTCTAACTGAAGACATGCTAACAAATCTATTCGCCCACCCGAATGCCCCCGATGAATACCTCGAACATTTTCGCCTCTTCTTCGGTGTGACATTCCAGTATAGGAACTTCACGAGTAGTTTCTGGTTTTCTGCCGCAGTGCTTGCAATCACCGCCGTGATTTTCTACGCATTAAGCCTAGCAGTTGTTGCAAAACGCAGGCTGTATTAAACTGCGATTCCATTCAATGCAATCCCTAAAAAAAACGGGGTCAAGGGGACTGTGTCCCCTTGCAGGGTTTGGGACAGCGTCCCAAGGTCTTAATCTTTTAATCTTTAAAGCATTTTCAAAGTATCATCTGCTCTGGTGTAAAGATATACATTGTCGCTTAGATATTCGTCGGGGTCGGCGTAGGGGTTGGTTTTTTCATTTCGAGCGTTTCGTTTTGCTTGTTTTAGGGATATGGATTTTTGAGGGTGCATCACAAGATAACTCATGGAGGCAATTACTAAATACAAGTCATCATTCATGATTTCCGAAAGCCGTTGCAAAGTGCCGTTTATGAAAGGTATTGTTGCGTTGTTTATATTGTCTTGGAGGAATAATACATAGGTGGATTGTACGGATTTCATAAGCTTAAAATCTTGCTCCATGAAGAATTTGTTGTTGTCTGGAACGTCGTCTGCGTCTTCGGCACCTTTAAGAAATATGTCTATTGGAACTACATACGGCTTGAAATTTTTCAGGGTGTTTTCTTCCGCTAGGTCGAAGATGTAATTTTCGTGCAAATTCCATTTTTCTATTGTGCGGCGTTCTACTTTTGCTGTAGACAGACCGCTTGCGTCGTTGTTCATTAGCATGTATAGGGTGATTGCTATGTCGCCATTTAGCCTGTACACATGCCCTTTTAGTAGCTTTTTATTCTTGTTGTAGTTTAACGGTCTGATGATTAATCGGTTTTTTACCTCGTCAAATTCGGATAGCTTGTTGAAGTCGATTTTGCTTGTCCATGTATCTGCTTCTTCTACGGTTTTAACCATGTCGAGAATTACGTCACCCAGCGGTTTTCCTAACGAATAATCATTGTAGCAAGGGCCTATATGAAATCCGTTTCCAATCTCTGAACCATCTTCGCGTTTTTCGTGGACGTGAATTACTTCAACGGAAGTATCGTCTGGAAGTTCGCGTACTCGTTCCACGATAGTGTATTTGTCGTCTGTAAAGATTTTTGACAAGCTTTTTACTACGTACTGTTTAAATTCATTGTAATTCATTTTGTTGCCATCAAAAATTTTTTCGGCAGACGGCGAAAATACTTCCTCGCGTACTAGGCCAGTTTCGTCTTTTATTTTTATAGACATAATATCATTGTCGTTTATAAACGCACCCATAAGGCCTGTCCACATGTCGCGGGAGTCTTTGGGTTTTTCGTTTTCTGCCAAAACGCGCAACTTGGGTTTTTCAAACTTCGTACCCTCAACGATTTCATCGGGCATAATTTTTGCGGCATGTTTTAGAATTGTATCGCTGTCATTAGGAAGATTATTCTTCTTAGCGTAATCCTTGAAAAACTTAATGCCCTTTTTTAATTTTTCAACTTCTTCGCTACTCATCAATGCCGCAGAATTATCGTCGGGCAGATATTTGGGATTTACGGGAACAACCGTATAAAGCGGGCGCGTATCCTCGCCCGTTTGTCGTTTGTGCGACGCATACATATTCTCGTCAAACTCCACGATTTCATTAGGCTTGGGGATAAACCCGATTCCATAAATAGCTTGCAACGCAGGCATAAAATCAAAAATAAATTCAAACATATTGGAACTTACATCAAGTGATACTTTCATGCTGATTCTCCCTTCAACTTTTGCATGAAAGTAATGTACCACGCTGTAAATTTTTAGACAATACCCTAGTTTTGCGTTTCAATATATCGAAGAAGGGGATATGGGTTTAGCCAGAAGTTTCCGCGAGTGAAATTTGCTTCGGGCGAGATTGCCAGATGAAGATGAACGGGAAAACTTCTGCTGTCTCGGCCGCCACCAGTGTTGCCCATTTGCCCAATGTGTTGACCAGCGGATATGGTTTGGTTTACTGCTAAACCTGATGCAATGCTGTCTAGGTGGGCGTATAGATAAGTTGTGCCGTTTTCTGTAACTACGCTTACAAAATAGCCTAGTTGATTGTCCCAGCCCGCTTCGCTAACTGTTCCTCTTGTCATGCTTACTACTGGTACGCGTCCACGAATATTTTTTCGGTCTATGATTGCCGTTCCCATGTGCTTTGGACGACCTTGAAAATTATGCTCTACTCCCCAAGAATCGCCGAACATTACTGCGGCTTCATCTTCGTACCAGCCTGTGGGAATTGGGAAAACTTCGATTTCGCTGAAAAGATTCTCAAACATGGTGATGTATGGTGTAAGGCTTCGTGTATTGTATCGTCGAAGCAAGCGGTTGAAATCTGCGACGTATAATTGCTCTAACTGGCTAAGGTCATAGACGGCATGTTTTTCTGGGAAGAAGTCATTTTCCGCGATAAATACTGCAAAAAGTTCCGCGAAAGGAATTGCGTTCTCGGCGGCGTAAACCCTAAGCATTCCAATCGCCCGATGCGGCACACGAAACGCCGCAACAGTATCAGCATCAACACGCACACGAACACCTGGGCGCATAGCCGTCCAAAGTCCAACAACAATCAAAAGGATTAGCCCCACAACACATGCTTGGAAAAAAAATTCTTTAACACGCTTGGAATTTAACCCGCCACGCCGTCCATTTCCAATAGCGCGTTTAACGCCGATTCGTCGTCTTAACTTAGCCAGCCTAAATCGAGGCAATTGCCTTGCCCCTGATGTTATCCCCGACATCACTACAGAAGCTTTTTCGCCAAAGCCCCCAAGGTTTATGCTTCTACGTCTAGTGGAAATTCCTAATTTGCGTTTAATCTCACGGCTTCGCATAAAAACACCCCCATAGTATATATGCACTATTGGGGGTGTTTAAGACATGAAATCAAACCAGTCTATTCTTGTTTAACTTCTATTTTTGCTTCCTGTTTAAAAATCTTTCGCATGGATAGCATGAACTTCTTGCTTTGAAGGTCGCTTTCGTTGATTTCGCCCTTTGCTAGTTTTTCCATAACGGTTACATATGTTTTGCCTAGTGCAGAGGTTAGCGCGGCGGCGGTTGTACCGCTTATCATTCCGCCTACGGCAGTGCCTACACCAGGTATGAATTTTAGTAAATTTGCTACTATGGTTTTTCCTGCTATGGTTGCGCCAGAAGTTCCTAGCACCGAGGAGATTATTGCGGTCATCATAGCTTTATCAATGTTTAGCCCGTAAACGGCGGTGATGGAAGCAATCATTCCTATTTGCGCTGGAACAAGTGCGGCGGCATCTGCAAATGGAATGGGCGCGAACCCTATGCCAAAACAAGCAGCAGTGGTTGCTGCAATTATTTTGTACGCTCTGTCGCGTTTTAGTTTTAGCGAAGCCGCTTGCGCACGGGCAAACGCTAGTTTTACCGAATCTGGCAAAATATCATAGGTGAAGGTTACTAATTCTTCGCCACCGTAAGCTTTTCGTACAAAATCTTCATCATGGTAATCCTCCGCCAGAACCGCAAAAACACCTTTAACATGCAAGTTTCTGGTTTCAATGTAATCCCGCAACTCTTTGGAAACTGCTTTGCTATGCGCCAATGTCAAAACAATAATCACAGGCACGCCAGCATTGTCCTGCGCCAATTGCTCGATAAATTCTTCCTCCACAGGCTCGAATCTATGCGAATTTGCATTCACGCAATACCAAATGCAATGAATATGCTTGTCGCTATCACCAGCGGCCAAGGCATTCTTAATAATGGTGTTAATTCCCGTTGCAACTTGCTTTTGATTATCCTTTCCCAACTCCAGCCCCACGGTGTCGTAAACACGTAAGGTAAAACCCTCTTTTTCGTAGAGGCGAATTTCTTTAGTCACTGGCGCGCCTATTCCTGTATCCGCCAACTTTTCATGAAAAACAGAATTAATCAGCGTGCTTTTGCCAACCCCTGTTTTCCCAGAAACAATAATATTTACATGTCCCATATCAACAATCTCTTTCTTTACTGCATCCATAATTTTGTTTGTATCTTTTTTGAGTGTTTCCACCACACTGCCAACTATACCATCAACAGTCATAACAATACCCCCATTGTAAGCGGCACTGCCGCATTTCCATGCATTGGCACATCACAAAGCCAGATGCCGTATTTAAGAATGATAACACACATCTTGATTCTTAAACACCAAAAAAAAAAATTTGCCTTCAAAAAAATTTTACTGTAGACTTGTTTTGATAAGTGTCATGCAACCGAATTTTTTCGTTTGAAAAATAATCGGCGATAAAAATTCGGGGAAACTGCGGAATTGGGTTAGAATCCCTGCGAGCGGGTCACTGTGAAGCGAAGGCGACGTTTTTGTTATACGGAATGCCGAAAACATTTACCGACGACGAGCTAAGTCTGCGGGCTTTTACGCAGACTTGAGCGACAGAGGAGGTTAATGTTTTCGTGTACTTTGTCAAACTTCGATAAGTCAGATACGCTGTGGCACTTCATTGACTTCCCCGAACGAAGCAATGTGTTTTTATTTGGGTGTTTGTACATAACCCTTATTAAAGCACGCTTTGCGACAATTCGCGGAGCGTGTTTTTCATTGCTTAGGAAATTTACGAAAGGAGGCGCACGTAGTATAGCGAACGACATTAAAAATACTCTACGAAAGGAAATTCAACTTGCAAAAAACAAAAACATTTTCACGACTGATTGCGGTTTTGATGACATTTACATTAGTTTGTGGGCTTCTGACCGCGCCTATGTTTGCTTCAAGTGATAGCAATAATCCAAACGATACGGCGCATTCTTTTGGCATAGAGAAAGCACTAATATCACCAGCAGCATTGACCAGTTTCAATTTATCTGAATGGCAAGACGCGTTGGATAGCGCGTTAGCATGGATTGTTGATAACATGCCAAATCCGTCCATCATTGATGATTGGGAAGTGCTAACTCTAGCACGCGCAAACGCAGGTAGCGAAGATTGGTTTGCCGCATACCTAACGGCATTAGAAACCGAACTGGATAACTTAGAAACATGGGCAGATTTTCAAAGGGCCACCCTTGCGCTAACAGCTTTAGGTTTTGATGCAACCAACTTTAACGGGCGCGACCTAACCGAGAGCTTCCGAAATTACGTTCCCGCGTCGCAAAGACCATATCACAGCCAAGGTGTAAATGCGGATATTTTCGCGCTACTCGCACTAGATTCTGGTGCGTACACGGGCGACCGTGAGTTATTTGTAAATGCAATTTTGGCCGCGCAAGCAGAAAGCGGTTCGTGGGCATGGACTGGCGCATGGGGTGCATGGCCAGCCGCAGACCTTACCGCAATGGCTATTCAAGCGTTGGCGTTGTATTACGAAAATCCAAGCGTAGCCGCCGCAATTAGTGCAGGATTTAGCTGGATAGTTGAAGAATACATCAGTGATGCAGAAACTTTCGCACAAATAATAATCGCGGGAACGGCACTAGGACGTTGTGTGGAAGCCACAGTCGTTGGACTAATGAATTTCTACGACGCAGAAACAGGCGGATTCATTTCCCCATGGACAGGCGAAACTGATGCAATGTCTACCGAACAAGCCGCCCGCGCATTGGTTGCATATTATCGTTTCGTCAATGGCATGAATGCATTCTTCGATATGAGCGACGCAAACGAACGCACCACAAATGGTGGAAACAACGGCAATGGTCGTCCACCTATCCTTCCGCCACCTCCGCCGCAGGGACGTGTATTCCTAAGTATTCGCAATGACCATGCAAGCCCAAATCAACGGGTGCTATACGAAGGATATTTCAACCTTACCGCCAACGAAACAGCATTCAGCTTGCTAAACAGAACCAATCTAAACATAGTAACTCGCGGGGCATATGTAGTAAGCATAGGCGGTCTTAGGGAGTTTGACTACGGCCCACAATCGGGCTGGATGTTCACGCTAAACGGAGTATTCCCACAATTCGCCGCCGCCAGTGCCCAGCTATCAAATGGCGACCGCGTAGAATGGCTATTCACAATAAACTTAGGGGAAGATGTAGGCGGAGGAACTCTCCAACCACCGCCACGACCTCCCCTAAATGTTGCAACCGAAGAAAACGAAGAAGAAGAAGAAGAAGAAGAAGAAGAACTAACCCCTCCAGAAGCAGACGAAGAACCAGCGGAAGCCCCTGCCACAGAAAACAACGCCCCCCAAGAAACAGAAAACGAAATCAACGAAACAGTCCCAATCGTTCCAATAACGCAATGGACAAACCCTTTCGCTGATGTCACGCCCAACGACTGGTTTTACCCTG
>Ga0123355_10019104_pt1 | contig 10902 bp, 8 predicted proteins | sample TergutEmb28metaG_3_FD_89872 | JGI IMG/M metagenome (GOLD analysis project Ga0123355, IMG submission 89872) | Embiratermes neotenicus P1 segment gut microbial communities from Petit-Saut dam, French Guiana - Emb289 P1 | ecosystem: Host-associated > Arthropoda: Insects > Digestive system > Gut ...
ACTGAACTTGCGTAAGGTAGACGTACAGAAGCCAATCCAACCATGCCTGACTGAACTTGCGTAAGGTAGACGTACAGAAGCCAATCCAACCATGCCTGACTGAACTTGCGTAAGGTAGGCGAAAAAATGCAGGATTAGGGTTAAGGAATGTTTGGTAGAAGCAGAGAAATGACAAATGCAGTGGATATTGCTTGACAAAAATTATTAGAACAGCTGAATGGTGGGAACAGCGACATAATTTACTACCAGATATAGTGGATGTAAACGCTCTTTTAAACTGGGAAACATAATGAGAGAGCAAACAGCGTTGTCAGGGTCAAGGGTTGGCGCGGCTAATCTAAACTAAACGTTGTGTGAAGAACAACGTTCCTTCGGTCTCACTGTTCTTCCAACTTATTTTCTTTTTCTGAATGTGTATCAAGAATACCGTCTTCTACTATGTGACGTCATGCAGTCAGGTACCCTACGTGATGACGTCAGCTCCTGCTACTACACGCAACTTCCTACACCTCCACTCATATTCTGGAAAGTACATTTTCTTGCAGGTTTTTCCGTTTTGGCAGCGGTAGGGATGAGATATCAATTCTGGGGCATGACACCTGCGTCTTGGATTTGGGTTATAGGAATTTCGTAACATTATAGTGGTTCAAACGTATAAGAAGACTTGAGGGGTGTCTGACCGTGCATCTTCTTCATGAAATAATGTGAAATGCCAACTTGATGCAGTAAGGTAATTTTATTGGTGTATTCTCAGCTCGATATGTTTCGGGTAGATACGCCCTTCATCAGGAGCATTAGATGTTGAGTTGCAGCGTATGGTTTTCTGCACCGAGTTTCTGGATGGATGTGCGTCGCTGCATAGGTCGGGTGCACGGTACGGATGGTGCCGTGCGACACGCACGGCACCATCCGTACCGTACACCCGAACTACGCAGCGACTCTCAAGACAACCACCCATCCAGAAACTCGGTGCAGAAAACCGTACGCTGCAACTCAACATCTAATGCTCCTGGTGATGTGCGTATGTACCCGAAACATGTCGAGCTGAGAATACGCCAATAAAATTACCTTGTTGCATTAAGTTTGCATTTCACATTATTTCACGTATAAGAAGACGTTTGGATTAAGACAATGAGGCAGTTCTTTATCTCGAAGCTGCGGGAACACAATATCCAGTAACCTAGCGTCTTATCCGTATGGCAATGCGGACTATACCCAAACTTTTTCACTTCCTCTTTTACGGTAGAGGTTTCCTCTTTAGGTTCTTCAACCATTTGCTATACCATCTCTCTATTCACATCCTGAAAGATTTCCTCCCCTCCTTGCCTTCTGGACACACGTTTTCTTCCCAGTCGGTAAACGTCTACCAGACAACACGGTGTAACATTCCAGACGACAGAAATCTTCATAGTTACCTTCGGGAGAACTTCAAAACTATGAATTTCTTTTGCGTTTCTCAAATGCAATATTTCTAACACACCAAACATGCAGTGTTTCAGGAAATACTAACAACGTTGAGACGTAGCAGGTCATTCCGTGACTGCACTGCGAAATACACAGTTTGGGATGCGTCACACTCTTGTCTCGGTAACTAATGTTTAGCGGGTATGATAAAGTAGCTGAAGAATATTATTTTTTGTCATTTATATCAATGGTTACTATTTGCATGATTGTAATAAGGCAAGAAGAAGTAGATAAATCGTCCCAAGAACAGATCTGTTGAGAGTATGGTAAGAACAATATTTCTTTACAGTTATGGTATCTATTTGTTTGTCTAATTTGGGGCGATATGTTCTGCCTTCAGTAGTTACTAAATGCGCCAATACAATTCAGTACATTAGGGATATCTGAGAAGTTATTTGTAAGCTTGGTAGGGGAAGCTCAAGATTTTGTGCCGAACGAAAAGAAAGAAAGGAAAAAGAAAGAGGAAAATAAGTTAGTAGTTTTATCGAAGTGACTGAAATTTAGACAATCTCTTTATGGAATGACCTATAATATCGGATACGGTGACAGGTCGTTTGGTAAGGTTGGTATTATTTAACATTTTGTTGTGACTATAGCCAAAATAATTTAATTGTAAAGTAGAGCAACGTTTGAAAAATATGATTTTCCTCAGTGCTATTTCGGTTTAATAAAAACCGAGTTACTGCCATCCGAAAGTTTCTGCATAGTGCCAAATGACTGTGTTGTGCTACTGACCAGTTATTAAGGCGTGAAAATAAGTTTAATGTCACTTAATTCCCTTTCATGGAAATTGTAGACGGTACGAAAATTGTTTGAATTTAGAAAGGTTTTCAGACTACTCAGTATACGGTATATTAATTACTCTGACCACAACTAAATGTTCGAAATGATCACATAGAAATTTTAGATGTTTGTGAGATTTCAGTATTGAATAATGAAGTATCACCAACTAAACGAATTTATTCTCACTGCTTATTTTTCAGACGGGGAGAAATGCTTAAAAAATTAGAGTCTAGATACCTGAAGGAAAGGTAACATTGTGAAGATCGATTTATGTAAATGAATGAAACAGCTTTGGGTATTAAAGGAATAGTTTTGTTGGTGACGAACTTGACTTACTTGGCTCAGAATATTGAAAAACGGAGCAATATTTTGAAGACGGTATTTAACCTTCAAGTTTCATGAAGTATGAGGAACTACAGAGATGAACTGGCCAACTGTTGACTCTTCCACAGGGATTCTGTTTCACGGCGTTAAATACTTAATGTTTCCTTAATTTTATCATAGGTTATTAGAAAAGTATATTCTCAACAGTGATAATTTTATCTCTGAATATTTATAAAGAAAATGAAGGGTTTGAGACTAGGTTTGCGAAGGGATTAGACAAGTAAGATACTTTTTTTCGTGTAATGTGATGGAGAAAACAAATTAGATCCCGATTTGTTGTGGCTTGAAACGAATTGGGACAAATGGCAGAGACAAAATAGCGAAAGAAATGCTGAATTCACAAGTATTGGATTTATAGGAACAAAATATTTTCACTACAGACACTTTATAACCTTAACAAACAACGTGACTGCGGGATATATTAACGTTCCATATCGAACTGCTACTTCTTATGACGTACGGCAATTACAGGAAATGAGAAACATAGGTACTAAGTATTTTCAAAAATAAATTATAAGGGATTCGAAAATTTACATTGCGTTCTTTGGGAAAATTGCGGGAATATTTGACTAATTTAAATGACATTGTTCAGCCGAAAGAAAAAAAATTACACTTACTATTTATATGTTACATTGTTGTGTGCAGCGCTATAGTTCATATATATATATATATATATATATATATAGCGCTACAGATTAATATAGAGTTCTACACCTTATATACAAGGCTACCTGTTAATATAGAGCTGTACACTTTTGTATATAGCGCTACATATTTATAAATAACGCTACGGATGTATATACAGAGCTACAGTTTTGTTTACAGATAAGTTATTTATATACTGCGCTGCATGTTATTTAGAGCCCAACAAGATTTTATACAGCGCTGTACTTCTATGTACAGCACTACACATTTATATACAGATCTATATTTCATATACAGTTCCGCGGGTTTGTGTAAACAAATACATTTGTAGAGGAACAATTAGATGCAACAATAACAATTTATTGATCTTCAAATTAGCTCAACATGTTTCGGACAATTCTTTGCCCATCTTCTGGGGCGCAAGACTGTGAATTACAGCATGTGGTATATTGTCCTGTAAAGATGGATTTTTGCATCTAGTTGGTCCTCTACTTTATTTATGTCGATGATGCATGGTCAAACACACATCAAATACATTTTTATATACAGAACGACAGGTTGTATACAACTCACACGTTTTATAGGCTTTACGTCTTACAAACAGCGCTACCGGTTTATATACAGCTCTACAATTTACATTGATCACAACACTAGAGGTTTGCAAGAAAATTCCTTTTTGTTTATTTCAACCAGAAAGAAAGCACTGACATAAAATTCTACGCTACAATTAATAAAAAGAAATTTCTATATCTATTATTCTTGTAATAATGTATAGACGATTTTGTAGTTAATTCAATATCTTCAAAACCGTTGGAAATTTTCTTCACTTGCTGAATTACCGTTTCTTCCTTCACGTTGACATTGCTCCAGATAATTTATACCTGCGTTGGAATGAGTCACAGAATTGAAGAAAAGTGTCGCCTATCTAGGCCTCTTTAGTGAAAGAGGATGCATAAATGCCAAGGAATTTCGAATAAAACTGATTGGATTATTTGTTAACAAATACACGTGTGAACAATAATGTCTTAAGGAAGTTCAACACAGCAAAGTCAAGGGTATTCATGACAGTCTTTAGATGCATCATCCGCGTTGTGTTTTCTGCACATTAGGAGGGGGTTGGTACGTCACAGTTGTGTTTTGACGTACCTACCCCCTCCTAATTTGTATTCATGACAGTTTTTCCCTTATCACCAACATACTTACATCTAATATTGGTACAAGTTTGTAGTACACGCTGTTACACCAGTCTGGATGACACACTTTAAAACCTAGTCTTAATTTCATATACCAGCTGTTAAAACATTAAGAATCTCTGCAGTTTGCCCACACATTTTATTATTGTTTTTCATGTATTTCTCAAAATTAACACGGATTATAACCCTATACAGTATTAGCCAACTGGTCTCCCTAGTGGACACTGAGTGTGTTCTCTGTGGGGTAAAGCTAAATCTGTATTAGTTCTTATAATGTAGATGGAAGTCATTGTACCTTGAGTTAATACAGATAGTTTCTATTTCATTACTCGTTCACAAATTTGCTCTGAATTAGAACGTACTTCCACATTGGCTTGTTGTCTTTTACCGACCCAGCAACACAACTGCAGCTCTAAATCCAGTCTTCCAGACATCATAATGTCTACCTTCTACCCGCTGCAAAAACATACTCCTCCTTCAACTGGTGTCTTGGGGTTCCATTCATAAGGACCCTTAAGCTTCGCATTCCACCTGAATCTAAATCACTGTTTCAGTAAAACAGCCTTGTTACTTATTATGGATAAATCAGTTAATGCATAAAGTAAACATCTTTTCATCTTACTCGTTTCTGAATAAATTATTCTAATTAAAAATTTTATTAAATAAAATTGGTTTACTTATAAAAGTCACACCTAGAATGGCATAATCATTCTCATGAAATTCGTTATTTAATAATTCTGTAACTGTCCATTAACCTATGCATTTCAAAAACATCAATAAATTATTTTAAACATAACGTATCACTTGTGTAATCATTATCTTACTCCAGTCATTTGTGAATAAAAACTTCTGTTGATTTAGCATCTGTAAGTAACTATGAAGCACTTATGTGAGGAACGTGCTTCGTATTTCGGAAGGGCCTATTTCGAATCTCGGTTGGAGTGCCGGCTACCCAATCTGAAGTTTTCATGAATTTCTCAATCCGTTGAAGCAAATATTGGAATAGGTTCTAGAAGTGGGTTACGATAACTTCATTTACAACTTGTCCGAGTCACATGATAGTATCGTAATGGAATTCATCCAGTTGTGTCTTCAGAAAAAATATTCAAAACTGGTGTAATGAAAACAAGTGTACAGGCCGAGATATAAAAAGTACGACGTCGAAGACCAACCTTCAAATTACTCAATATTTTATAAAGTATACTTCTAAGATTAATGAATCTTAGTAACAGTCCGAAAACTTAGAGACTGTGAGCGACGACATTCTGCCACATACTGTCCACTCTTGGCGTGACATATACTAGAAATCAACCAGTCTACATCTTACAACCAGCCGACATCTTTAAAAAACACCACATTTAATATTTTAATATCTATAAATATAACATTACCGCCTTCGCCATTTTTTCTTAGAATTTCATAAAAAAAGAACATTATTATTATTATATTCCCACAATTACTCTTCAGCTACCATCGAGCATACATAATTTTAAAATGTTATGTTCAAACAAACATATTGTAAAACTGTGCGATCCCACATGAAATGTGATGATGTTTTGTATATTGCATTTTCTTACCTGCGTTTTAATCTCAGAAGAGTGCAGATCTAAAAAAAGGGAGTTATTTTAGACTGAATTTTATTGTTTCAAATATTTCAGATAATAGTCCTACCATTCTACACTACATAATCCAAACAGGTAAGAAACTGTCGCTACACAACCGAACCATATTTTAGTGTGTTATTTAGCACCTTTGGGCAATTGCTGAGTTCAAATAGCGTCACTTATAGATAAATGAATGAGTACGGAGCACTGGTGTAGTGATACTGACAAGGGGACAACAGAAGTGCTCAGTGAAATTCCTGTTCCGAGGCCACTTTTTCCACCATAAACCCCACGTAGAATTACCTGGGATCGAACACTGGCGTCCGAGGTTTCAGGCCGACGAATGACTTGCCTGAGCTAAGTATCCTCCCGTACTCATGTTACTAACTTCATCATACAGATAACTCAAACCCAGCCCCCATTCATAACTACCAAGTCGGTCATCGTCACTAAAAATTTAACGTTGATGGGAGCCACCAGGTACAGCCCACCACACCGATGACGGAATGCGTCGTCTGTTTCAGCGTCAGCCACAGTCACTCGCACGGTGGTGGGGACAAGCAAGCACTGTCCCGCGACGATCAGAGCCAGTCACTGTGTGGCAAGCGAACTAGTAACACACGGGCGAGTGCCTCATCATGTCCGGCGCGGTATGATAGTGCGTGTAGCGTGCGATGACACCCAGTCATGGTTAAGGTGTTTCTTCACCTGGGTTGGCTGGTAGCTTTTTTAGTGGCAGTTTCTGTAGCCAGAGCCGTGCACCCGCGGGTGTACCCACCACCACAATACGAACTCATCTTACCGGCTGGTGACCGGTCTTTGCACGGCGGCACAGCTGCCCCTCCGGCGGATCAAGACGTCGCCGACGACGGGGCAGTACGCAGTGAGAGAAGCACCAATCTGTCCCACATCACGGGCACCGCGCGCAAGATTCAAATGCACATCAAGAACAAGTATCTGCAGATCCTCCCGGACGGAACCGTCAACGGAACCACCGAAGATGACAGTGATTACAGTGAGTACAGCCCGTGACAAAGTAGTTTAGAGTTGCAGCGTTAACGTACTGCTTGTACGACAAGCGTTCACGCAAACTGTTTGGAAGCACGATAACAAGGAAATGGTTTGTTTTTGGAATCGAAAAATCACATCAAATTGCCTTTATTATGATCACGTTTAAAGTAAATATGAAGCCTAAGAGCATGAATGTGGTTTGTTTCCATAATCTATGCAATTAATAGGAATTATTCTTATATCCAGATATATGATTATGCAAAAAGTTCTGCAATTGAAAGGCAGGAACATTTTTGTTTGCAGAATTCAAATAATGCAGATTAGATCTTTTACTACGATGAAGAGACATTAAATAGTTTTGTAAAATAAATGCAGGATTTATGTTGTTTCTGGATTCCGTATAACTCCTTAGGCCACCTTACCATAAATATGTATTACAACGATTTTATATGTAAATGAAGGAAATTGTTTCTTTCCAGAATCGAGGTAAAGCGTGAATGTGTTGTTCTTGTGATAAATGTGCATAGAAATGACACTGCTTGGCACGTAATAATAGGAACTGCTTTGTTTCGATAACCCTTACGCTGTTATTCTTGAGCACATTGGGCGTAGTTCTATAACAAATGCTTAAGCTCACGATGAAATATTTTGTATCACGAAATCTGAAAAATTATCTATTTTTCCTTGATTCAAGTGACGAGTATAATTCTCATCTTGTCGTAAATGTTCAATGAAATAATTATGGAACACGAGTGAATTAGTATATTATGTTAGTGTAATCCATGTAACGTGTACGAATTTTGAGGTAAATGTGCAGCAAGAGAGAGGAAGAGGATTAAACATTTTGTTCCTAGCAACCAGGTAGCGCGGATTTTGCTATTCTTGCAACGAGATACTTCAAATATGCTCATTTGAAAGACTCAGATATTTCGTTTTCACAATTCATACAATGTGTAGGTGAGCTATTATTAAGATAAATATGCGAAAAAAATGAATATGAATCCATATGTGCAACGTGACAGTGCTATTCTTTCGATAATTGCTCATGAAAACAGTTTTAGAGAATTTATATATCCTGTGTTCAGAATAAATTCTCGACACATGTGACAGTGCTCCATCGATGTGACTCTTGTGTGATGTTTGTTTTGTAGTAATGTTCGTTCTGGCTGGGGATTGCTCAGCTGTGCGCTAATTTCATGTGCATTTGTGAACTCGAGTTCATTGCCCTGCCTACACGCCCATCCCCCTTTACGTTTGACAACACATTTGTGATTTGTAATTCTGCATTTGTGTTTGTGAGGAATTCGAAGTGCAGTTTTCATCAGCTATTGAAAAACTTCCCAGAAGTATTCGGGCACAGATCAAAGTTTCAATTGTTACGCGGGCTGCCGGACCTAAAGGGGTCTGCTGGTGCATGTGACATGGTAAAGAACAAAGGTGCATTCCGGTTAAGATTAAAGACAAATAGATGTGCTATTACTTGATTAGTTGTGTTTTATTTGATTTAATTTAAATTATTTTATATATGTGACTGATAACCATCTATAGTTTTATTTCTGCAACGTAATTCGTATGAAATGTACATGGTGCGACACTTTCTTGATACAGAGAGGGCTAAGAATTTTTGAAAAATGTGGAGAATTTTCAGTGTTATGAAAAGGTGTAAGAAATCAAAATTATATACGGTACACTGAGAAGTTACGACCAGATTAATTTCAAGGAATTAGAATACGTTCACATTCGAATCTTGTCGCGTTCCCTCTGCAGACATAAAGATCGACTTCAGTTTTACAACTCCACACGCTCAATGTACCTAAAGACTTGAATCTTTATTAACATAGCTGTAAGAACATCAGATTACAATTTTACCCGTTAGGTTTCTGAATTTTAGATGGTGTTACTGTATATGTGGGTATAGTGTGGGTGTTTTTGATCCAAATGAAGGATAGAATACTCAGATATAAGGGAGAGATAAAGTAGCAGGAGGATAGAGAATATTGCATAATGGAGAATGATGAGATATGTGCTCTTTGCCAGACATTATTAAATTGTTAATATCAAGGAAAATGAGTTGAGAGGAAGATATAATATGAATGGGAAAGTAGAGAAATGCTTATAAAATTTTAGTGAGGAAACTTGCAAGGAAAAGCCTATTTGGGTGATAGGCCTGTATGGGGAACGTTTTCGAAAAGTATCATAAAGAAATGGGGTGTGACAATGTGGCCTTGATTCATGGTGGTCTATTTGGGCATGGCATTGATCAGGGTTGTTAATGACGCGGAATTTCTGTGGTCGCTGATTTAAGAGGGGCTGGAACGTGCGTACTGGTTGTTGTAGTTGTTCGTATTTACATTCTTATTTACTAAAAACTGGAAGCCCAGGACGGTAATTTTCCCATTGTGACGGATTGCTTCCTTTATTTTTGTGCAACCTTCCTTACACCTCTTTAGCATTACGATCGGGTTTTGACCACAATTTTCCTCTATTTTCACGTGAACATTTGTTTTGTGTTAAATTGATACTTTCATTTTCGGAAGACCGAGTTGTATAAGAATTGTCGAAAACTGTTTAACCCTAATTGTAGATATGTTTGTCGGAAGTTCGTCGTTCGTATTTTAAATACAGCCTTCCTGTATTAGGAAAACATAATCAAACATACTTAAACCCAGATTCGTTTGTAATTTCGTGGTTTATTTACAACACTTTTCAAATTGGAGGCTGTTCGGTGTCGAATAACGTATTAACTGTGAGCGATGAATTGGGAAGAAAAGAAAGCGCTAGATTAGCCTTTAATTTATTTTCCAACTATTTGCTTTCATAACTCGAGGACAAGAAAAAAAAACTTAGACCGGGATTCGAACCCTTTACGCGTGAATTCCTTCTTTATCTCCACACGTCGGTATAAAAGCTTTGAATAGATCTCAAGTCGAACATTTTTGTCACGAATGCCCATATGTTTAAAGCAATTCGTTAGTACGCAGCAAAATATTGAGTGTTAATTGATCTATTTTGGGGCAACTTAACGACAATGCGTAGGATTTAGCATCTAATGGGGCTGACTGTAGCCTGTCTTAATTTACTATTCCACCATTTGCACGTTACACAGTGACGAAATTCGTGGAAACCTTCAGACAGGTTACGCGACATTAGGGCTGACAGACAGACAGCGCCGTAGAGTGCCGTACACTCAATGAACACGTCGGTGCGATCAACACACAGAGGGTTTAAGATAGTGATACAGAGCTTAAGTTTTTACAGCCAGCCTGTTCAAGCCTTCGTGATGGACAACACTGGAGGCAATGCAGCGGAAAGGCTAATGAGCCGTAGAATCAGTTGTAGCGCAGCCGGAGACCGAGCCATAGAGTAAATGTAGCCTCACTTGTAGCACAGCCTTAGGCTTATTTGCAGCGAGCCGTACTATCAGTTGTAGCGCAGCCGTGTATTCAGTCGTAGTAAACCGCATACTCTCTTGTAGCGCACCCGTGTACTCAGGTGTAGTATGCCGTAGACTCTGTTGTATCGCAGGGTGTAGAAATCCGCATAATCTGTTGTAGCGCATCCGTGTACTCAGGTGTAGTAAGCCGTAGACTGTTATAGCGCATCCGTGTACTCAGGTGTAGTAAGCCGTAGACTGTTGTAGCGCATCCATGTACTCAAGTGTAGTAAGCCGTAGACTGTTGTAGCGCATCCGTGTACTCAGGTGTAGTAAGCCGTGACTGTTATAGCGCATCCGTGTACTCAGGTGTAGTAAGCCGTAGACTGTTGTAGCTCATCCGTGTACTTAGGTGTAATAAGCCGTAGACTATTGTAGCGCATCC
>Ga0123355_10019105_pt1 | contig 10902 bp, 8 predicted proteins | sample TergutEmb28metaG_3_FD_89872 | JGI IMG/M metagenome (GOLD analysis project Ga0123355, IMG submission 89872) | Embiratermes neotenicus P1 segment gut microbial communities from Petit-Saut dam, French Guiana - Emb289 P1 | ecosystem: Host-associated > Arthropoda: Insects > Digestive system > Gut ...
ACGCATTTCAAGTAACCCGCTGTGTTCGCCTTTAAGCTGTATCAATGCCGCAGCGTGTTGTTGCGCCAGTTCGATGCGTTCTTGTGCAGTTGGCTCAGGAAGGATTTCGCCTGTTGCCAGAAGGTGATTGCAACGACGAAAAATCCAAGGATTCCCACACGCGGCACGCCCTATCATCAGCGCATCAACACCACTTTCATCAAGACGTTTTTTTGCGGTCTCAGGGGCGGCAATGTCGCCGTTTCCAATCACAGGAATACTCACAGAATCTTTTACTGCGGCAATAGCATCCCAGTCAGCAAAACCGCTGTACATTTGCGGTCTGGTACGCCCGTGTACAGTAATTGCATTTGCGCCGCTCGCTTCGATAACACGTGCCACTTCCAGATAGTTCCTGTTTTCAAAGTCGTATCCTAAGCGGATTTTAGCAGTAACAGGCTTAGTTGTGGCGACCTTCACAGCAGTCACGATTTCGCCGATAAGGCGCGGATTGCGCATCAGGGCAGATCCATCGCCATTTCGCACAATTTTTGGGGCGGGACAGCCCATATTTATGTCAATTATGCTGAATTTGCTGTATTCAAGTCGGCCCGCGATTTCGCCCATAATGGCGGGGTCGCTTCCAAATATTTGCACGGATGACGGTGCATCACCATCGTCGGTCGCTAAAAGGTCATTTGTACGCTGATTTCCAAAATGAATTGCTTTCGCGCTGACCATCTCCGTAACAGTCAAAGCGGCACCCATTTGGCGGCAAATCTTGCGAAACACAAGGTCAGTAATGCCGGCCATTGGCGCCATAATGAGCTTGCCATCCAACTGCACGTTGCCGATTTTCATAAACAATCATCTGAGTTCATATCGTGAATCAGCCGCAATCCTTCTAAGGTGAGTGCAGGTTCGATGTGGTCGAAAACCTTTGTGCCAAGGGAGATTGTGCTTGCCAGACCACCCGTGGCGACAACAAGGGCATTGGGCTCTCCCATCTCTTGCCGCAGGCGATTGACAATGTACTCTGTTTCACCGATTCTGCCGTACAAAATGCCTGCCTGTATACTTTCAGTTGTAGAACTAACAAGCAAAGATGTGGGCAAAAGTAACTCCACTTTGCCGAGCAATGCCGCTTTTGTAAACAATGCGTCAGCAGAGATTTTTATACCGGGGGCAGTGATTCCTGTCAGAAATACGCCATCTTTTGTCATAGCATCATAGGTGGTTGCAGTTCCATAATCAATAACAATCACAGGGCCGCCAAAGAGTTTATACGCCGCAACGCAGTTGACAATTCGGTCTGCGCCCAGTTCGCGCTCACCAACACTATTCAGGGTTATACCCAGCTTTAAAAACTTGCTGACAATCATTGGGATTGCATTAAAATATTTCCTAAAGCCGTTGGTAAGGCTGTACATAATATTTGGTACTACCGATGATATAATTATGCTTTTAACAGCAGTAACATCAATTTTGGAATGAGTAAACAAAGAGTAGATAAACAGCCCCATTTCATCTGAGGTGCGATTTTCCCCGGTCGCCATGCGCCAGGATTTAATCAGCGTTTTGCCTTCATACAGACCCAATACGATATTAGTATTTCCAACATCAACAACCAGTAGCATTATATCCTCCAGTTTCGTCAGCGCATCGCAGAGATACCTCTCCCGATGCAAATATTTCGGTCGCACCGCATTCTTTTTGCAAAATGATACATCCGGTATCATCAATGTCGATGGCAATGCCGCGAAATTTCCTGTCGCCGCATAAAATCACACAATCGCGACCCAAATTGATGCAAAGCCGTCTGTAATCAGCAAGAATTGGCGCAAAACCTTCCGTGCATAACCGATTGTAACAGGCGTACACACTATCAACAATTACGTTCAAAAGCAGTTGTACACTCCACTTTCGCCCGGTTTTAATGAACAGGCTTGTTGCAACCGCCGCCAACTCATTAGGAAACTGTGCGTTGTTTACATTAACGCCAATGCCCAACACAAAGTATGCCCCTGCTTCAGCAGAAATACGCTCACACGAAATCCCGCAAACCTTGCCGCCATCCAGCATAATGTCGTTTGGCCACTTTAGACCTACATCCAGATTAGCAAAGCCGGAGATAGCCTGCGCAACCGCCAAGCCGGCAACAATTGACATAGGCGCAAATTCTGCATCAGATGGGGCTTTAAGCCCAATTGATACTGCAATACTGTTTGCGCCATCAGAAAACCAATATCTGCCATGCCGCCCATAGCCTGACAGCTGATTCCAAGTATAAACTGCCGTGCCGTGGATGTCTGAAGTAACAGCAAGTTCCTTTAAATACGTGTTTGTTGACGCGGTTTCGGGCAAGTGCATAAAATTCATTTGTCAAATTTTGACATAAAACGCTGCACATCAATCACAGCGCGTTGATGAGTACCTTTGCCGATAAGACCCTTTTCGTCAAACGCCTCAACTTCAAATTCCAGCAATCTGCCGTTGATGCCAACAAGCCTTGTTATTGCCGACACTTTTGCGCCAATTGGCGTGGCTGACACGTGTTGCACATTTACTGCGGTGCCAACGGTCGTACTGCCTTCGGGCAATTCACTTTGCACACAAAACGCCGCCGCTTCTTCCATCAGCAAAATCATTGCGGGCGTTGCAAAGACATGCACTGCCCCGCTACCCATCACAGCCGCGCTGTCTTGCTCACGCGCTGTACGCTCCAGGGTATACGTCATTCCAATTTCCATCAATTTCCACCATCCAAGTCAAATGAATCGATTTTCGTCTCAAAATCCATAAACCCGCTGTCCTCAAAGACACCTGCATCAACGACGGGCTTCCAATTATCGCCCTTTGCGGGCAATGGCGGGTCAAACAGACCGCGAAACTCTTCATTGGTAAGTTTTTCTTTTTGAATGAGCAATTCGGCAGTTTTATGCAGAGTGTCGATGTGCTTTTGCAGCACTTCAAGTGCTTGTGAATACCCTGTGTTAACAAATCGCTCAATCTCTTTGTCAATTGTAGATGCAACAGTCTCGCCATAATTGCGGGTTTGTCCAATATCGCGGCCAAGAAAAACCTCTTCGTTGTCCGTGCCAAACAATATAGGACCCAAAACCTCACTCATGCCGTATTTCGTCACCATATTGCGGGCAATGCCTGTGGCACGCTCGATGTCATTAGACGCGCCCGTTGTGATGTCTTTTAACACAAGATATTCTGCGGCACGGCCGCCCATAAAACCAACAATCTCTTGTTCCATGCGTTTTTTAGTCAGATACATGCGGTCTTCGGCCGGCAGCGGCATGGTGTAGCCACCCGCCATGCCTGTTGGGATAATCGAAATCAGATGCACGGCATCAAGCTGGTCAAGCACCTCCATAACAATTGCGTGGCCCGCCTCGTGATATGCAGTAATGCGCTTTTCTTTTTCGGTAACAACGCGGCTCTTTTTCTCAGTACCTACAGCAACTTTCACGAATGCAAGGCGAATTTGCGCCATGCTGATTTCTTTTTTGTTATCACGTGCAGACAAAAGAGCGGATTCATTGAGAAGATTTTCCAAATCAGCACCTGTAAAACCTGATGTAAGGCAAGCAAGGGCGTGTAAATCCACATCCTGCGCCAATTTTTTGCCCCGCGCATGTACGCCGAGGATAGCCTCACGACCCTTTACATCAGGGCGACCGACAACAACGCGCCTGTCAAAGCGACCCGGACGCAACAGGGCAGGGTCAAGGATGTCGGGGCGATTTGTTGCGGCAAGGATTATTATGCCCTCATTAACGCCAAATCCATCCATTTCTACTAAAAGTTGGTTAAGTGTTTGTTCACGCTCGTCATGACCGCCGCCTAAACCTGCGCCGCGCCTACGGCCAACAGCGTCAATTTCGTCAATAAATACGATACAGGGTGCGTTTTTCTTGGCCTGCTCAAACAAATCACGCACGCGCGATGCACCAACGCCGACAAACATCTCAACGAAATCAGAGCCGGAAATTGAGAAAAACGGAACGCCGGCCTCGCCGGCAACAGCACGCGCCAACAAGGTTTTGCCCGTGCCGGGAGGACCAACAAGCAACACGCCCTTAGGGATACGCGCGCCAATATCAACGAATTTTGATGAATGTTTAAGGAATTCGACAATTTCTTCCAAATCGGCCTTTTCTTCTTCAAGGCCCGCCACATTGTCAAACGTCACTTTGCGCCTATCGTCAACAATTGCCTTTGCACGGCTTTTGCCGAAGGACATCACACGATTTCCGCCTCCGCCGCCGCCTCCGCCGCCCTGCATTTGATGGATAAGGAAAAACACCAGCATCAGCGGCAACATCAATATAAGAAAAGGCGTCAGCAAATTAAGGAAAAAATTGGATTGCGGAATAGATGCTTCCAGCGACAGATTGTGGTCAACCATATGCAGATGAAGTATCTGCATAAAGGTATTAACGTCAGGAACAGCGAAATTGTGGGTGTTGGCACCCACCATAAGCCCATCGGGCAAAAGTGTGACCTCTACATTAGCAGCACCACCAACCTCCGAATGGCGGCGAATGTAGACGGACTGCACCTCGCCGGCGTCCAAGGCGGCGATAAAGTCGCTGTACGTAAAGGATTCGCCGGCATTGCCGCCTGCATTCATGTTCAGCGCGACAAAAATAAAAATGATAAACACAATTACGGACAAATATATGCCGAAATTTCTTCTTTGACCAGTCATTTGAACCTCCGTTTTCGTTATACAGTAAAATTATATTAGGCATCCCAAACTTGCAAGTAAAGTGGGCAAGAATTTCCAACAGGTTTGAACTTGTCAGATTTAACCAATCCATCCAAAATCAACACAATATCAGAGCCGCAGGCGACAAAAACCGCAGTTTTACGCTGATGGCGCGGGATTTTTTTATCAATAAAATAATCCTTGATTTTTTTTGTGCCGACAGCATCAAAGCGTATTGTGTCGCCCGGCAGGCGCGACCGCACCTGCATCTTTTCTATTATATCACAATCAAGCAACATTGTAAAAGCATTTTCTTTTGTGACGCAGTCATAAAGACCGATGTACTTGCGGTAACTTGGCACGTATACAGCTTCGCCTTTGGACAGGTTGACGAAAAATGCCTCGCTGGCGCGACGTTTTCTTATGCAAATGTTCTCATAAACCCTTTCGGCAACAAAATTTTGCGGAAGTGTGACCATAGAGCCGCTAATATTGCCGCACAAGTCAAGAATAGCATCAACATGTGCAAAACTGATGTTGGTAGAACTGCCATACACGGTGGCAAGCCCGATACGCACTATGCGGCGGCGAATGGCAATATCGTGCTGTAACAATGCCTCAATATCAAGTGACAATTCTTCTTGCGCATAATTCTGCACATGAATTGCACATATATCATAAGAATTTTTGGCTATATTGTCCAAAAACGCATTTTCGGCGGCACTAACCTCAACCATACGCGCCAAAGCCGCATATGCAGATGGGCCAAACTCCTGTGTGATGATGGGGAGCAATTTGTTACGAATCCTGTTGCGTGTATGTGCGTTATCAAGGTTTGTTGCATCAGTACAGTATTCCAGGGCATTTTCGCGGCAATACGCCTCTATTTCGGCGCGTTCTATATCAATGAGCGGACGAATGACATGTCCATTAACAGGACGGATGCCACGCAATGCGCCCGCACCACGAAAAGCCTGCATCAAGGCGGTTTCGACCACATCGTTTCTGTTGTGGGCAACTGCAATTTTTTCGTAGCCAAATTGCATTCTCGTTTGCTCAAAACAACTGTATCGCAGATTACGCCCTGCCTCTTCAATGCTGATGCCATCACGCTTTGCGATGGCCGCGACATCTTCTTTATACTCAATCAAAGGGACGTCCAATTTCTTGCAAAATTCTCTGCAAGCATCAGCATCTGCATCTGCATCTGCACCGCGCAAGCCGTGATTGACATGGACGCACACAATGAGACTGCAAGGGTATGTTTTGCGCAAAAAATGCAGCAACGAAACAGAATCAGCACCACCCGAAAGCCCCAGCACAAAGCTGGTGTGACTTGTCGCCATTGCATATTTTGTTATTGTTTTCATAACCTGTGATGTCATCAACAACCTCAATTCTCAAAAAATGTTATTCATATTCTACGAAAGTTTTATGAATAATAAATGTACAAAATGCTCAAACAGAAAGGCGGTTGATACGCATGATACGCAGGTTTGCACTACTTTTTGCACTGGCTTTTACACTCGCGGCGGGAGTTATGTGCGTCAGAAGACTGTACGCAACACCCTTAGAGACCATTGAGGGGCTGGCATTAGGGGATCAGGCCGTTGTGCCGATTATTATGTATCACGCGCTGGAGGCCGCGCCGAGTAACAAATGGGAGATAACAACTGCCGATTTTGAGTCAGATTTAAAATACCTGGCACAGCATGGCTATACAGCTGTTGTGATGCAGGATTTGATTGATTTTGTCCATAACGGCCGGCCGCTGCCGGATAAGCCAATTGTGCTGAGTTTTGACGATGGACGCAGCCCGACTATCACGATTATCACCGAATTGCTGACGAAATATAACGCAAAAGCGTCCATGGCGATTATCGGGGCAGAGACGGATAAGTATACGCATATCAAAAAAACGAAAAAAATCAAGAAAAATCCGCATATGACGTGGGAAGAGGTGCAGACAGCGGCACAAAGCGGCGTTATTGAAATCAGCAGCCACACATACGATTTGCATGGACACAATGGAGCAAAAAAGCGGCGCGGCGAAAGTGAAGGGGCATATCGCAAGCGTTTTTTGGCGGATTTGCAAAAATTTGCGGAAGTATTGCACGAAAACGCTGATTTGGCGGCAAACACGCTGGTATATCCGCTGGGAGCAATCAGTCCCATGTCTGACGATATTATTAGGGAAGCAGGGTATTTGGCGAGTCTTTCTTGTAACGAAAAAAGCAATATGCTGGTTGTAGGGGATTACGACTGTCTCTATAGCCTAAATCGCTATTTGCGGCCGCCGCATCGCAGCAGCGCGGACTTTTTCGGTCGCATTTTGTCAAATGAATAAATCAAATAAATCGTTAGCTATACAGTGCCAACGATTGTGATATTCAAAGCATCAGGGTCATTTGCCAAATTGATATAGTCATAGTCGCCGGGGTTATTTGGGTCAAATACACGCAGAACGGGACGCATCATAAAATTAGAATTATTACGCACCACAACGGCGTGCATTCCGTTGGATAAAATTACGGTCAGACCAATAGGAAATGGCGCAATGGTCTTTGCGAATACATCAACAAGCTCTGGATTAAAATGATACCCGGAGTTTCCAAGTATGTATTCATAGCTCTCTGACGCCACCTGCGCTTTTTTGTAGACACGCGATGCGCCAATTGCGTCATATACGTCAGCCATCGCAATGATTTGGGCAAATAGCGGAATCTGATTGCCAACCAGTTTTAGTGGATAGCCTGTGCCGTCAAAACGCTCGTGATGACTTAAAACAGAGCGATTTATATATGAAGGCTGCTGCAATACCTCCTTAGAGAAGTCAAAACCAAGCTCGGTATGCTTACGCATTACAGCCATTTCAACGCGGGTCAGCTTTCCCGGCTTATTTAATATCGCTTTAGGAATCATCATTTTGCCGATGTCATGAAAAAAAGCCGCCTTGCCCAGGTCTAAAACCTCGGCTTTTTTCATGTTAAGTGCCTTGCCCAGCGCAATGCAAAGCACACCCACATCTACGGAGTGCTGATACGTATAGTCGTCAAATGATTTTAACAATGGGACATTAAACACAGTCGTGTCAGTAGAAAAAATGTGTTCTATCATGTCTTCCAACACATTACTTATCTGCCCAAACATCTTGCGATTGGTGTCTGCCTTAGCCATAGCGGCCTTTGAAAACATGTCTCTAAGCAGGGTCATGGCACTACGGCGCGTGGATTCGTCAACGGCTTCTTCAAGTTCTACATCCCTTGAAAATTCATCATCAATATACAAGCCGGGATACCCAAGTTTTTCCAGAGCATAAATGACGCGAGAGCTCAGCGAATTGCCTTCACTAAGCATCAAAACACCGTATGGACCGTAAATTGGTCGTGCCAATGTCATATCTGCTCTGCAACTTTGAATTCGTACAAAACGCATAAAATCTAGTCCTCCATAGGGTCAGAAATCATATTAGACTCCATTATGATTTTGATTGTTAATGTTATCAGCGGGCCTGCCAAAATGCCGACAGGGCCAAGGGTTGTGATGCCAACGTATACACTCATCAGCAATATCAGCGGGTGTATGCCCATTTGATCTCCAACGACTTTTGGCTCCCGCACCTGCCGCACAATGAAGATAATGCCATATATCACAAGCAGGCCGACTCCAAAAACCATGTTGCCGTTTAAGAAGCTGAAAACCGCCCACGGAATGAAAATGCCGCCTGCGCCAAATATTGGTATCAAGTCGAAAAAGCCGATGCCAATGCCGATGAACAGCGAATATTGCGAGCCGATAATGAGCAGGCCAATCACAGATATTGTAGAGACATACGCCATCACAATCAACTGCCCTTTGGCATAGCCAACAAGTGCCTTCACAACACCATCACGGACGATGGCGGCGCGTGCTATCAGCCGTTCCGGCAGCAATCCCTGCACAAAATCCTTGATAACCTCTTTGTCCTTGATAAAAAAGAATGCAGAAATTATTGTCAATAATATTCGCAAAATGGCGTATGGTATGGCGATAAGTACACCGCCGCCCTCAACCGCGCCTTGCAGCACACCTGTCGCCAGGGTGATAAGCTGTGTTAACAGCACATCAATATCAATATTGACATCACTCATACCAAATGTTCCCAGCAAATTGCCGCCAACCCTTTCGATAAGGGCCTGCAAACTGGCGATATAATTGGGAATATCCTGCGCAAAGGCAGCCATTTCATCAATTAATGTGCCGACCAGAAATGTGCCAAGCGCACCCAGACCTGCCAGTAAAATCAATATCAGCATGGCAGAAGCAATGCCGCGCGGGATGCGCCATTTGCGGTGAACAAACCCTACAAGCGGCGATAATATCAGGCTGATGACATAACCCGCAACAAATGGCGCAATATAGCCGAAAAGAAACACGATGACAAGCAAAATGACCGCAATTGCTAAAAGCAACAGCAATTTATCGATAAAAACCTTGTTATTGCGGTAAAACTCCTGCATAACTCGTCACCTTTGATATTTCTTAAACATAACACTTGAACATTATATCATTTTAAGTTATGATAAGCAATAAGGGAAAATCATAAACACAATCTTGATAGATTTTTAGAGAGGCGGGACGGCAAATGTCGGGGAAAAACAGCGCAAATGGGCGTAGTGGCGTTAATGGGAGCGGCAACTCAAAGAAAAAACCGCCCAAACCAACGCAAGGCGCAATACGTATCGAAATCATCGCTATCATAATCATTGCCGCATCTATTTTGGTGTTAATCAGCCTTTTTATGGGCGGTGCCGGTGCATTAGGCCGCCTGGTGGACTCACTTTTGCTTGGATTATTTGGCGCGGGTGCTTTTATTGTGCCTATGTTTGCTCTGATTTATAGCGGGCTTTTGCTGGTTGGCAAGAGTAAATTGATTCGCACATCGCAAATTGTCATGGGTGCAGGCGTTTTTCTGCTTGGTATCAGCGTTATCCACATGCTTATCGGGCCATATCGTGCCGAGGATGTAGGCATTATGTCATACATAGGGCAAAATTTTACAAATCGCTCTGCGGCAAGTGGCGGCCTGCTTGGCGCGGCGGTTTCGCGGGCTTTTATCGCTGCTATTTCAGAAATTGGCACATACATACTGTTTATTACTGTATTGACAATACTGATAATTAAAATAACCAGACGTTCACTTTTTGGCGTGGTAAAAGGCGGCTATTCCTCTGCAAGGCGCGGGATTGCGGCCAGTAACGAAAAGCGCAAAATCAGGCAAGAAGAGATGCGCTTGGAAATGGAACGTGAGCAGGAACTTGCTGAAGCTGAGGCAGCGCGGGAACGAGAAGAATACGTCGATTTGCGCTATGCAGAGCCGCCCAAAAGATCCCCGCGCAATGTGATTTTGACGGATAAAACACCAAGCGAAGCAGATCCTGTGAGCGACAGCGATGACGATAACGATGACAAAGACGAGAGCGAAACTGAACACGAGACCAAAGCCGAGGCAAAACTGCCGTCACTAAACGAAATCGACTACAAAAAAGAACTTGAAAATCTAGATAAAATCGACTTTCCTGATGAGGATAGTGCAATTAACGTAAAAGGCTTTGTGGAGGGCTATACTCCAACAGCTGTGCAGGCAGACGAACTGGAAAATCATGACAAGCCCGCAAAGCCTGCCCAGCCCCCTTTTGAGCCAATCCTCCCTGCCGCTAAGGCAACGGAGGAATTGCACAGTATATCTACACATACCACACAAGAGATGGCAGAATATGTATTTCCGCCTGTGGAACTTCTGCGCGAAAACACGTATCAGCCATCGCAAAGTTCCCGTGCGCAAATTCACGAAAATGCGAAAAAACTGGAGGAGACATTGCAGTCTTTTGGCGTGTCCGCAAAGGTTGTAGAGGTCAGCGTTGGTCCGACTGTCACACGATACGAATTATCCCCCGGCAGCGGCGTAAAAGTCAGCAAAATATCAGGTCTGGCTGATGATTTGGCACTCAATTTGGCGGCGCAAGGTATTCGCGTTGAAGCACCGATTCCAGGCAAATCTGTGGTTGGCATAGAAATCCCAAATAAAGAAACACAGGCAGTATTTCTGCGTGAAGCCATAGACGACGACGCCTTTTGGAACGCGCCAAGCAAGCTGAGTTTTGCAATTGGCGCGTTCCAAAAGGCGTCGTCGTCTATGGCTTCACGCAGAAATACTGCCT
>Ga0123355_10019106_pt1 | contig 10900 bp, 10 predicted proteins | sample TergutEmb28metaG_3_FD_89872 | JGI IMG/M metagenome (GOLD analysis project Ga0123355, IMG submission 89872) | Embiratermes neotenicus P1 segment gut microbial communities from Petit-Saut dam, French Guiana - Emb289 P1 | ecosystem: Host-associated > Arthropoda: Insects > Digestive system > Gut ...
ACAAAAACGAACTAAATCGTGAATATGTAATAACTTTAGCAAGGAACAACGAAACTCCCTGATGATGATCTGAAAAAATCGAAACATGTCGGAGTGGTTTTAAATGTTTTAAAGTGTTTTAAGTGAAAGTTATATAGGTGCATTTGTTGGTTAATAGTTAAAGTGACAAAAATAATATATCCCTAAATTTTTTTTTCGGACTTGACAATCCCCATACAGGTTGGTATCAAAATAATCTACTTCTACCTCTCGGGACAGAAAGCAACAATCGCCATAAATTAGACTAAAGTAACTGAAAATGATATTCCTTAACTTTCCCGTCATTTTTCTTTGATAAGGGAAGTGTGCACTAGCCTGTAAGCAAATAAGACGAATATTGTGCCTATCAACGCAAAATTGAGGGGCCTTCGAGCAACCTCTGTTGCAGTAGAAAAGCAATAAGTATTACACATTCTGAGTGTTTGTCTGTATTCTTGCTTATCCAATAGGCAAATAGCATAATATGTGGCCTGTCCAGCTCTATCATATTTTTCCGCATTATCTCATAAACGGCACAATTTTCGGAAAAAGAGTATTGAACATAAAACATGTGTTTTGATTTTATCTACAATTGTTTTCTGAAACAGTTCTCACTTTAAGATGAATCCAACGAGATACTACCATAAACGCACGTAAGTCTTCACGCGAAGTACCCATTATTCTTCTCAGATTTTGATGAAACTAAGATTGTCTCAACAGATTTAAGAAAATATTCAAATATCAAATTTCGTTAAAATCCGTCTAGTTGGAGCCGAGTGCTTCCATGGGGACAAAGAGGCGACAGGAAGAAAGGCGTGACGAATGTAGTAGTCAGTTATTACAATTTTGAGAGGAGCGCCTGAAAGCGAGATTCTCGCCAAAAGACAAGAACGTCTTCTGCTCTACTAAAAAGTCACTTAAAACTGAAACAGCTGGAATTCATTTTGTCCGTCTCGCATTTCAAATGGATAGAGGCTAAACGATAGCAAAATCCTCCAAGAGAGTCATGAGGGGGAGTGGGGGGGAGCTGAAATCTAAATCAATAAAAATATTAAGCCTGTCACCAGAACGCTGGAGCAAAATGAGGCAGCATTTTAATGCAGCATCTGTCAAATAAAAATTGCATTCCAGTCGAAATTATCACGATTAAATCCACGTAATATTTGTTACTGTTCAATTCACAATCTTTTTATAATTTATTTTACCTCTAAAGTTACGTCAGCTTGCAATTTTAGTCTTCACCATAATGGAGAAATGTAGATTGTAGATTCGGAGGGCGACGTGAATACGTGGACCCAAGGAATCGAAACCGTCGTCGAAAATATTGAACGTAATGTTAGTGAGGGTCTTTAAACCCCTAAATTCCAGACAGTAGAGGATAACGGAAGGTGTAATGCCGGTGTTATACTTTTAGGCGCCTTCGCAAAATTGCGAAAAGCGACTATTAGCTTCGTCATGTCTCTCCGTCCATCCTTCCGTCCGTCCGCACGGAACAACTCGGCCCCCAATGGACAGATTTTCCCGAAATTTGATATGAGTATTTTTCAAAGATCTGTTGAGGAATATCAAGTTCCATTAAAATCGGGCAAGAATAAAGGCACTTTCCCTACAGACCAATATACATTTTTGATCATATCTCGCTCAGTTCTTCTTAGAATGAAAAATGTTCCACACAAAAGTTGTAGAGAAACTCGAAACACACATTTTATGTTCAATACTTTTTTTTTCCGAATATAATGCCATTTGCGAGATAATGTGGAAAGATATTGCAGAGCGCAGCAGGCCACAGACGACAATATGGCGCATGCGCTTTGCATGCTGGATACCTAAGGCTACAAATACACACTCAGATTGTGTAATACATATTTCTTTTCCACGTCAACGATGGTCGCACGAACGCGCCTCAGTGTTACTTTATACGTACATGGTCTGCCTTTTTACCTTATGTATTCGAAACGCGGAGTCTAAAGTGTATCATCATCCCTTCCTCCAGCTGGTTCCATTATGGATCCCATTCTCGTATGACTGCGCGCGGGACACAAGAATCGACCCAAAGTCCAGCCTCCAGTTGAGCAACCAGAGACAGGGCACGTCAGGTGCTAAGAGATATTTACAAAATGAGGGGCTTAAAATAGACAAAGCGGTGTGCCACACTTAGACGAATTTAAAAATGTTTGTTTGGATATCGTCCATTACTCGAGGTACAAATCTTACACAGGACGACATTTTGGGCGCCTCTTTTTCGATTAGTGGGTCAAATAAAATGGTTTGTCTATTCGATCGGCATGATGGATAAGGTCACACAATTTATTTAAAATGCAACCCTTACGGTGTCTGAAGAAAAAAGTAATTCCGTTGAAAAAAATACCGGGGTGTTGATAAGTCCTTAGCCCGACCAGGAAGGAAACAAGCTCGGAAGCATGTCAGGGAAGCGCGCGATTTCAACAACATCGAGACGCGAGCTGTCATCAAGTCCCCCACCCCCACCCGCAAGGCAAGGTGCCGAAGGAAATTCACGCCATTCTGACAGGAACATTAGCTTGTTTCCTTTCTGGTCGGGCTAAGGACTTATCAGCAACCCCTGTATTTTGGAATTCGCTGATCTGGAACCAGAGAGCACGTTAGACTCAAGAGCGTAAGAAGAGCTTCGTATGTTGATTTATGTATAAAAATGATACAGTATTTCAGTTCCATTTACAGAAGGCGTAAACAAGGAACGTTCGTAAATATCCACCAAATTTTGTTGACTTAAGTACTGGGCGAAGGTTGCCTTGCGCCCCTGGAAGGAATTCGGTATCCAACAGACAGAGCCGGTCTAAACGTGGCAGAAGAAGCATGGTGACAGTAACAGATCAACTGTCCTATTCGTCATTTATTTAACGAAACAGTGCAAATTATAGAGGCCCTGCGATGTGAAGTGAGAAGTTAATTACGTATGACAAATACAGAGAAGGATCCCGGTGGCCGTGCGATCTAAGGCATAGGACTACGGTCGCTCGGTTTCTGGAATCGTGGGTTCGAATCCCACTGAGGCCATGATGTTAGTCTCTTAATTTTCTGTGTTGTATAGGTAGCGGCCTCTGTAACCATCTGATCACTCATCCAGAGGAGTCTCACGGTTTGTGTGTGTGTGTGTGTGATCTGGAAGCCTCAACATCGAGACAAATCGTAAAAAAAATTGGCAAAGATATGAATCTGTCCTGCAACCATTAGAGTCTCCGTGTCTCCTAGCTACCGGTGAAATGTAAAATTTCCTTTAGTTTGATAGTTCATTTTCTGTAACAGTACGGTTACTGCGGGAAGCCCTTTGTGAAAAAAATAATCTCTCAGAGACTCTTTTTGTACCCAATATTTTTATACCGTCAATACCACAAATTTTACGTACACACTTCATTACTTAACGCCATTTTAGGCGATCAAACTGTCCCCTGGAGGAATGTAAGTGTAAATGAATCTTTCAGCGCCGTCGTGTATAAATGGACAAGAAAACTGGAAAATGTGGGTGAATGTCTGGAGTACGGACAATCAATTCTGAAAACTTTCCTTGATTTCGAACTTTCGCCATGTTCTGAATGTTGTATGCTTTCCTCTGGGTAATTCTCTGGCGTCTGAATTTATATGCCATCTTCATAGGCGGGTAGACCCATGAAGATGGAACAGACAGAATGCTCCGAAACGTTGGCATATAACATTCAGAAGACGGGGAATTACCCAGAAGAAAGCAGACAAGAATCTGAAAATGTTAATCCATGTGTTTCCCTTTAGTATGTGTTAATGGTATTGCTCAGATTTGATTTGTGATACAGTGCCTTCAGCCAGGCGAGATATATATATATATATATATAGAGAGAGAGAGAGAGAGAGAGAGAGAGAGGGAGAGAGAGAGCATAACCATAATGTTAACATGTGAGAGCCTGCTCACGACGTAAACAACACCAAAACCCTCTAGGCACACTTAAAAATGAAAATCAGTAGCTGATTTAATTACAAACGCTTAATGATTAAAATGACTACATCAAAAATATTCTTTTAAACTCCGTCAGCAAGTGCTAATAAATTCTAGCGGACAGTTCACTCTTACATTAATAAACTACGAATTCGAAATTTAGTTTAATAATTAATTTACTTATATATGGTTTATTCATTTACAGTGTCATTAACGTATACTAAATATCGTTACATGGTAGGAAGACAAACGAAAAATAACTGTAAGGTTGCGAAACGAAAAGGTCCTAGCCTAATACGATGTGCTATTACGTCACTACACTTGAAAAACTGAGTAAAACACGAAATCGATCACTGTAACCAATCAGTGCTAAGACTGTTATTTCAACAGGACACCTCTCGCATACAGGCCATAAATATCATCGAGCGAAATGCTGAAGGGACGTTTATAGGTTTTTAATATTTTGTTTTCTGTTAGAGAAGAAGTTTTTCTCGCATGTAATGAAGGAGTTTAATCAAGAACCTCCAGACGCTGATGTGCAATTGGAGACGAGCAAAAATGTATGGCACAGAAACCTGTATGTCAAAACGTACTTAGGTGACACTGTCACGTTGGGCATTTATCACGTAAATGTTTATTTTTATTACCCGGCAAACGTAAATATGATTGTGTTTGTCGGATAATAAAAGTAAACATTTAGTTAAACCATACGGTGACTTCATGCAGTTCAGATGTTCAGTTACATGCGAACCGTCCAATAGCAAAAGCGAATTCTGCACACCTCGTAGATATTATTATATTTCGAACCAACGAATGCACACAATTCTATTAAAATCACAGTTAAATTACATTACACTAGGTCTCAAATTTTTCGGCCGAAAACATGTGGGTGGAAGCCGGTGTGTTTTAATAGCACTGTGGTAAGGGTAAAGGTAAAGCAGTCCAGTTACGGGCCTGGAGTGGCCCAGAGAGTCCCAGGAAGTTAAGGTTCCCAGATTTCATGACAACGGCACAGGATGGTGGTAAGGTTGTCAGCATTATCCACCGGCCGCTTTTACCCCCAGGAAATGCTCCTGGTACTCATTTCTGTTAGAGGCTGAGTCGACCTCAGGACCACAGTGCGATCGGAAGGATTTTATGTCAATTAAAAATTCCAATGACACCAGCTGGGATCGAATCAGTGATCTTCTGATTTGTAGCACAGCACCTTAACCACTGTGATTGCAATAAAACTGCGTCCAGTCGTTGGTTCGAATTGTAATAAATGACTTATATTGCACGGAATGAAGAATCTGAAATTCACATACATTATTAGCAGCCTACAGCATAATAAACATGTAACATAATATCTCTACGTTTCTGCTGCCTCACTTTAGAAATTATGAGTGTGTATTTAGAATTTTAACTTTAATTTCGAGACCAACAGTCTCTGTTGTCTACAGGGAAAAGTCGGTTCATACAAATGGGAAAACCGGAATACAAATAACACACTTTAAGCTTATGCGCCTGTCCTGGTACCATACGACGCCTTCTTATTAGGTCCAAAAATTCTTAGAAATTAATACCCTGAAGAGTAGACCACTACATGGCCTCACAACGTCGGAAAGCCATTGATACAGTGTCATATCCCACCTACACTGCTGTGAAAAACCTAAAATCTCGGACTTTCAGCTTATCTCCAAAAAGTTACGATAGTAACACTGCAAAATATGGCAGAAGCAGGCACACGTGATCTTTCTATAAATGTCGCTGTACTGTGGCTAACACTCCTGCTTCGCATATATGTATATAACTGGCGCATCCTTTTAGGTGCGGTCGCATAACTGCGAAAAGCGACTATGAGCTGCGACATGTCTGTTCGTCCGTCCGTCCGTGGGTCCACATGGAACAACTCGGCTCCCACTACAAGGATTTTCATGAAATTTGGTATTTTGAAATTTTTCGAAAACACTCGATAAAATTCAAGTATCATTAAAATCGAACAATTATATCGGGTACTTTACATGAAGACCAATACACAAAATGATCATACTTCGCTCAATTATTCTTAGAGTGGGAAATGTTAACAAACACAATTTTCGGAGGAAATCAAACCACACATTTTGTGTTCAATGATACCTCCTCCCCGAAAGTCGTGTCGTTTATGAGATAATGTGGAAAAATATTGTAGAGTATGGCAGGCCACAGATGACATAATGGCGCATGCCCATAGCATGCTGGACAACTAGGTTTTACAAACACACTCAGAATATGCAATAACTATTGCATGTCCACTGCAACAATGGTTACAAGAACGCACCTCAAAGTTACACTACACGTACATTGTCTGTCTTGTGCATTGTCAGTTTAATGACGATGATCCTGTGATCTGTGTAATGGTGTCAATACTGAATAACACCTAAATCATACGCGTACATTTACATGACATCAGTTCACACCTCACAGAAAACACCGTAAAAGTAAAAGGTAAGGTGAACTTCACACTAGGACAGCCCCTGAAGTCACCGAATGGGAGAATAGAGGGACAGAGTGGGTGGGTAGCAAACCTGACGCCACGACCGCTTTATACCCCGGAAAAAAAAACCCGGTACTCATTTTACAGTAGGCAGCGTGGGCCCCAGGGCTGGTCTGGACGGGTGCGAAAAATCCCACTATACCGACTACACAATTCCCCACCCGAGACAACACTGTTCATTTCAATTATACAGGCCAATCAGTTAATTTTCATCGATCCAACGTCGATTTCCGCTGTAACCGGATCCAGCGTCCAGCTCATAGCGATACCTTAATGAAGTTTTACTTTGGATTTTCCTAAGCTCCAGCCATTTAATAGTTACTTTTGAACTTCTAAGTTTAGAGTTTCATTCCAAAATTAATCCGTACCAGACTCTAGCAATTCACAATACCAATTTGGACCGCAGAGTATTAATGTATTGTAGGCAAATAATCACTGGTTTCTGCGACAGACGTGCAAAACAAAGTCATGCAGTGAGTGAGCTGAAAGAAGATTTTCTCTGACTTGCAGCGGGTGGTACAGATAGTCACCACTGAGCTTCATCTGTTTAACATGACGGCCGAATAAATCGAGAATCAACAAAGGTCCGTTTCTCTTGGGTCAGAATGTATCAAACTGCAGAAATTAGGGGAAGAAAGAGAAGGTCATTTGGCGAACATTGTACGAAGTCGAGGCTATCAAGATTCGAAGAACAGCGTTGCGAATTCTAACCGACCAAAGGCTGCAGTATGTGTTGAGTTGTAGAAGCACAGCGATAAGCGTATCCGGGACAAGAGGCACTGAGAATAACTTGCACATAACAAAAATGGATATATGAGAGGCAGAATCACAACAATAAAAAATAACAATTTTATGGTCTGATATGATCAGCAAACATGCAAACCAGAAGGCGCTAAAGATTCAAAGCCGGTTACAACAATAACACTGCATGCGGGGTAAATTTAAGTAGTGTAAATAGTAGGATATTTTTTACATTGCAAAAATATTAAAATATGGGATTACAATCTCTCAATGTACAGCCAGAGGTGTTATTTTTAGGCACGTTTGCAAAATTGCGAAAAACGACTATTAACTTCACCATGTCTGTCTGTATGTCCGTCCGTCCGTCCGTCAGTCTGTCTGTCTGTCCGCATGGAACAAGTAGGCTTCCAGTGGGCGGATTTTCATGAAATTTGATATTTGACTAGTGTTCAAAATCTGTCGAGAAATCTTATGTTTATTGGACCGTGCATCATTGTGATAGTTGAAGAATAAAAGACCAACTTGATGTCATTTGCTATTTTGTTTCACTTCTTATGTGCTCAACATGTTTCGGACATTAATATATCCATCATAAGGAGCTTGCGACTATTCTGTTGAATTACCACATCCATCGCTTTGTTCTCGGTTCGTTGTGTGTTGGAGATTTGGTTCGGCTGGGTTGGAGTGGTATCCGTGTTGCAGGCGGATACCACTCTAACCCAACCACACTGAAACTCCAACACACATCGAACCAAGAACAATACGACTGATGTGGTAATTCAACAAAAAAGTCGCAAGCTCCTGATGATGGATATATTAATGTCCGAAACATGTTGAGCACATAAGAAGTGAAAGCCTGCAACACGGATACCACTCTAACCCAACCACACCGAAACTCCAACACACATCGAACCAAGAACAATACGACTGATGTGGTAATTCAACAAAAAAGTTGCAAGCTCCTGATGATGGATATATTAATGTCCGAAACATGTTGAGCACATAAGAAGTGAAATAAAATAACAAATGACATCAAGGTGGTCTTTTATTCTTCAACATTATTGATTACTCAGTGTAGAAGTTTATGCAGTTGGTCATCAGTGGTGAGGAAGCTATGTGCCTGTTGAGCGTGGCCTCAAAGCCATAAAAGTATTTGTCCGTATAACTGTCGGTAGTATTGCTTTGCTGTTGTTTAAACATTAATCTTTGTAAGAGGGTATTTTTGATTACAGGAGACTTACTGCAGGTACTAGACCTTTTGATAGAGATGTCTGGTTCAAATTTTGCAAATTTTAATGGAAAAAAGTAGCTTGTCTTTGTAGAGAATGCCTTTTTTAACATTGCCATATGTTTTTGATCCAAAAAATTTCACTGAAACATTTTAGCTCATTATTTCTCTAAGACATACCAATAAAGGGTGTATGTTTACTGATGTGGCTGTTTTTTATGCAACACTTGTGTAGTAATGTGGATATGGTGAGAGTTTTAGAAGGTTACCATTATGATAAGAATATCAATTATGATGCTTCTTAGTATGTAATTCTGACCACCATCCTCGCATTTCATATCTCTGGCTAGATATTTTTCACTGCAGTTTATATTCAGATGCCATCAATTTGTTCTCTTTCCATAAAATGGATTACACCCAAAAAAGTTGTTTTGACTGACTGGTGTAGCCAAATCATTCATAGAGGTTGTTGTAAATATAGTTTGTCATGTTGATAGGTGAGGAAGATATCTCAAAGCTACACCCAGATCTGCTGTTGTACAAGGCCGCAGCTGCGCACAATTTACCTGTCATGTGTGAGGCATTCGCTCTTGGTGCTGACAAACTTTGGACCAATTTGGAGGATAGGTCTCGTAGTGCCATCCATCAGGCCGTCATTAGTGTGAGTCTGGTGACTAAATGTATAGAGCCAGATGCTTCTTGAAAAATTAATTTCCTGTTAACTGAAAGTTCCTTTGGTTTGCAGGAACCTGCCTCTGGTTCCTATCCTGAGCCACATGAATCCAGTCCACACTGCCATTCCTTATCTCTTTAAGATCCGTTTTTAATATTATTATCCCCTCTGTGCCTAGGTCTGTTACTGTCAGGTTTCCAAACCAAGTTTTTGTATGCATTTATCATCTCTCATGCTGCATCCAACCCAGTTCTCTTGATCCAAACTGTAAAGCTTTTGTGTAGAGTGTTATATTTAAATGAATGTTGTTATGCAACGACCATAATGTCAATAATATAACAGTATAAAGGTGACATTGCATAGCACAGCAGATAGTGGAACAGTAAAACTGCCTTTTCTGCATCCAACTTGATATGCCTAATATATATTCACATTTAATTGAGGAGTGAAGTTTAACATCTTGAAGGACTGTTCTGGGTGTAGGAATGAAAGCTGTGAAAGCGGTCATGGACTGGTGCAGTCATCCAACTGACACACCAACTGAAGGACCAGTGCCTCCTTGTGGTCTTGTGCCGACAGGTCAGAGATTCAGATGAGACAAAGACATCGATGCCTTGTGGTGCAGTGGTTCCATTGGCTGGTGTGTCACTGGGATGCCTGATGGTCTCTACCTCCTTGTCCAGAACAACCCTTGAGCAGGTTTCATTTCAGTAACGCTTGTGTCGTAAATATCTGTGCTTTATGCTGACAACACATGATTTTGGAAAATGATTCTTCTTCCATTTTATGGCTAGGAAGGTGTATCTGGAGAGATCAAGGCCTCCTGGGATGTGACTCTGTGTAGTTTGGTACATAAATACCAGGGTTTCATAGGAACATGTTGCTTCTGTCTTCAGGGTAGATGAGTGAGAGTTTGAAACCTGCGGACATCACATAGGGCAGTGATTCCTAACCTTCTGCACCTTGCATCCTAGACTCGTACATCAACTGCCACATTTTTTACACTTAGTTTCCAATGTCTGACACCAAGCAAACACATGCACCTAATTTTTTAAATTCAAGATATAAAAATGTACAGATTCAGTATGGCTTAATTGTTGTGTTAAGCTTCAAATGCTCTCACTAAAGAATGCAAAGAGGGCACCTCAAAACTACGAGTGTACATAGGATGGCTATGACTTTTTTTAGTTGTGTAATAAAATATGTATGTTCTTACAGGGTTCTGTAATGGCTGTAGAATTTCTTATCTTAAATGGCGCTAAAATCAATGCACAGGATGCCGATGGGAAGACACCTCTTCATATAGCCACAGTTCTGGGTGAGATATATATACTCTTTGGCTTTAAAACGATATTGCTTTTGTTGTTGTGTTTTGTTAGTGGCTGTTATAACAGTTTTCTGAGTGTAGTTCAAATTGTTCATACATCGCATTGCTGCTTGTTTGTCTGCCACTTGTTCTTCATTATCATCCTCCCATTCCAGTGTTTCCAAACCATTTTGAGTTGCGACCCAGATTAGGCCAGTTTCTTTTGTCTTGTGACTCTTGGAGTTGGAAATCAGGATACCTGTACAATGTAAAACATTAATTGGTGTATCTTATGTTTATTGGACTGTGCATCATCTTGATAGTTGAGTAAAGAGAGACCAACTTGATGACACTTGCTTTATTATTTAATGCTCAACATGTTTCGGATGTTAATACATCCATCCTCAGGAGCTTGCGACTTATTTGTTGAGTTATTTCATGGGTTGTATTGCTCTGGTTCGATGTGTGTTGGT
>Ga0123355_10019107_pt1 | contig 10900 bp, 3 predicted proteins | sample TergutEmb28metaG_3_FD_89872 | JGI IMG/M metagenome (GOLD analysis project Ga0123355, IMG submission 89872) | Embiratermes neotenicus P1 segment gut microbial communities from Petit-Saut dam, French Guiana - Emb289 P1 | ecosystem: Host-associated > Arthropoda: Insects > Digestive system > Gut ...
CCTTTACCGCGGATGGAGCCAATCCCGGCCGGTACACAGGCACGATCATGACCGCGCCATGCTTCCCCCTTTATGCACCGGACACGGCCTCGCCGCCGACGCCCTGCGGGACGGCTTTCAACGGAAGCACCGAGGCGCCCGAGAGTGTTTCCTACTACATGGCGAACGAATCCGAGGGGTTCCTCGTCGAGACCGATTCGACCGCCCCGGTCTTTGGACTCATCGAGCAGCAGGGAACGATCGGCTCGGGGACCGGGGCGCGCCGGCCTCGACTCAAGCCACTTGGATTGCCGAAGGCATACATTCCACCAGCCCCGCCGACCAACGAAGTCGAAACTTCCAGGAGGTCCCAATGAAGGTTCTGGCCAACATTACGCTTTGCGATCGTCCGAGGCACCAGTTCGATTGTGCGGTTGCCCTGGCCGTGTGCCTCCTGCTGATGGCCGCTCCCCGTGCTTTGCAGGCGCAGGAATTCCGCGCCACGCTGACGGGAACGGTCACCGATCAGGCGGGGGCGGTCGTGTCCAAGGCTACCGTGACCGCCACCAACAACGACACCGGTTCGGTTTACACGACCCAGACCAGCAACGCCGGCGTTTACTACGTGCCGTATGTCGTCCCTGGCACGTATACGGTGACGGCCAGCGCCACCGGTTTCAAGACGGTGATTCAGGACAAAGTTGTTTTGCTGGCGGGCAAGTATTTCGGACAGAACTTCAGGCTGGAGGTCGGAGCGGTCAACGAAAAGGTGGAAGTGACAGCGGCCCCGCCCATGATCGAAACCGCCAACGGTTCCGGGGGCACCATCCTGGACGAAAAAACCATCGAGAATGTCCCCGTTCTCGGCAATCAAATTTACAACCTCGTCGGTACCACGCCGGGCAGCCAGTTCACCGGCAGCTCCCAGCAAAGAAGCTGGGATAACGACAACGCGTACATCATCGGAGGCGGTGTTAATCCCACGGGACAGGACAATACAGGAAACTCGGGCGGATTTAATCAATTCACTCTCAACGGCACCAATGTCACCCAGCAGATCAGTTATGGCAATCAGGGAGCCGGCACCTGGAACGTTTCCCCGACCCTTGACTCGATTCAGGAAGTCAACGTGATGACCCAGACCTACGATGCCCGCTATGGCAGAACTACGGGGGGCACAGTCAATGTTGTCAGCAAAAACGGGACCAATGACTTTCATGGCGAGTTATTCGAATTCTACAAAGATGGCGGCCTGTTCGATGCCAACCTGCTGCAGAATGTCTTCATTTCCGGAGCCCCGACCCAGCAACAAGTCGAGAACCAGTTCGGAGGGAACTTTGGCGGTCCGGTGATCAAGAACAAATTGTGGGGCTTCTACAGCTTTGAGGGCTATCGGCAGTCTATTTTTGGCACGCTCACCGGCAACTTGCCGCCGGCCTATCTGCGTCCTGGCTATAACGGGAACCCCGGGGTTGATTTCGGCCTGATTCAAACCATGGACCCAGGGCTCGGAGCAGGCGCGAACGGCACTCCCAACGATCCTTATCTGGCCTACGGCCTGACTCTTTATCAACCCGGAGACAGCAGCAACCCCAGCAATCCCAATAACGCCGTTTGCGGCCCCAATTCGAGCAAGCCGGGAGCTCCGGCAAGCGCGTGCGGGGCCGGAACCCTCATCGTGAACAATGTAAATACCTTCAGCGGAGGAACCAATGGCGGTGCGCTCATTCCCGCCGCCCAGATCAACAACACCGCTCAGTTGATGCTGAAGGCGGGATACATCCCCCTGCCCAATGTCGGCGGTGCAGAAAATTATGTAGGTGGTTTCGGCGAACCCGCCAACTATTTCGCCATCACGCCGGATTTCACAACTTATGACCAGCACATGATCCGGGTGGACTACAACACCAGCGATAAAACCAAGTGGTACAGCTTCTTTGGGATGCAGCGAGGCCACGAGAACCGCAACCAGAACGGCCTGGCGGGGCTCCTCGCGAACGGGGTTTTCTTCAGCCGCGACAGCTACACTGCGACCCAGGACATGACCCACACCTTCTCGCCAACGCTGCTGGGCGATTTCAAAATTTCCCTGAGCCGCATCCAGAACTCCAACAAGGACGGCATTCTTTCCGACGCCAAGCCGGGCAGCACCATCGGAATCAATATCACTCCGCCTCCGGTAACCAATCTCAATACCGTCCCTGAAATCTGGATCAACGGATTCCCTGATGCGAATTCGAGCGGCAACGGCCCCATCTTCGGCAATTCGAATGATCTCGAAGCTTCGACCAACGTCGCTTTCGACACCGATTTCACCATGGAGAAGAAATCCCACGATTTGCACTTCGGGGGCGGCATTTCCTATTACACCTACGGAAACCCCATCAACGGCACGGTGACCAACAATGCCAACGGCTCGTTTACCTTCAACGGGCAGTGGACACGATTCGATCCCCTGTCTGCCAATTGCTATCAGCCGAGCAGCAAAGGCCTCACTCCCACTGCGAGCTGCAGCGGTCCCTACGCCCCCAACGGTCTGGGTTGGGCGGACTTCCTGCTGGGTGTGCCAAGCTCCGGCAACGTCAACTGGAACGACTCTCTGTTTGACTATCAGCCCGTCTGGAACCTTTATTTCCAGGATGACTGGAAAATCCTGCCTCACCTCACGGTCAACCTTGGTGTGCGTTATGACGTGCAGATAGGCTTGAGGGAGCGCTACAACGAGCTGCCCCGCGGATTCTGCGAGACCTGCGTCAATCCGATTACACAGGACGGGGTGTACCAGGCCAACATCGCCAATCCTGCCAACCTTGCCGCCTGGAAGGCAGCCGGAATCAACACCGGCGCCATGTCCCAGGTTGTGGGAACGATCGCTCCCGCCGGTATCAACGGTGCACCGCGCAACGCCTACAACACCGACTGGGGCAACATTGCTCCCCGGGTAGGCTTTGCCTACGCGGTCAATCCAAACACTGTGGTTCGCGGCGGCTGGGGCTTCTTCTATGGTGGCGGCCTCGAAGGCGGTTCCCCCATTGGATATCAGCAGCAGACCAACTATCTGGCTACGACGGATACAGTCGATCCCAATCAGGGGGGAGCAGCTCCCGGCTCGGCCGCGGCGGGTCCGTACGGCATGGGCCTTCCCTTCCCGGCCACTGCCGCTTTCCCGCTCGGTCTGCAGCCGCCGGTGGGCGCCCAGGGTCTTGCTCTGGCGGGCGTGGGCAGCGGCGGCTTGACGGTGGACAGCCCGTTGCGAAAGATTCCGCGGACGCAAATTGTTTCCTTCGGCGTGCAGCGCGTGCTGCCCAGCAACATGGCTCTGGACGTGCACTTTTCCGGCAACTACACCAGCCGCTTGCGGGCGCTGCTCTGGGACAACGGGACGATCACCTACCCCCAATTGCAGTACGCACTGGCCCCGGGAAGCAGCGTCTACAGCCAGTTATTACCCAATCCTTACTACAACGTTGTTTCCATGTCCTTCCCGGGCGGCTGCGGACAATCGCCCACGATCCCCGCCCTCGCCTTGTTGTTGCCCTGGTCGCAGTACTGCGGTTTCAACAGCGCTCCTGCGGTGGGCATCTACAACGACCCGATCGGCAGGAACTGGTACAACGCTCTCGAAACCAAGCTCACAAAGCGCACTTCCTACGGCCTCACCTTCAACCTGGCCTACACGTGGTCGAAGAACATCGATGGCAGCGGCTACCAGAATGGCTATCCCTATCAGGATGCCAATGAGGTGCATTGGATCTCGAAGTTCGATCGCACCAACGTCCTGGCGGTGACCGGCGTTTACGACCTGCCCGTGGGAAAGGGGCAAAGGTTCCTTTCGACCGCGCCCCGCGCAGTCGACTACGCATTGGGGGGATGGACCCTCGGTTGGTTATTCTCCGCGCAGAGCGGCACACCCTTTAACATTAACAACGGCTTTGACTACAGCTGCCCGTTCGCTTCCCCCAGCGGCACGTCGGTGAAGCAGTGGCTGAATCCGAACCTGACTTCAGCCTCTTGCTTCTCCAGCGTGCCGCACATCGGCGGATCGGGCTTCACCTACAATACGACTCCAGGCTTTACCACCGCGGTGCGGAACCCGACCGTGCCGGACCTCGATCTCTCTTTGCAGAAGAGTTTTCGGGTGACCGAGCGGATCAGCTTCTCGCTGCGCGGGGAGGCATTCAACTCGCTGAACTCGGTGTTGCTCGGAGGACCGGACAACACACCCACCGATGGCCCGGCAAGCCTGTTTACCAATACGACGACGCACAGGTCCTACTGGACGGGCTTCGGCACGGTGAGTCCGAACCAGAACAATTTCCCGAGAAGTTTGCGGGTTTCGGGAAAGATCACTTTCTGATTTGAGCGGGCCTGGGAACGGAGAAGCTATGGACGGTTTACAGGTTGGAACTCAGTGGGAGGCAACCAGGATGATCATACGAAGACTCGTTTCGTCCATTTTCTTTCTGGCGGTGTGGGCGCTGATCGCGCTCGCATTTTCGGCGGCCCCGGCGCACGCCCAGAACGTCCAGGTTGATTTGTCGAACGTGTCGAACCTCTGCGCCGGGAAGGAGTGCTTCAATCTCGCCGGCCTGTTCGACACCGGCGTCAAGTTCCTGGGTACTACAGGCATGGACAACGGGAACAACTGCACTCCCACCGCTCCCTACACCAACTGCCCCGACGCCTATTCAGCCAATCAGTTAGGGTTGAGTTCGACGGCGCCTTACACCTTGACCCCAGCGTCGGTCAGCGCGCCGTTCACGTTTGGACCGGTGAACACCTCGAGTTGCGGTCCCTCCGTGTCCGGCAATCCGACCTGCAGCCCAAACGTAGTCAATCTGACAACAGCGGGAGTTGCGATTGCTCTTCCCTCGAGCCAGCAGACCATCTATTCCACGATGATCATGCTGGGCACCGCGGTGAACGGACACCATAACGGAAAGGTAACTGCCAGCTACACCGACGGCTCAAGCAACGTGTTCAGTCAGGGTTTCAGCGACTGGTGCAGCTTCGGCGGCAACCAGTACGAGTCGATCGCGGTCGGGGGCTTCAACCGCCTCAACTCGGATGGCACGCTCAACGGCGCGAGCTGCAACCTCTACGCCTACACTTATCCGCTCGATTTCACCAAGACTCTGGCGGGCATCACGCTCACCGATGGCGATGGCTCCGGCGCCATGTTTGGATTGGCCATCACGCTCAAACCGCCGACTTACACGATCGACGGTGGCGCGGCCAGCCCGACATCGATTGGTACCGGCAGCAGTGCAACCGCGACCATCACGGTGAACCCTCAGCCCGGTTACATCGGCACAGTGAACCTGTCGTGTTCGATCGTGCCGACGATCAGCACATCCGGCTCTGCCACTGCACCCAGCTGCAGTCTCAGTCCGGCCTCGGTCACGGTGACCACCGGAGAGACTTCCCCTCCGACTTCCACGCTCACCTTTAACGCCGCTGCCGCTCCCAAGACTACGAAGACCGAACGGCACTCGGGTTTCTTCTATGCGTTGTGGCTGCCTCTGCCCGGATTGGCTCTGGTGGGAATCAGCTTCGGATCATCGCGGAGGAAACATCTGCTTGGACTCCTGCTGCTTGGCCTGCTGCTGGCCGGCGTCATCGCCACTCCCGCCTGTGTGAGCTACACGCACCTCGGGAATGTGGGAACGCCTCCGGGCCAATATACGATCGCGGTCACGGGAATGGACACGAACAACCTGAGTCAGGCCAGCAATCCGGCAGGCACGACGAATACGGTGACCGTCACGGTAAGCGATAACTAACGGACGTCAAGAGACTCAAGACCGGAGATCAGGAACATGATGGCAGGCGTGCGCGCGGCGCGGCCCGAGGTTTTCTACGTTCGATCTGTCGATGACCCCCGGAGGCGCTGAAGCGATGCCCGGACTCCGCCACTCCCGCTGGCTTTCGAGGACCCTCTCTGTCGCGATACTTTCCGGATTATCGGTTCCGATGTACGCCCAGTCGCGGCAAGCATTGGCAACCCATGCTGCAGCACCTGCGGGAACGGAGGTCGCTGGCCGGCTTTCAGCCTCCGAGCAGCTGCAGCTGGCGATTTCCCTCCCGCTGCGTAATCAGGATCAGCTCCAGACGTTCCTCGAACAGCTCGAAGACCCGGCCAGTCCGAACTATCACCACTATCTTTCCCCGGCAGAGTTTACCGCGCAGTACGGGCCGACTGCGGATCAGTATCAGCAGGTCATTGCCTATGTGGAGGCACACGGTCTTACCGTGACCCACACCTCCGCCAGCCGTCAGCTCGTCAACGTCACCGGACCGGTTTCGAGCATAGAAGAGACCTTTCAGGTCACGATCGAGCTCTATCAGGACGCAAAGCAAAATCGCACCTACTTTGCGCCCAGTGTCGATCCAACCGTGGATCCGGGATTGCCGATTCTCGGCGTGAGCGGTCTGACCAACCGCGTACTTCCGCATCCCATGCTCAGGAAAGCTTCCGCCAAAAGCGGTCCTACAAGTTATCAGACGGGATCTGGTCCCGGAGGCCAGTTTCTCGGCAGCGATTTCCGCGCGGCTTACTACGGAAGCGGAGCGCTCACCGGGGCCGGGCAGGCCCTGGCTTTGTCGGAACTCGGCCAGTGGAACATGGCGGATGTGACCGCATATTTCAATTCCGTCAGCCAGACCCTGAACGTTCCCATCATCACCGAATTGCTCGGCGGCACCAATGGCTCCTGTCCCGGCGCCTGCGACGATGGCGAAGAGGCCAACGACATCATTCAGATCGTATCGATGGCTCCGGCCGCCTCCGTGCTCATCGTCTATGAGGACACGAGCGGAAATCAGGACGTCGACATCTTCGATGCTTTTGCTACGGAAGATATTGCCAGGCAAATGAGCTGGTCGTTTGGCGTTGGCTCGGGCAACGCCGCGGCCGACGAACAGCAGTTCTCGAGATTCCATGCCCAGGGCCAGAATTTTTTTGTGGCCTCCGGAGACGAGGGAGCGAATCTGGGCGACGGCGGATGGCCGGGATTCAGCCCGGATGTGACCGATGTGGGCGGCACGGACCTGACTACGGCGAGTGCGGGAGGGGCCCGCTCTCAAGAAACCGGCTGGGTGGGCAGCGGCACAGGATGGTGCGACAGCAGCAATCCGAGCACGCCCTGTTACGGGAGTCCCGGGGATGCGTATGATGCAATTCCGAGCTGGCAGGTGCCGTCGATCATTGCGGTCGCGGGAGGGTCGGCATCGTATCGCAATTTGCCGGATGTTTCAGCCGACGCCAATACCGACAGCTGGTGGTGCGCCGGAGGGACCTGCCAGGGCGGACTGGGCGGAACCAGCCTCGCCGCCCCACGCTGGGCGGGGTTTCTCGCTCTGGTGAACGAACAGGCAGCAGCGAATGGAGATAGTTCCGTAAGCTTTCTCAGTCCGCTGGCCTGGCAGATTGGACAAAGCTCGAGCTACGACACCGCATTCTACGACGTCACCAGCGGCTGCAACCCGAGCGGGTCGACGGTCGTCCCGCCTTTCACCGGCCGGTTCTGTGCCATGACAGGTTTCGACATGGTGACCGGCTGGGGCACGCCCAACGGCGCCGGCACCATCAACACGATGGCTCCAACCTCGACAACCAATCCCTACTTCACCTTGTCGGCATCGCCCGAAACTCTGAATCTTGCTCCGGGCGGAACTCCGGGCACCGCCACGATTTCTCTGAACACGGGAAACGGGTTTACGGGAACGGTAGATCTTTCGGCTGTGATTCTCGGCTCGCCCACGGGTGTAACTGCCAGCTTCAGTCCCACATCGATTTCCGGATCCGAAACTTCCACGTTGACGGTTCGGACGACGAGTTCCACTCCTGCCGGCACCCAGATGCTGGTGGTGACCGGAACGAGCAATGGCGTTCCTGCGGGAACTGTTTTTGTGACCCTCGGATTGCCGGATTTTTCGCTCGCGGTCAAGCCCGCGAGTCCTCCCGCGTACACGGGAGAGCCCAATACGATTTACCTCGATCAGGGCGGAAGCGCGACGGCGACGGTTACGGTCGATTCCGAGAATGGTTTCACCGGTTCGGTCGACCTGGCAGTGAGCGGCGAGCCCACCGGTGTGACTGCGACTTTCAATCCTTCGAGCACGGCCACGACCAGCCAGCTGAACCTCGCGGCCACGAGCACTGCCTCCACCGGTACTCGATACCTCGCGGTTACGGGAGCATCGGGAAACATCACCGGTTCGCTCAATGCTCCCTACACGATTCTGGCCCTGAGCGCGGCCAGCGGCGCCGGCGGTTCGGGAACGCCGGTAAGTCTGGCTTCCGCATACAACTTGCCAGCGATCTACGCAGACGGCATCAAGTTCGGCACAGGTATGGACGGCGCGGGTACCGCCTACTCGGCGAACCTGCTAACCCCTGGAAACCAGGTGGGACGGGTTCTGAACGGAGTTCAGTTCAATCTCGGTCCCGCCAGTACAAACGCTTGCGGTACCAGCGGGCAGCCGGCCTGTACCAACGACGCAGTTTCTTTCAACGGGCAGACGATCAGCCTGCCTTCAGGCCAGTTCACCACCTTCGAACTGCTGGCCACGGCGGTCGACGGTCCCATTACCGGGCAGACGATCACGGTGACCTATACGGATGGCACGACGAGCACCTTCACGCAAGCATTCAGCGACTGGTGCGGATGCAGCACAAACCCGGGCGGACAGTCCGGCGAATCTTTCGCCGTGGTGATGCCATATCGCGATGAAGCCACCGGCGTCGAAGATAATCGTGTTTTCAATCTGTACGCCTATACCTTCATTTTGGACAGCACCAAGACCGTCCAAAGCCTGACCTTGCCGGCAAAGCCATCGACGGGCAATGTGGTGGTTTTCGCCGCCACCTTGACCTCGGAAAATCTGGGAACGCAGATCAATCTTTCCGGCGCCGTTAACATCGCCGGACTTTTCAACTACGGTGTGACCTTTGAGGGCACCGGCGATATCGACGGGCCCGGGACCAACGACGGCTGCACTCTCAAGAACGGTTGCACGGACGCATTGTGGTCGGGTCTGCCAGCCGGAAAGGGGTCGGGACAGGGTTTGGGATTGACTGAGGCCAGTTCTCCCACGCTTACGGTAAAAGGCCTGCTGTTCAATCTTCAGAATGTCAATGCCGCGAACTGCGGCCCGTCAGGCGGGTCGTTGCCGGCGTGCATCAACGACATGATCCAGATCCCCGCCGCGCCGGGCGTGACCATCGATGTGCCTGCGAATCAGCAGACTGCGTACACCACCCTGACGATGCTGGGCACTGGTGTCGAGGGCAGTCATACCGGCACGGTCACGGTCAATTACACAACCGGCTCACCGGTTACTTTCAACCAGACTTTCAGCGACTGGTGCAGCTTCGGGAACAACCCGAATGAAAGCGTTGCCGTGGGAGGGATGTATCGCATCAACAGCGACGGCACACTGAATACCCAGGCCACCTGCAACCTCTACGCCTACACTTATGCCCTCGATTCCACCCGAACCGTGAGCAGTATCGGGTTGGCGAACACCGACGGCACGACCTTCACCTTCGCCGTCGCGCTTACGTTGTCCGGAAACACCACCACCACCGCGCCGGGCTTCTCACTGTCAGCCACTCCCGCAAGCGGCTCGGTCACAGCCGGAAACACGCTGACTTCGACGATCACCGTAACTCCGGGCAAGGGCTATACGGGGACGGTCACGCTCGCGTGCAGCGTCTCGCCAACGGTGAGCGGAACGACTGCGCCAACCTGCTCGTTCGGCAGCACCAGCCCGGTGACGATTACCAATGGAGCTCCTGCGACCGCGACTTTGACCTTTTCGACGGCCGGGCCCACGCCCCTGCTCGTTCGCACGGCATCATCCGGCGCCCGCAATGCGCCCTCGGCCCGTAATCCATTTTTGCCCGCGAATATGCCGGTGGCCATCCTGGGCGGATTCGTCTGCATGCCGGTTTCCGGCATGCTCTGGATTGGACTTGCACTCGGCGGGCCAGCCTCAAGGCGAAAAGGGAAGTGGACCACGCTGCTGATGCTATGGCTGGTGATCACGGGGATGGTGTTTCTGCCTTCCTGCGGAAGCGGGAGCAGCAGTCCGGCCGGATCCAGCTGCACATCACCTCCCGCCACACCCACGGGACTGGTGGCAAGCGGTACGACTTCCACCGCCACTACTCTGAACTGGACGGCTTCCGCCGCGACCTCCCCGTGCTCGGTCACCGGCTATGCGATCTATCAGAACGGCAAACAGATCGCCACAACAACAAATACCACGTACAACGTGACGGGTCTCGGGAGCGGGAATCAGTACAGCTTCACCGTTGCGGCCACCGATTCGAGCGGCTCGTCCGCCCAGAGTTCGGCCATCACGGTCAATACAGGAACCGAAGCACAGATTTATACAGTGACGATCACTGGCACGGGCAGCGGAAACGCAACTGGCAGTCCGTCGACGGTGACCGTGACGGTGACCGAATAGTGGTTCAACCGTGCAAGAGGCATCGAACATTACGGGAAACCTTAAAAGATTCAGCGCTTCGCCTGTTCTGCTCGCCCTCCTTTGCTGGTCCGGTTGCGGCGGCGGAGGACAGTCGTCGCATCAGTCGGACGCGAGTCCCGCTTTTGACCTGTCGGCCTCGCCCGCTTCGTTGAGCGTTGCCCAGGCAACGAGCGCTACCAGCACGATTACGATAAAGCCGCTGAACGGGTTCAGTGGCAGCGTTGCGCTGGCCGTTACCTCCACGCTGCCGAGTGGAGTGACAGCCACGCTCGGCACCAGCGCGACAACTTCAAGCAGGACACTGACTCTGGCAGTCGGCAACTCGGCAAGTGCCGGCGGTCCTACGGTCGTGACGGTGACGGGCACCTCGGGCAGCCTGACGGCAACCGCAACGGTGAGCCTGACAATCACGAGGGCGAAC
>Ga0123355_10019108_pt1 | contig 10900 bp, 12 predicted proteins | sample TergutEmb28metaG_3_FD_89872 | JGI IMG/M metagenome (GOLD analysis project Ga0123355, IMG submission 89872) | Embiratermes neotenicus P1 segment gut microbial communities from Petit-Saut dam, French Guiana - Emb289 P1 | ecosystem: Host-associated > Arthropoda: Insects > Digestive system > Gut ...
CAAGCTCAGGATGACGACTCAGGGGGGCTTGGTGGTGTTTCACTACAAGTCTAATGATGAAGGGTAGAGCGTTTCAAAACGTCAAATAGATTATACAATATCTATCCAATAAATTTCCGTTACCTTTACCTCGTCTTCATCAAAACCTTCCCCCGCCAACACCCCGCCGTTTTTAATAGCAACTTGGGCTGATGCTCTATTGTCTTTATTACAAGAAATCATAACTTTGTCTAGCCCCAGCTCTCTTGCCTTTTCAACCACAAGAGATAGCTGCCTAACCCCATAGTCTTTGCCCCTTTCAGAAGGGCATATACCATAGCCAATGTTACCGCCATCTTTTTTCAGCTCTTCAGTCAAGTGATGCCTCAACTGGATAGAGCCAATAACCTTATCATCGGTCTTGCGAATCATAAAATATGTAGTAGATGGGGTGTGGGTTAAAGAAGGCTCTATAGCTTTTTCGCTTTTAATCCTCTCTAGCCATTCATCATAATCTTTATATTTTATCAGCTGGCTGCTGCCGTTTATCTCTTTTTCGCCTAAGTCGATATACCTTTGCCTATATGTCATGGCTTGGCTCTCATGCTCCTTAGATGCCTCCACCAGCTCAATATCACACATTGGCAAATCTCCTTTTAATCATCCTAAGCTCTCGCAATATAACAAAGAGTGTTACGGCAAAGGCGGCTAAATCTGCCATTGGCATTGCCCACCATATGCCTAAAATGCCCATAAAGTTTGGCAATATAAAATATAGCGGCACAAGTATAATGCCCTGACGCAACACCGATAGCAAAACCGACATTTTAGCACGGCCTATAGCCATAAAAAAGGTTGAGGCGTTCATTTGAAAGGCAGCTACAGGCATTGTCCACGCCATTATACGCATGCCAACAGCCCCTATAGATAATATGTCATAATCACTAGAAAACATGCCCATTATAAAAGTTGGGAAGGCCACAATAAGCACAGCCCCCACAAAAGCTATAATAACCGCATAGGTGGCTGATGATAAATAGGCCTTTCTCACCCTATCTCCATTGCCCATACCATAGTTAAAGCCGATGATGGGCTGGCTGCCTTGAGCTATACCAAAAACAGGCATAACAAAGAGGGATATAACCCCCATAATAGCCGTTAAAGCCCCTACGGCAGCGTCTCCACCCAGCTGTATCAGGTGGCGGTTAGCTATAATGTTTACCCCAGAGCCTAAAATCTGCATCAAAAACGGTGCTATGCCGATAGAGGCAATAGCTAAGATGACTTTGGTTTCAGGCTTTATATTTTTCAAGCGAAGTTTAACTGGCCCGTTGCCTTTAGCATAAAACGCCATAATATAAACGGCAACTATAAAGTGGGTTAAAACCGTAGACCATGCAGCCCCAGCAACGCCCATGTTAAATGTAAAGATGAAAAGCGGGTTTAAAGCGATGTTAAGCAACGCACCAAACAGCTGTGCTGCGGCAAATCGCTTTGCAAAGCCCATGCCCCTAATGGGGTGGTTCATAGCTAGGGATATATATGTAAATATAATGCCATATATTTTTATGCGTGTGTATGTGTCAGCAAAAGGTAAGGTAGCTTCTGACGCACCAAAGGCTATAAGCAACGGCTCTAAAGCAAACAGAGCCACAATGCCAAGCACTATAGAAAGCACTATAGTGAGGGTAAAGCAGTTGCCAAGCACCTTTTCAGCCCCTTCAATATCCCTCCTACCCATGCGGATAGATATATTAGCGGCAGAGCCAACGCCCACCAAAAGGGCAAAAGCAGCCAAAATGAGGGAGATAGGTGCAGCAAGGCCAACGCCGTTTAAAGCATCATTGCCTATATAGGGTATACGCCCTACGAATATTCTATCTACAACCACATACAAAGCCGCCACAAGCATGCCGATAACCGTGGGTATGGAGTATGACAAAATAAGCTTAGGTATATTAGCCGTTGCCATCTCTTTCTCTCTAGGGCTTAGGCTTGCAAGCTTGTCGTCTTTTATGTTTTCATCTGTTGTGCTTTCCACTTTGCATCCTCCATGTCGATTTAACAAAAATAGGGTCTTAGCCTCTTAAGGATTCTTCCTCATAGGCTATAAACAAGTCGCATATTACGTCATCCCGCACTCGATGCGGGATCTCACTATGCTGATTGTTAAAAGGTAGCAAGTAATACTATGGGTCTAAGTCTCGTCTTCAACTTTAAAGGGAGTAGCCTTTAAGACCACTCCCCCTATTATACAACATATTATAAAATTTAGCAAAATTATTTTTTAAAGCGGTTTTTGGTGTTGGCATATACCAAAGCAAACACAGTAACACCTAGAAAAAGTGCAGACCATACAATCCAAAACCACCCAAGGTTATGCAAGGCTTCAATACCCGTTATGGCAGTTAAAGCACCTAAAACAACAAGTAGCTTGCCTGCAAACTTGGTTAAAGCTTTTTCATCATATTGAGCCTTTTTCTCTTTAGATGCGGTGTTATACCCTGCGATTAAAAATGAGCCCTTGCCAGTAGCCGCCATAAAAATGCCTAAAACAATCATCGGCACTGCAATAGCTAAGCAAATTATCAACCCCAACACAGCAACCCCTCCTTTAAATCTCATGTTTACCTTAAGCTTGCCCTGCACTCTGGTGCGGGGTCATCCCCAGCCCTTGGCTGAGCCTTGTCTTTTAGGCGAAGCTCGACTGGGGGTCTCACTATACTAATCGCTTAAAAGTATGGTGCACTTTGAAAAATTAATACGATATTTGTGAAGGGTGAAAATAACACAAAAAGTATATTAAGCAACTACATTTTAACTGCTTTGGTAGCAAAGAAAGTGTCGATATAATTGTCAAGAACATATCCGCACCCTTTATCTTCATAGAACCCTGCTATTAAAAACCCTGCATCTATCTGCCCTTGTATCATATCTTCGTGCGAGTGTCCAAAACATACGCCACCCTTGGCAGTAATACACTCAAATTCTTCAGGCGACAAATCCTTAATATCAGAGTAGGGGATTTTGTAACGGACAACAAGATTGCCTTTCTTCATCTCCGACACATCAAAAATAAATTCAAACGGGTGATTGTGCCCTGCAAGCATTATGCCGCCCTTTTTTAGTACCCGATATGCTTCTTTCCAAACAGGTAAAACAGAATCAACAAAGCATCCTGCGAATTGCATGATAAAATCAAAAGATTCGTCTGCAAAAACAGATAGGTCTTGCATGTTGCCTTGCACCGTTTTGATATTCAGCCCTTCTCGTTGTGCCACGAGCTCGTCTTGCTCAAGTTGCCTTTTGCTGTTATCAAATACTGTTACATCCGCACCAAGGGCAGACAAAATCGGGCCTTGTTGGCCGCCACCTCCAGCTATCAATAAAACTTTCAACCCCTTGAAGTCAGCAGGAAACCAGCTTTTAGGCACAGGTTTTATCGGTGTTAAAACAACATCCCATTTTCCGTTTCGAGCATTTTCTATCACTTCTGTCGAAACAGCTGTAGTCCAAGCGGCATAAACGTCTTTATTTGCAACACTCTTATCCCAAACGGCAGAATTTTTTTCAACATAGTTCATTTCGCTTCACCTTTTAATATAAGTTTTACGCAAGTGCCACATTCATTGTGGTGCGTAAGCACATCATATAATGCTTCCATTCAGATGGAGTTATTCAAACTGTGTTATTTGCACCCTTGCAGATTGCATTTACAACAAGCCAGCTACAACAATAAGCAAGCCCACAAAGGCACAGCTAGACACTAGGATGGTTCTAAAGTTAAGGTCCATCTGGCTTATCTTATCTAAGAATTTATTGCCCTTTACAACAAACTTATAAAGAACAAAACCTACAACCGCACTGCCCGCAAAGATAAGAGCTTTTTGATAATATGCCCAGTTGCCCAAAAGCCCTTCAGAAACAGACACGCCGCTATAAGGGAACATAAAGTTGATAGCTTGTGGGCCAAAAACGCCACCTAAAAGGCAAAGAGCAGCTAAAAGCACAGCAGGGATAACACGCCAAACATCAGGCTTAACTGACGAGCCTTTCATAGATGGGTCTTCTTTACCAAACAGCATAGAGCCATATTTAATAAATGATATGATTGTACCTACGCTTATTATGATAATAGAATACTCCACAAGTGGCGGTGCACCTGATGTTAAAAAGTATTTGGAGATAGACCCGATAAAGAAGGGTGCACCCGTTATACTTAAAATAGCAAAAGCTGATGCTATGCCCACAACAGGCATACGTTTAAACACCCCTCGTATCTTATACACATTAGATGTGCCATAAGAGCGGCGGATGATGCCAGCTGTCAAAAACAGTGCCGCTTTGAAAATGCCGTGGGCTATCATATGATACATGCCCCCCGTGTAGGAGTAGTATGCAGAAGGGCCAGCACTTAAGCCTATCATTATCAAGCCAACCTGAGACACGGTGTGGTATGCTAAAATCATCTTAATATCTTTTTGAGACATAGCGAGGATAACCCCCGTTGCACCTGTTATAATACCAATTATCAAGAAGAAGTGCTGTTGAGCAATAGGCCCAAACATATCTTGAAAACGCATAAACAAGAACACCGCAGCCTTGATTTGTATGCCTGATAAAATAGCAGCAACGGCAGATGGAGCACCTGGGTATAGCCTTGCCTTTGGCACCACGCTAATAAGAGGTATCAAACCCGCTTTAAAGGCCAGCCCCGTCATTATAAGGGCATATGGCAACACCAAATCAGCTGGGTCTGCATAGGCAAGGGCTGTTCTCACAAGGTCTATGTCAAAGCCGCCTGCCATCATATATATGTAGCCAAGGCCAAACAGATAAAGTTGCATGGCGATTATATTACCCATAAGGTAAACCATACCCGTAAACATGTTGCGGCGGCCTCTATAGTACATCATCAAAATGATAACAACTATTGTAGACACCTCAACCATCACAAAGATGTTGAAAAGATCTCGTGTTAAGAAAACCCCTGCAAGAGCACCTTGTAACAAGAAGAGTAAACACCAAAAGGTGCGTTGCTCCGTCTCGTGAAAGCTGTATATAGATATAACCAAAAACAACACAGCCGTAAGCAAGATGAAAATAGCTGATGTGTCGAAGGCGTAAAGGAGTATGCCTAAAACACCTTCATACCCACCTACTCGCTCGATTATATAGGTACCCCTTGTTTGAAGCACCAGCCAGCCAGCAAAGCCTGTGTATACAGCTTGAAAAACTATAGCTAAAATCCTAGCTACTTGGTTTTTTGTAAAAACAAAAAGGAAAACTGCAATTAAAACAGGGATGATTATGAATAAACTAAGCATTTGTATCCTCCCCTTTGGCTATAGTGCATGCGTCAGCATCATCTGGGCATACGCCGTCTTTTATCACATATTGCTCTTTAGTTAGCTTAAAAAGCTCTTTCCAGTCTGATGTTCCATATTTTCTAAATAGGGTATTCATCATAATAATATTTATAGCCGTAACCGCAAAGCCGATAACGATAGCGGTTATCATAAGGGCTTGTGGCACTGGGTCTGCCATATAGTCCATTAGGTATATATGCTCAGGCGTTTCAAATATAGGGGGCAATGTGCCTGCCCTGCTGCCAAGAGCTATCCAAAAGGTTATTATGCCAGCGTTTAGGGTGGTCATAAAAACAATGGCTTTAATGGCGTTATTGCTTACAATAAGGCCAAAGATAGATGCAAACACGATAACTATCGAAAAAAGTTCTAAAATTGGTATATTAGCCATGTGTATATTCCTTTCACTATTTTTTCAACCTTTGCGTCATCCCATTTCCCTACCGTCATCCTGAGCCCTTGGTTGAGCTTGGTTTTAAGCGAAACTTGACTCAGGATCTATGTAGAATAGTAGACACCCCGACTAGGTCTGCCCTACTCCAAGTAGATCCTGAGTCAAGCTCAGGATGACGGTAGGGGGGTTAGGATGGCATTATCAGTTTTAAGTGCTACTCCTTAAGGCGTTCAACAGCCACAAACCTATAAAACAAGATAAAGAAGCCACATGCAACCTTTATCCCCACTAGGAAGTTTGCAGCATATAAATGCACGCTTTGGAAGATAAACCTATATTCTTCAGACACACGAGATGCCGTGTCTACAAACACCATTATAACAGCCACAATAGCTAAAGCCATAAATACGATTTCTTCAAGCTTTAAAACCTTTTTTACAGGCAGGTCATATATATTGTGTATCATATAACGGCATACAAAGAAGGCTGCAATAGCAAGGCCGCCTTGGAAGCCTCCGCCAGCACTTAAATGGCCGTTGGCCACAAGGTATATACCAAACAAAATTATAATAGGGCTTATAATGCGTATAGAGTAAAAGGCTATTTTATCACGCTTTACGTGGCTTTGATCGCCTTTTTCTTCTTTAACATACACACCGTCATAAAAAGACAAGTGGCTAACAGCCATAATAGCTATAACTAAAAGTAGAGCCTCAAAAAGTGTATCATAAAGCCTATAACCCATTAAGATAGCAGCAATAGGGTTTTGCCCGCCTACATCAACTTTAAAGTTTTCTAAATAGAGGGTTCTCAAATCTAGGTTTACGTTAATGTCAGGTATAAAGTTTACAAACAAAAAGCCCAAGCCAGCGGTAAAAAGCAACGCCAACAAAACCTTAGCAATAGAAGGGCCTTTTTTCGGCTTTTCGTATGCCGTTGCACTTGTTGCATCATCTTCGCCACGCTTGCGATATTTTTTGTAATATCTCTCCGCCACAACAATAAAGAAAATTGTAGCATATGTAGCGATGGCCGCCTCCGCCATGGCAACGTCAGGGCTGCCAAGCATAAGGTAAATCCCCGCCATCATCAAAGAAAAGATGCCAGTGTATATTATAATACGATAGACCTTACGCTCAATCATAATAACAAGAAGGGCTATCAAGCTTAAGCCAGCTAATGCGTATACCATTATGCGTCGCCCCCTTCTTCGTCAGTTATAGTAGCACACCAATCCATCTGGTCATCTTCACAGCATTCTGCACTTTCTTCATCCATTTCTCCCTTTAGCTTATACCCGCAAATATAAGCAGAGCGAGCCACAACGTGAGCAACAAGAGGGTTTAAAATGAAGATTATAACCATTATAAAAATAAGCTTTAAAGTGAAAAAGCTAAGCCCATGGCGGACTGAAAGACCAACCAAAAGGGTTATCATCCCCACCGTGTCTACCTTTGTAGCCGTCAAAACACGTGGGTAAAAATCTTTAAATCTAAACATGGCAATAGTGCCAAATATCAAAAAGATAATACCAATTGCAATCAAGCTAATGCTAATAATTTCTTGAAGGTTCATATTATTCTTCCCCTCCATCTATTTTATTTTCGGCTTTTCCCTTAGCCTTTGTTTGCCTTATCTTGCCCAGCCTGTGGCGAGCTAAAAAGAGGGCTATGAAAATAGTACCCATAAAGCCAAACAAAGCATATAAAATGGCTATATCGAGCATAAACGTTATGCCCTCGATAGACGAGAACAAGATGATAATCATAATAACTTTTGCTGAGATAAGGTTTAAAGCTAAAAGCCTATCCCAAATACTTGGGCCTTTTAACGCATACACAATAGAAAGGGCAACCAAAGCGATTATGGCATACACAGCATACTTTAAAAAAACATCAAATAAAGATTCTGCATATTGTTCTAAATAGTATTCCATCTAGTTTTCGCCCCCTTCTGGAAAGAGCTCAGCCTTTGCAAGCCTTTTCTCCATACCGCCTTTTAAAATGTCGCTTACCTTCTCTTTGCCAAGCTTATTCTTGTCAATCTTTTTGTCGTATATCCACAACATCTTGATGGTGTCGTCGTCTAAATCCAGCGAGATAGAGCCAGGAACAAATGTCATAGAATCCATAAGCAATACCTTTAAAACTTCAGATTTCATGCTGGTTTTAACCGTAACCATGTCAACATTTGCCCCCACGATGATAAACTTTATCATCACAAAAGCAGCAGCATAGACCTGGCCTAAGATGTAGATTGGATAAAAAATCAGTTTTTTGAAATTGACAGTTTTAGCTTCCTTTGCAGGTGGCAAAAACATATCAGAAAAATATGTACAAAAAACCGCCATAAAAAGAGCAACAGCAAGAGACGCCCATGTAAAATGCTCTACAAGAACAATCCAAATAGCTGCCAACGACAGAATAGTAAATAGACCGTATCTGCCCATTAAAGACCCTCCAAACTTTTTTAAGCCTGCCACACACAACAGGGGCAAGCCTTAATATTTTTATATTGTTAATTATATATTAAGAAAATAACCTTGTCAAGTTTTTTACGACTTTAACAAAGGCTGCTTCTATCCCGTTTCTGTTGCCCATTTTTTAGGTTTGTAGGGAATGGATTTATCCATTCCGCCAAAGATTACTAATCGCTAAAAGATAGGATTTTATTTAGGCTTGTTATGGGAATGGAAGGTATCCAGCCCCCTAGCCGTCATCCCGTGCTTGACACGGGATCTCCCTAGCATAACGTACAACCCAGCAAGCAATCAATATAGAGAGATCCCAATCCGTAGGTTGAGCCCGCTTTTAGGCGAAACAAGTGCGGGATAACGGCTAGGGGGTAGTTTCGCCACAAACACAACAACAAATCGCTCACGCAATATATTTAAATTTCTCCAAAAATATATCGCAACAATTCCCTTGTATCTTCAAACCCCAAACAAGGGTCGGTTATAGACTTGCCGAAAACCTTGCCCCCCTCATCCTGCCTGCCACCTTCAATAAAACTCTCTATCATCAACCCCTTTATATTAGGGTTTTTCTCACGCAGTTTCAACACCTCTCTAACAACCTGCCCCTGCCTTGCTGGGTCTTTTTTAGAGTTAGAATGGCTAACATCCACCAAAACGGGGCTGGTGTCCTTTAAAGCCTCCATCCAATTTGCCTTATGCTCCCCATGCTCATCAATAAAGCCACGATACACCCCATGTGTTAAGGGGTTGCCAGCACTCTCCACCAGCTCGTCCCTAAAAATAAATTGATGAGGTCTCTTGCCAGCGGCAACCGCCAGCTCCATACCGCTAAGGCTACCGTTTAAAGGGTTTTTCATGCCCACAGGCACGTTTATATGGCTTGCAACAAGCCTATGCTCTTGATTCAAAACAGACCTAGCCCCAATGGTAAAGTAACTTACCACATCCTTAAAATGGGGCAACAAGCTGGGGTAAAGTAGCTCATCTGCCGTGGGCAGCCCTGTTTGCTCCAAAATATCTTTGTGCAGCTTTATAGCCTTTTCAAGCCCGTCTTCTTGGTGCAACAGCCCCATAAAACCCTTTGTCTCGCTTCTTGGTTTGGCTGTGTATGCCCTCACCACAACCACGGCCTTGTGGGCAATTTCCTCGGCAATAGGGGCAAGCATTTTAGCATAGGCAAGCACCCCACCTACACAATGCACCGAGCAAGGGCCAACAACTAGCAAAAGCTTGCTAGACCTGCCCTCAAATATATCTTTTATCTCTCTATCTCGCATTTTTTTAATATCCAAGCCAAGCCCTCCTTGCAATTGGGTTTAATCCATTGTATAATATCACAAAACGCTTGATTTTACAATGCAAAAAACAATGGGAGTAGGGATGAGCAATCAACACACCCTACTGTCATCCTGATCCAACATCATTCCAATTTACCCCTGTAGGGAATGGATTTATCCATTCCGCATAACCTTGCTGAAGGGTAGAAAGGTGCAGACCTAATAGCGGAATGTATAAGCTTTTGTTGCAGGCAAGCTACAAGTCAGCCAAGGATCCATTCCCTACAAATATTAATCATGATAGCATACATGCCGATTATCCCCGAAAAAGGAGCAAAAACTTGAACATACAAAACCCCTTTAAAGACCCTGACGACAAGCTACTTTTCGCCAGAGCTTTAGACAAGCACCACCTATCCCTCAAGCGACACGCCCAAACCCAAACAAACTTTATAGACGCCACCCGCATAGCCCAATTTATGCCCCTGCTAAAAGGCTGCAACGCCACCGCCTTTGGAGGTTATGACGAGGCAGAGCGGCAAATAATCATCTTTAACGACGAGGGCATACAAACCATAACACCCCTTGCCATCACCTATAACGAAAAATTCGCAACCCCGCCCACCCATAGAGACTACCTAGGGGCAACCCTCGCCCTTGGCATAGATAGAGCCAAAATAGGCGATATACGCATAGGCAAAAACGGGGCTATTTTGTATGCCACAAGCGACATGGCAAGCTTTATAACCGACAACCTAACCCAAGCTGGCCGTGTAAGCGTTAAAGTGAGCCACCGCACCCACAAAATCGAGATTGAGCAAACCGCAATAGAAAAACGCATCACCGTGCCATCTATGCGGCTTGATGCGGTGCTGGCCGCTGCCTTTAACACCTCCCGCACCAAGGCCGCCGCCTTTATCGACGCTGGCAAGGTCTTCGTAAATCACAAAGAAACAAAAAAGACCCACACCACAAAACAAGGCGACATCATCACCGCCCGTGGCATGGGTAGGGTCTCCATAAATGAAATCTGCGGCACCACCAAAAAAGACCGTATTGTGTTGGTTGTACATCTTAGCAAATAGAGGCCGACCTCCCGCATCGCCTTCTATCACCACGTCATGCCAACCTCTCTGCCGTCATCCATCCCCCTTGTCGTCATAGAAGTGGACAAATAGCATCCACAACGTCATTGCGGGCTCGACCCGCAATCTCCTTCCTTTCCGAATTATTCCGACTAGGAAGGGGATCCTGAATCAAGTTCAGGATGACAATGGACGCATTTGTTCACTCCAGTCGTCATCCCGTGCTTGACACGGGATCTACTTGGAGAAGGGCAGGCTTAGTTGGGTGTCCACTAACCCACATAGATCCTGAGTCAAGCTCAGGATGACGACTTAGGGTA
>Ga0123355_10019109_pt1 | contig 10900 bp, 8 predicted proteins | sample TergutEmb28metaG_3_FD_89872 | JGI IMG/M metagenome (GOLD analysis project Ga0123355, IMG submission 89872) | Embiratermes neotenicus P1 segment gut microbial communities from Petit-Saut dam, French Guiana - Emb289 P1 | ecosystem: Host-associated > Arthropoda: Insects > Digestive system > Gut ...
AGCGTTTACGATCATAACATTGTAGTAGCCGAATCGTACACCTGCGTCCAAGCCGTCGTCGAAATTTTGCTGTAACATGTCCGACCCTAGCTCAACAATACGTGGATCCACGTCAGGGGTGGCTGTCAGTTGAATTTGATGATCATCACCCATAGCACCGGTTGTGATCCAACCTTGGGCATTATAGGTGATAGCGCCGATTTCATGACCATCCACTGAAACTTCCGGCATAAATGCCAGCCATACTTGATGCAACTGTGCAATTTCTTGTGTGTATTGGATTACAAAGTCACGGTTGCCGTCAGTACCTCTTTGTGCAGGACGACCCGGGGCAGTTCTGCTGGCATCCAGCACTTGTGATGTGCCGCGCTGCATTTGGTAGTTACCTGTTCCGTTGACACCCAGATACAATACAACATTCACATCTTCCAGCGCTTCTGCACCCCATGGAGTTGCAGCTAAGGCGTATGCCAAAGCGAGTGCGCCTTCCTGGCTGGACTGTTCATGACCGTGTACGCCGGTATAGGTGAACAGCGTAGGTCTGCCATTGGCTTGCACCAATGCACCGGCTTCTTCCCAAGATTCTACTTCACTCAAGTCGGTGGCTGTAAATACCAAGAAATCGTTCCGGAAGAAGTCAATTTCTGGAATATGAGCGAAATTATGCGGAGAGAAACCTGCGTTGAATTGATACGTATTGGCACCATTTACCGGATGTGCAGTCAGCTCATCGAAGAAGTCCCACTTCTCTGCACGGGTGGTAAATTGATAGAGAGATCTGTCTTCTACCAAGCCAATCAATATGCCTGTGTCTTCACAGAACTGGAAGTTTCTCATTGCCGGTGTGTTGAAATTGTTGGGATCCCAAGGAGCCAGATCACTGCCCAGAGCCCAAGTGTAGCCCGGTAGTCTGTTACCATCAGCGTCACGCGGCGCAGCGGCAACTGACCAGGTTCCGGTGGGGGAGAATCTGTCGTTGATAGAGGGTAGTCTGACAATGGCAGTGTCGGCTGTGCCGCTGACATGTGTTTCACCTTGATGGCGTATGCCTGTTTGCGGGGCAACGCCTTGGAAACTCGGAGCTCTTCGATTGCTTTCGATCGGCAAAAGCATCTGGTTGAGTTCACCGGGCACAACTAAATCTGCCGGCACATAAAAGGTTGTTTGTACTCTGTGGAAAGCACCGGTATCACAGAAAGAATACAGTGTGTGCCAGCCGGGGGCGTTCACAAGGAAATGGTTTTCAGGTCCGGAGATGGGAAGTACAGCAGTTGCACTGCTTGTAGATGATAATACCGCGTGTGTAGCCGCCCAGACAAGCGCAGCATTGTGGACGCGGACATTGAGGATTTCCGCAGCATCCGCTGTCAAAAAGTGGGGTATAAGCAGAACCCCTTCCATCTCCGCCTCTGGTTCAGCGGGGTCTTCATCGTCTTCTTCCGGAGCTGCGTCTACATGGTCATCAGCGTCTTCCGGAGCCGCTTCTGCATAATTGTCAACATAGCTCTCAAGGGGGGCTGCATCCACATAGTAATCAGCAGGCGTTACTGCGCCTACCATAGGGGTTAAGGTTAAAATAAGTGCCAGTAAAAGTGCCAGCGCTTTCACCTTACGGTTTGTTCTGTGTTTTGCTTGAATTGATTGCATTGTATCAGTCTCCTTCGGTTCATTCTAAAATTTTTTGTGCTTTAAGCAGTTGCCGGGAAATTGCTCTGTGAAACACCTCCTTTACATGGATAGTTTGCATGGAACATGAATTTACTGAATATTAATTTATATCATGGTTCTTGGCACATGTCACTGGTTTCAAGCGAAAAATAAAATGTTCTTACACTTTGACGAATTAAAATAGACTGTTTTGTGTATTTTTCCATATAAATTATGCTGCGGTTTGCAACATATAGACCAATAACATGTGTATCAATAACATTTGCATCAATTTGTTTTTTGTTTGTTTATAGAAAAACCAGCAATTCAAAAGAATTGCTGGTTTTTATCTGGCGGAGGGTAAGAGATTCGAACTCTTGTGGGCTTGCGCCCTAACGGTTTTCAAGACCGCCCCGTTATGACCACTTCGGTAACCCTCCATATGCAAACAATACTCTACCATAAGTACTCTTGACTGTCAATGAAATTCTGCGTAGACCCTTGAAAAATACAAAAATTCGCGTTATACTAATGAAAACTGAAGATAGAGGTGGCATGTATGAAGCAAATCATCAATGCAGAGGGTGCGCCGGCTGCAATCGGACCATACTCCCACGCGGTACAGGCGGGGCAACTTGTATACACATCCGGACAGATTCCCCTCGATCCTGCCAGCGGAAAACTGGTAGAGGGCGACATCGAGGCACAGGCGAGGCAGGTTTTCAAAAATTTAGAAGCTGTCTTGACTGCGGCAGGTGCTTCGTGGTCACATGTTGTGAAGACGATGGTCTTTCTGACTGATCTGGCAGATTTTGCAGTTGTGAACGGCATTTATGCAGAGACTTTCCCTGAAAATCCACCGGCGCGTGCTTGTGTCCAAGTGGCGGCGCTTCCGGCGGGTGCGAAAGTTGAGATTGAAGCAATTGCATATATTGACTAAAAGGGCTTGCATTTTTTTAAATGGCGTGTTAAAATATTCTGCACGCTATTATTGAGCGGCAATTCCTCAGAAAAAAGAGGTGAACATAGACATGAAACAGGGAATCCATCCAAACTATCATCAAACAAAGATCCGCTGCGCTTGCGGTGAGGTGATTGAAACTGGTAGCACACACGAGGATATCAGAATTGAAATCTGCTCGAAGTGTCATCCTTTCTACACCGGTAAGCAAAAGCTGGTCGACACCAGTGGACGTGTGGACAAGTTCAACAAGAAGTTTGGCATATAATTTGCTTAAACCAAACGATAGCCCGCGCCTTTTTGGTGCGGGTTATTTTGTCTTGTCGGATAAGACGAGCTGTAAGGAAATATACTGGATATATAGCCTTTGACTATATGAATCGTGGAGGTGGGTACAATGAAAAAAATAGAGCTTTTGCAAGCAGGTGCCATCGGAGATCTGATTCATCGCTTGGATAAAGACTGGGCGCTCCTCACGGCGGGCACCAAAGAACAGGCAAACACCATGACAGTGAGCTGGGGCGGTGTGGGTGTGCTTTGGCATAAGCCCATGGTAACAATCTACGTCAGACCCGAGCGGTATACCTATGAGTTTGTGGAGCGGGAGGAATATTTCTCTCTGGCATTCTTCGCCCCAGAGCATCGAGACTCCCTCGTGTTCTGCGGCAAGGAGAGCGGCAGAGAGCATGACAAGATCGCAACATGCGGATTCACTCTGACAGAGAGCACAGAGAGTGGCGTGTATTTTGAAGAAGCGGACTTGGTGCTCGTCTGTAAGAAACGCTATCGCACACCGATTACACTCGAACAAATGATAGACACAGACCCCGCCCCCTATTATGGCGGCTCACATGGGAATCTCCATGTGATGTACATGGGCGAGATTGTAGAGATATATACGAAAGAAACTGACCTTTGCGGATGACCGCTCCGCAAATGCTTCCTTGATTCTATGCCGGCGCTAGTCGCTCTTTGCCCTCGCTAAAAACGAGGGCTCTAGGGCGGGCTAGTTGGCGAACGAAAGAGAGCTGATTACTATTGTTAGATAAACAAAAAGCGCTGGAACGTGCGGTACTCGCGGGGCTTTCCGCAAGCAGTATGCCGCGAGAAGCGCGCAGTACAGATGAGAGCATGAAAGAGCTGGAAGCCTTGCTGGAAACAGCAGGCGGCGAGGCTTGCGGCGTGGTGTTTCAGAATTTGGATAAACCAAACTCACGCACCTTCTTGGGGAGCGGTAAGGTGCAGGAGATGAAAGAAATCATTGAGGCGGAAAAGTGTGATCTTGCCGCCTTTGACAATGAACTTTCTCCCTCACAGATGCAAGCGCTTTCGGAGGAACTGGGTGTACGTGTCATCGATCGCTCAGGGCTGATTATGGACATTTTCGCCCAGCGGGCACGGACAAGAGAGGGGAAGCTGCAAGTAGAGCTTGCCCAATACAAATACCTGCTCCCGCGTTTGATCGGGATGTGGAAACACTTGACCGCCCAAACAGGAACCTCCGCCCCAATCGGGACCCGGGGTCCGGGTGAGACCCAGCTTGAGTCTGACCGGCGGCATGTGCGGCGCAAACTTCAGAAGCTGGAAGAAGAGTTAGAACAAGTCCGCCGTGTCCGGGGGACACAACGGAAGCAGAGAGAGAAAAACGCAGTTCCTGTTGTCGCTTTGGTGGGCTATACAAACGCTGGGAAGAGTACCTTGCTGAACACCCTGACAGATGCGGACATTCAAACAGGGGATCGCTTGTTTGACACGCTGGATACCACCACGCGGCGGCTGCGGATTGAGGATGTAGGGGAGATTTTGCTCTCGGATACAGTTGGATTCATCCAGCGCCTGCCCCACCATTTAGTGGAAGCCTTTAAGGCAACCTTGGAAGAGCTTTGCTATGCGGATTTATTGCTCCACGTAATTGACGCGTCCAATCCCAATTGGGAAGACCAGCGGAATGTGGTCAATAAGCTGATTCGAGAGCTTGGTGCAGAGGAGACACCCCGGCTTGAGGTGTTTAACAAGAGCGATGTCTATACCGGAGAGCTTGTGCCCAGGGGAGAGGATATCCTACGTGTTTCCGCCAAAACAGGAGAGGGGACCCAGGAGCTCTTGCATCGTGTAGCGGAGATTTTGCTGCAAGGCAGTAAGCGCGTGACGCTTCGCATCCCCTATCAAGATGCACGCTTGATCGACTCCATCTACCGAGACGGCGAGGTATCGGCACGGCGAGATATGGAAGATGGCATCGAACTTGATGTGACGATTCCGGAGCGGCTATTTGGGCAGTTAGAAGCCTACCTTGCGAGGTAGCCGGATGAAAGAATATCTGATTCCGTCAGGGCATGGTGAGATCGAGCTGATTGAAAAACGTTCCCGCTTTATCGGACAGGTGTGGCGGGTTGAATCCGAAGATGAGGCACAGAGCCATCTAAAAACCGTGCGCGAACAGCATGGGGACGCGAACCACAATGTCTATGCCTATATCATCCGTGAGACAGGTGTAACGCGCTATTCCGATGCAGGGGAACCCCAAGGGACAGCAGGGCTGCCTGTGCTGGGTGTATTCACAAAGGAAGAGATTACAAATGTTCTCTGCGTAGTTACGCGCTATTTCGGCGGGACACTGCTTGGTGCGGGTGGTCTTGTGCGGGCATATGGACAGGCGGCGAAGCTGGCGCTGGATGCGGCGGGTATCAGCGCTGTACGTCCTTGGCGGGAGATTCGGCTGGGTTGTACATATGCGCAATATGAGAGATTGAGCAAAGTCGCAATAGAGTCCGGCGCTGTGGTGGAAGCCACCGACTTTGGCGCGGATGTGACGCTCACGCTCTTGGTACCCGATGGGGAAGCGGCGGCATTTTGTGCGCAGATGATCGATATTTCCGCGGGAACTGCAAGAGCGGAACAGCTGGATTTGCGTGAGGTGCCGGTGCGGATTCGATAAAATTTTTCTGAAAAAGAGGGATTTTGCCGATTGACGGCGTATAAGATATATGATGGGATTTTGTAAGGCGCGATGTCCACATCGCGCCGTGCTACCAAACTTGCACCGAGTAGGGGACGATGCCCACATCGTCCCGCATCTTAAATTTGTATCGCATAAACAAAATATACACCGAAACCGAAACAACGGGACGATGTGGGCATCGTCCCCTACATGTCGTATTCAAGAAATCCGGGAGGTGCAATGCCTATGACCATACGTGAGCAGCGGGAAAACATAGAGTCGCAAATGCTATCGCCCTTTGCCGTGCACTCTGCCCAGACGCGTGGACGTGAGCATCCGGAGATCGAGTGTCAAATCCGCACGGCATTCCAGCGGGATGTGGATCGGATTCTCTATTCCAAAGCTTTCCGGCGATTGAAGCACAAAACCCAGGTGTTTTTGCATCCAGAGGGTGATCATTATCGTACACGGCTTACACATACCCTTGAGGTGGCACGGATTGGACGCACGATTGCCCGGGCGCTTCGGCTCAATGAAGATTTGACAGAGGCGATTGCTCTAGGACATGATCTGGGGCACACTCCGTTCGGACATGCGGGAGAGCGGGTGTTGAATCAGCTTTTTGTCGGCGGCTTTCGCCACTATGACCAGAGCGCACGTGTGGTAGAGCGGCTGGAAAAAGGCGGACAGGGACTCAATCTCTGCTATGAAACCCGCCTTGGGATTCAGCATCACTCGAAAGGAGGGGCAGAAGATCCTCTTGAGGCGCAGATTGTGCGGATTGCGGACCGGATTGCATATATCAATCACGATGCAGACGATGCCATCCGTGCCGGAGTTTTGACAGAGGAGATGATTCCGCTTTCGATCAGGGAAACCCTCGGTGTAGGGCTGGGAAATCGAATTAATGCCATTGTGCTGGATATGATCACACAGTCTCAAGACCAGCCTGGGATTCTGATGAGTCCAGCCGTTGAAAAGGCAGTGTTTTCATTCCGTGCATTTATGTTTGAGGCAGTTTACACGAATGAGACCGTCAAAGGCGAGGAAGTAAAAGTCGCGGGGATTTTAGGGAGTTTGTACGACTACTACATAAAGAATGCAGATAAATTACCGGCAGATTATCAGATCATCCGTGAAGAAGACGGTTTGGAGCGGGCGGTTTGCGATTATGTATCAGGTATGACGGATCAATTTGCCTTGCATATGTACACGCGGCTGTTCATCCCGAAAACATGGTAGATTTTGTAGGGGACGATGCCCACATCGTCCCGCGTTGCAAATTTGCAAGGTATAAACAAAATGTACACCGAAACCGAAAGGACGGGACGATGTGGGCATCGCCCCCTACAGGGCGCACCGATAGTGAAGCAGAGAGAGTAAATCGGTAGATTTTGGATAAAATAGCATAATCCAAGGGAAGAGAGGGGGGAGAGATTTGGCTTTTTCAGATTCGTTTTTGGAAGAACTGGCTGCGCGCAATGATGTTGTGGATGTGGTGTCCGGCTATGTGAACTTGAGCAAGCGATCGGGCGGGAATCAGTTTGGGCTTTGTCCCTTCCATTCAGAGAAAACGCCCAGTTTCTCTGTCTCTTCGGATAAACAGATGTATTACTGCTTCGGCTGCCACAAAGGCGGCGGGGTGATCAATTTTATCATGGAGATCGAAGCCCTCCCTTTTCCAGACGCGGTACACTTTCTGGCACGGCGGGCAGGGATATCGGTACCGGATGAGGATGGCTATGATGAAGCAGTCAAACGGCGGGAGCGGCTACTCACGGTCAATCGAGAGGCGGCACGCTTTTTTCGAAGTCTGCTTGCTGAACCATTGGGAGCCACTGCGGTATCCTACATCAATCGGCGGGAGATATCTCGTGAGATGGTGAAAAATTTCGGACTGGGAGCCGCTCCTGATGGGTGGTCACATCTGACAGATCATCTGGTCAAGCGGGGATATACCCAGGAAGAGCTTGTTCTGGCGGGGCTTGCTCGGCGGAGCAACAAAAGCGGCGGTGTGTATGACGCTTTTCGGAATCGCTTGATGTTTCCGGTGATTGATATCCGCGGCAATGTGCTTGCCTTTTCCGGACGGATTTTGGATGATGGGGAGCCCAAGTATTTAAATTCCTCTGACACGCCGATATTTAATAAAAGCCGGAACTTGTTCGGCATCCACCTTGCGAAAAAGAGCCGTGCGCCGTTTTTTCTTCTGGTCGAGGGGAACATTGACGTGGTAGCCCTGCACCAAGCAGGTTTTGACTCAGCCCTTGCCCCCTTGGGAACGGCGTTTACAGAGGAACAGGCGCGGCTCATGCTCCGCTATAAACAGGAAGTGGTTATCGCCTTTGACGCGGACACAGCAGGGCAGCGGGCAACGGATAAAACCAGCGGGATTTTGGAGAAAGCGGGCATCCGTGTACGGGTACTGCGCATCCCAAATGGCAAAGATCCGGACGATTTCATCAAGTCCCACGGTGCGGACGCGTTTCAGACCCTCCTTGATCAGCGGGAGACTCATGTGGAGTATCGCTTGCTCTCTCTCCGGCAAAACTATGACCTAGATCGGGATCCGGAGCGGGTTGCATTTTTGCAGGAAGCGGAGAAACTGTTAGCCACGCTAGAGAGCCAGGTTGAACTGGAAGTCTATGGTCGCCGTATAGCGGAACAGACTGGGGTTAGCTTAGAGAGCATCTTGAGCGGGGTGAAAAAGCGGCGGGAGCAAAATCGCAAGCAGGCGAAAAAGAAAGTGGAGCGGGATGTAGCCAGACCGAGCCAGTCTATTCAGCCAAAGGTGCGATCTCTCCGCTTTGACAATATTTACTCTGCCGTTGCGGAACAAGGGATACTGCGGCTCATGCTGCAAGAACCCGCTTTGTTCCGATCAGAGCTGCCCATTGCGTCCGATGACTTTTCATCCCCCTTTTTGGGGCGGGCATATGAAGTGATTTTATCGCGGATTCGAGAGAACAAGGAGAACACCGCAAGCACCCTCGCGCCGCACTTCAGCGGGGAAGAGATGGGACAGCTCATGCATCTGTTTTCCCAGCCGGAGAACTTGGCTGACGCGAAACGGAGCTTGGAAGACTACATAAAAAAGATCCAGACAGAAAAACTCATGCGTGACCCGGTAGGGAATTTACAAGAGATATACGCCAAATATAGAAACAGTAAGGGTGTGGAGGAGAAAGATGGATAAGAAGAAAAAGACCACGAAGAAAGCAGTCAAAAACGAGAACATTCACGACGAGGTAAAGACAGAAGAGCAAGAGGTAAATGAACAGGCCGCCAACGAGGAAAAGCTGAAAGAACTTATCGAGCGGGGCAAACAGGCGGGGAAACTATCGTCAAAAGAACTGCTGGATGTGCTTGAGGGGATGAGCCTAGAGCCGGAACAGTTGGACAAGTTCTATGACACCTTAGAAGATCTCGGCATCGAGACCACGGGCGAGGATTATTTGGTCACGCTGGAAGAAGAGCAGAGTCCGGATGTGGAAGAGCTCAAAGAGCTTGAAATCGCAGAAGAAGAGGTTGTTGATCCGGAAAGTTTGGTGGATAACTTCTCCACAGATGACCCGGTTCGGATGTATCTGAAAGAGATTGGAAAAGTAGCGCTTCTTTCAGCAGAAGAAGAGGTTGAACTGGCAACCCGCATGGGTGAGGGTGACGAAGAAGCGCGGCGCAGAATGGCGGAAGCAAATTTGCGTCTGGTTGTCTCCATCGCAAAACGCTATGTGGGGCGGGGGATGATGTTCCTCGACCTGATCCAAGAGGGGAATTTAGGTCTGATCAAAGCGGTTGAGAAGTTTGACTATACCAAGGGCTATAAGTTCTCTACCTATGCCACATGGTGGATTCGCCAAGCCATCACCCGCGCCATCGCCGACCAAGCGCGGACGATACGGATTCCGGTACACATGGTGGAGACGATTAATAAAGTCATCCGTGTCTCTCGCCAGTTGCTCCAAGAGCTTGGACATGACCCCAGTCCGGAAGAGATTGCCGAAGAGATGAATATCCCCGTTGAAAAGGTGCGGGATATCTTGAAAATTGCCCAAGAGCCGGTGAGCTTGGAAACGCCAATCGGTGAAGAAGAGGACAGCCATCTGGGTGACTTCATCCCGGACGAAGATGCCTCTGAACCGGCAGAAGCGGCGAGTTTTACCCTGCTCAAAGAGCAACTGATGACCGTACTCTCCACCCTGACCCCCAGAGAAGCAAAGGTTTTGCGTCTGCGTTTCGGAATTGAGGACGGACGGACACGCACCTTGGAAGAGGTGGGTAAGGAGTTCCAAGTCACACGTGAGCGGATTCGCCAGATCGAGGCAAAGGCTTTGCGGAAACTGCGGCATCCGAGCAGATCAAAGAAATTGCGGGACTTTTTGAATTAGGACGAGATGAAAAAAGGCATTGCCCACTAATTTGGGCAATGCCTTTTTTACATCTTACGTGCCGATTTTTACATCTTACGTGCCGATTTTTACATCTTACGTGCCGATTTTTACATCTTACGTGCGAATATTTACAACTTAGCATGGGCTTGTTGTTTTTCAAAAATTAGTGTGCTATACTAAATTCTGGTTTTGAATTATTAAATTAATTAAAAGGAGAATTATTGATGAACAAAATGAAAAACGCGACAAGAAAAGTTCTATGCACGTTAATGGTGATGGCACTGATGCTACCACTATTTCCCATAAGTGCGGCAGCAATGACTGAAGTGTATGATGACCTAGCGATTGAAGCGGGTATACAGGCAGCCCAAGCAAGTGTTCCTGCGGTTACCCTGACACTATCCAGAGACGAGTGGTCAGCAGCTTCTACAGCGAGTGAAGTTACAGTTACTGTAAGGGCGAACAGAGTATGGACTGTAAGCAGTGATGTATCTTGGTTGAGAGTTGGGTTCTTCTCACCGATGAACCGCAATGGCAACGGCAGTTTCAGAATCGGTACCGCCGCGAATACCACCGCTGAGCCAAGAACCGGAACGATCACAGTCACAGCAGTAGGCGCAGAGCCGCAAACGATTGTTGTAACCCAAGCAGGTATTCCGGGTGCGTCTCTGACACTATCTAGAGATGAGTGGTCAGCAGCTTCTACAGGCGGTGAGGTTACAGTTACTGTCGAGTCCAACAGAGTATGGACTGTGACCAGCGATGTATCTTGGTTAAGAGCAGGCTCTTTCTCACCAGCGAGCCGCAATGGCAATGGCAGATTCAGAATTGATGCCGCCGCAAATACGAGCACCGAGGCAAGAACCGGAACCATCACAGTCACAGCGGCAGGTGCAGAGCCGCAAACGATTGTTGTAACCCAAGCGGGTATTCCGGGTGCGTCTCTGACACTATCTAGAG
>Ga0123355_10019111_pt1 | contig 10899 bp, 8 predicted proteins | sample TergutEmb28metaG_3_FD_89872 | JGI IMG/M metagenome (GOLD analysis project Ga0123355, IMG submission 89872) | Embiratermes neotenicus P1 segment gut microbial communities from Petit-Saut dam, French Guiana - Emb289 P1 | ecosystem: Host-associated > Arthropoda: Insects > Digestive system > Gut ...
AGATATAATAGATATGACAATTTTAATTTAGTATTTATCGGACTAATAGCTCCGATTTTGCAAATACTTTTTCAAGGATTCGTCTTGTTTAGAATAACTAAAGTTAGAAAAAATAATCCGAAAGAAGAAATGATACCCAAAAAACTTTCGCCCGAAGAAACTGTAAAGCAAAATTTTTATGCACAATATCCTCCGCCACTATTTATAGAAGGGCAATTTGGCACAAACCAAGCATCAGATGATACAAATGAAAATCAGTATAAGGAATAAGTTTTGCAGAAAAAAAATTTAGAGTATGCTAACTAATTAAAAATACTCCCTTTAGCAGATTGCTAAGGGGAGCATTTTTATAATTAACCTTCTTTTTTAGTCGTACGCATACAACGAGTACAAATGTATTCGTTAGATAGTTTTCCGTCAATGTCAACTTTAACCTTGTGTACATTAGCACCAAATGTGCGACGAGTATGACGGTTAGAGTGGCTTACATTATTTCCGCTTGTGCGACCTTTATCGCATATTACGCAAGTTCTTGCCATGATTTGTTTTTCTCCTCTTAGAATGTGAATGACTCTCAAGTTACGAAAGTCTAATTAGGCAAATATTTGCCTACGAATTTTTATCGTTACTAATATAATACAATATAGCAAATTCTTTTGCAAGAGTTTTTTGCCACAAAAATTATTTTGTTTTATGAGTTCGAGTGAAAAATTTATGTTTGAATTTCAGAATTATTCGAAAATCATCAAAAAAGTGCTATTTTTAGCCTTTAATTTCTCTTTTTTGCTAAATACTATATAAATATAGTTGCTAAAAATTTTTAGATTGGTTAAAATATGAATATACAAATCATACACTAATTAAGTATAGTTGTATGTGTTGTATATATTAAATTACTTGTAGGCTTATATGTTGCAAGTAAAACAAAAAGGCAATAAATCAATATATGAGTGTAAATACGCTAAACGCATATGGGCGCATCACGATACTAGAGGATGCAATTGCTCAAATAGCGGGCTTAACCGCTTTAGAGTGTTATGGTGTTGTAGACTTGGTTGCCAAAAAATTGTCTGACTCTGTTGCAGACTTAAAAAATATTAAAAAGCTATCTAAAGGTGTAAAGGTTACTACTAGCGGCGACCGAATATATATAGACCTTTATGTGATATTTAAGTATGGTGTTTCGATAGAAGCTGTGGGTGAAGCCCTTCGCAACTCAATAAAATACTCGGTAGAGAATTTTACAGGAATGCTGGTAGAAAAAATAAATGTTTTTGTGGCGGGCATAAAAGTTTAGCCATTTCCTAAAAGATAAAAACCTTGAAAATTACTAAAGCATAAAATTGGAAATGAATTATTTTTAGAAATTTTTGTGCGATGTGTTTTCGGATAATAAAATTATGAGTAAAAAAATAGACGGAAAAATATTAAGACACATGGTACTAAGCGGTGCGAGAATGATAGATTCGCACAAAGCCCATGTAGATGCACTAAATGTGTTTCCTGTACCAGACGGTGATACTGGTACTAATATGAGTTTAACAATGGCAAGCGTTGTTAAGGAATTATCGCTATGTCAGTCGAATAATATAGATACGCTTTGCGAGTACATTGCAAGGGGTGCACTTCGTGGTGCTAGAGGTAACAGTGGTGTTATTTTAAGTCAAATTATTAAAGGTATTGTAAATGAATTATCTACCTTAAAAGAAATTACTGCTAAAAGATTTGCAGCAGCATTGTGTGCAGGTACTACTATAGCATATAAAGCGGTTACTCAACCTAAAGAAGGTACGATTTTGACGATTATTAGAGCCATGAGTGAAGCGGCAGTTAATATTGTTAAAAAATCAGTTACTGTAGATGTTTTTTTAGAAAAAGTAATAAATGCTGGCGAAGAAATGTTAAAAATGACTCCTGAAATGTTACCTGTACTTAAAAAAGCAGGCGTTATTGATGCGGGTGGTCGTGGACTACTTGTTATATTTAAGGGTTTTCATAATGCGGTTGTTGGAGCAGAAGATGCCGATATGGCATTTAACGATAACTTTAATCCAGGCGATGTTGCGTTTAATGAGTCGGCACATTATGATTTTTCTGATTTAGCCGAGATTGAATTTGCCTACTGTACAGAGTTTTTTGTTATAAATGTACACAAAAAAACAACTGAGGCAGATATTGATAAACTAAGAGAGTCTTTAATGACGATTGGCGATAGCGTTTTGGTTATTGGCGACCTTACAATGATAAAGGTTCATGTTCATACTAACGAACCAGGTGTTGCGCTTACTTATGCATTAGAGCTTGGCGAAGTTGACAAAATTAAAATCGATAATATGTTAGAGCAAAATCGTGTGTTGGTTGGCACTAAAAAAGAAAAACTAAAGCCATATGGGTTGGTTGCAATATGTGCGGGCGAGGGGTTAGGTAGTATTTTTAAGGACCTAACTGTCGATACAGTTGTAGAGGGTGGTCAGACAATGAATCCTTCGGCTGCTGATATTGCAGATGCTTGCGATAAAATTGCGGCAAAAGATGTGTTTGTTTTTCCTAATAACAAAAATATTATTTTGGCAGCAGAGCAAGCTAAAGCGCTATCTAAACGCACTATCCATGTTATCCCTACAAAAAATGTTCCACAAGGCTTAAGTTCTTTGCTTAATTTTAATCCAGAGGCTAGTCTTAAAGAGAACTTAACTGCAATGAAGGAGGCTATTCCTCAAGTTAAAGCAGGGGCTGTTACATTCGCGGTTAGAAACACAAAAATTGATAAATTTGACCTTAAAGAAGGCGATATTATCGGTATGGATGGCTCTAACATTGTGGCTAAAGGTAAAAGTGTTGATAAAGTTACAGAACAGGTTGTTGATAAGCTTATGGACGATTCTATATCAAATATTACGCTTTATTTTGGCAATAATGTAAAAGAAAAAGATGCAGAAAAAATAGCAAACGACCTAACTAAAAAATATACCGATTGCGATGTGGATATACATTATGGTGGGCAGCCGCTATATTACTATATTGTATCGCTAGAGTAACTATATTACGCCCTCATCATTATATTGCTGTTATTGATTGAGGGTGTTTTCAAAACATAAGGAAAAAACAATGCGTTGCGCTTACTGCAATTATCCAGACAGTAAAGTTTTAGATTCTCGAAGTGTTGAGGATATGCCAAGCATTCGTCGTCGCAGAGAATGCCTAAAATGTTCTAGACGATTTACCACATTCGAAACTATCGAAACAACTCCAACTCTTGTTATAAAGTCAGATAAAACAAGAGAACTTTTTGACATAAATAAGATAAAAAAAGGCGTAATATCCTCATGCCAAAAACGCCCTATTGCAATAGAACAGATTGATAACCTAGCAAACAATATCTATAAAAAAATCTCTGTTAGCTTAGAGCAAGAGATAAAATCAAGTTACATAGGCGAGCTTGTAATGGATGAGCTAAAAAAATTAGACGATGTAGCATATGTAAGGTTTGCGTCAGTCTATCGCAAATTTACTGATGTATCAACTTTTGTAAACTTTATTCAAGACCGTTTAGACGAAATCGAAATCGAAAACGACAGGAAATAACACTAGCATTTTTTTGGGGGAAAATTTTGAAAAATTTTCCCCCAAACCCCCTTCAAAACTTCTAAATTTTTTATCTAGGTTAATCCGTCATAGAAATTTAAAATTTTTTGAAGGTTTGGAAAATTTTTTGAAAAAAATTTTCCAAGAGAAATTCTAAAAGAAAAAAACATGAAAAATTTAAACGCTACAAAACTTAGAACGCTTTGGACAAAATTCTTTAAGTCTAAAGAGCATGCTATAATTGGTTCGGCTTCGCTTATTCCCGAAAATGACCCAACAGTTTTATTTACAACGGCTGGTATGCAGCCGCTTGTACCTTATCTTATGGGGCTAGCACATCCTGCTGGTACCCGTATTGCCAATGTGCAAAAGTGCGTTAGGACAGGCGATATAGATGAGGTGGGCGATATTAGCCATTGTACATTTTTTGAAATGCTAGGCAATTGGTCGCTAGGCGACTATTTCAAAAAAGAGATGATAGAGTGGAGTTATGAGTTCTTGACTAGTCCTACATATTTGGCGCTTGATAAAAATCGATTGGCAGTTTCTGTTTTTTCGGGTGACGCTGATGCGCCTAAAGATGACGAGAGTGCTGCAATTTGGCAAAAATTAGGAATACCTAAAAATAGAATTTTCTATCTACCTAAAAAGAATAACTGGTGGGGACCAGCAGGGCAAACTGGACCATGTGGACCAGACACCGAAATGTTTATTGATTTTAATAAACCATGTTCTAAGTCTTGTAGTCCTGCTTGTGATTGTGGCAACTATTTAGAGATTTGGAACGATGTGTTTATGCAGTACAATAAAACTGTGGATGGCAAATATGAGCCACTTAGCCAGAAAAATGTTGATACGGGCATGGGATTAGAGCGTACGCTTTGCATTTTGCAAGGTAAAAAATCTGTTTACGAAACGGATGTGTTTTTGCCGATTATCAGTGAGATTGAAAAATTGTCTAGCAAAAAATATGGCAGTAATGACGATACAACAAAAGCAATTAGAATTATAGCAGACCATATTCGTACAAGCGTATTTATGATTGGCGACGAAAAAGGTATTGTTCCTAGTAATGTAGACCAAGGTTATGTTTTGCGTCGTTTGCTTCGTCGCGCAATTCGTTATATCAAAAAACTAGATATTGATGTTGCTAAAATTACAGACATAGCTAAGGCAGTTATAAAAGTTTACGCTAAAACCTACACTGAGATTAAAGTCAACGAAGTAAAAATCATTAGTGAAATTCAAAAAGAACAAGAAAAATTTGAGAAAACTCTAGCTAACGGTTTAAGAGAATTTGAAAAACTTTGCACATATTTGCAAGGTGATACTATAAGTGGAAAAGCCGCTTTTAAGTTGTATGACACTTATGGTTTTCCGCTAGAAATTACAACGGAGCTTGCATTTGAGCGTAACCTTAAAGTAAACGAAGAGGATTTTAAGGCTAGATATCAAGAACATCAACAAAAGTCTCAAGTAGGTGCCGAGCAGAAATTCAAGGGTGGTTTGGCGGATAATTCTGCTGTTACTACAAATCTGCATACTGCAACGCATTTGCTTCAGCAAGCACTTCGTACAGTTTTAGCCGACGATACAATTGGTCAGCGGGGCAGTAATATCACGGCCGAAAGATTAAGATTTGATTTTTCTTTTTCTCGTCCGGTAACTAAAGAAGAATTAGTAAAAGTTGAGGAAGTTGTAAATAAAGCTATTAAGGATAATGTCGAAGTAAAATGCTTAGAGATGACATTAGAGGAAGCTAAAAAGCTAGGCGCAATTGGTTTATTTGTTTCTAAGTATGGTGAAAAAGTAAAGGTTTATACAATAGGCAAATATTCAACCGAAATTTGTGGTGGTCCTCATGCGGCAAAAACAGGCGAGTTAGGGACATTCAAAATCAAAAAAGAAGAATCATCATCGTCAGGCGTTAGACGCATTAAGGCTGTGTTGATATAATAATATTTGATTTTGGAAAACTTTTACAAAAACTTTCCAAAATCTTGCTTTTTCTAAACTTTTAAGAATAGTATACTCGTAAAATACTCAGAGCTTTTTTTAATGTAATTTTTTTCAAGTTTACCCCTTTAATTTTTACTTAAAATATCGTTGACAAGGTTTTTTATAAGGTTTATACTATATATAGTTGCATTTTTGCATTAAGACAAACGCTTTTAATTTTATAGGGGCGTTTGTTGTTAGCGTTGTATTGCGACAAAATCTAAAAGGAGAGCAGATAGAATTGGCAGACGATGTAAGCATACTTGACTTTGGGTCAGGCAAAATAACAGTGCTAATTGGCAAGCGGGGCTTAAATGATACAATTGTTTTAAGTGGCAAGGCGGAAGTTGAATATGGCGGTTTTGTAAATGGCGAGTTTTTAGAGCCAAACAAACTACCTCACGCAATAGCGGCTGCTATAAGCAGTGCAGAGCAAAGTGCAAGGCAAACTATTACTCACCTAACTGTTGGAGTGCCAGGTGAATTTACTGTAAGTGTTTGTCAAGATGCAAGCTTGTCGTTAGGTAGAACTCGTAAGATAGTTGACGAGGACATTGACGAATTACACGAGCAAGCTAATTCTTTTAAGACAAATAAAGATTACACGCTTATAAACGACCAACCGATTTATTATACACTAGATGACGGTAGGCGACTTATTCAGCCTGTTGGATTAGAGAGTAGTAAATTAGGCGGACATATAAGTTATGTTTTAGCAGAAAATCATTTTATTGATTTAATTGACGCTATCTTAAAGCAACTAGATATTAAAAGCCACGATTATATTTCTAGCCTTGTTGCAACCAGTATGTATTTGTTTGAGGATAGTATGCGTGATAGATATATTGTTTTTTTAGATAGTGGGCGCATTACAACTAATGCGGTTGTAGCTAGAGGCGACGGAATTTTATCACAATACAATATTCCATATGGAGGCGGTCATATAACTGGCGCACTTGCAATGGATTTTAAGATTAGTTACGCCGAGGCCGAGAGTCTTAAGCAAAAAATTGCTCTTAACCTAAATGTATCCGACAAGGATGTTTATACAATAACTACAAATCGTAGTGATACAAAAGAATTTAACGCCAAAAGGGCAAACCTTGTTGTAAGCGGTGTAATTAAACTAATTGCCGAAACTATCACAAAAGCTCTTAAAAACTGTACATATGATTATCCCGATTATATTCCGTATCACCTAACAGGTGGAGGAATAACCTACATAAAAGGTGCTGGCGACTTATTAAGTAAGTGCCTAAAAAAGCCAGTAGAAATTGCTGTGCCCAAATTGCCGTTATCTAATAAGCCGCATTTAAGTTCTAGTTTAGGGCTGTTAGATATGGCATTAAGATTAGTGCCTGAACCAGTCAGTAAACCAAAGAGTTTCTTTAAGAAAATATTTGGCTCTAGGAAAAAGAGCGACAAAAAATAATAGAATTCTAGGACGCTAACAATTAGCGAGGAAAAAAATCATGACAATCGACAAAAAACATACAAGAACATCCCCAGCAGTTATAAAAGTAATTGGTGTAGGGGGCGGTGGCGGAAACGCTGTAAACCGAATGATTAGCTGCGACATAAAAAGCGCAGAGTTTATTGCTATAAACACCGACTTGCAGGCTCTTAACATGAGTACTGCTCATCGTAGAATACAGATTGGTAGCAAGTTAACGCACGGACAAGGCGCAGGTTCTGACCCAATGGTTGGGCAAAAAGCAGCCGAGGAAAGTCGTCTTGCGATATCAGAGGCTATTAAAGATGCCGATTTAGTTTTTGTAACGGCAGGAATGGGTGGTGGTACTGGTACAGGTGCTGCACCGGTTGTTGCACAAATTGCTAAAGAGATGGGCAAGCTTACTGTGGGCGTTGTTACAAAGCCTTTTTCGTTTGAAGGTAAAATCAGAATGGACCACGCAGAAATTGGTCTTGCTAACCTAAAAAAGAATGTCGATACCCTAATTGTTATTCCTAATCAAAAACTTATGCAGGTTGCTCCTAACTTGCCACTAACCGAGTCTTTTAGACATGCAGACGATATTTTGCGTCAAGGTGTTCAGGGTATAAGCGACCTTATCGTTACACCGGCTCTTATAAACCTAGACTTTGCCGATGTTCGTACAATAATGCAAAACAAGGGTATTGCGCATATGGGAATTGGTCGCGGGCAAGGTGATAGACGAACAACAGAGGCAGTTAAAAGGGCGGTACAGAGTCCACTACTTGAGACTTCTATAGAAGGCGCTACAAGTGTTATCTTAAATATTATGGGCTCTGCTGACATGACGCTAGACGAAACTAACCAAGCAGCGGAATTAGTAAAACAAGTTGTTCATCCAGACGCTCATATTATTTTTGGTGCAGATGTACGCGAGCAGCTTAACAATGAAGTTTTAGTTACAGTAATTGCAACAGGCTTTTCGCATAAGCCTATGGCGCAAACGGTAGGCCGCGTAGGGCAAGCACCGCAAACAGCACAAGGACCGCTGTCGGTTCCAGTTGCACATAAACCAGTTGCAAACTCTGGTCCGCTAAATGTTTTTGGTGGTGGAATGGGTGCTCCTGTTAGTAGTCAATCAACTTTTACTAGCACTACTACAACAACGCAACAATCGGGCTTTGGTTATCCACCACAACGCTCAGCGCCTCAATACCACCAGCAGCCACAACAGAGACCACCTCAACAAGGCAGTCCTTCAATTCCTAACACAAGAATTAAGCCAGAAGTAGACACAGCAGATTTTCCAGAGTTCTTAAAAAGACTTAGCGGAAAATAAGTTGTTCATTATTTTGTAAGTTTGGGCATAATATAATTTGAGGAAAAACTTTTGCAAAAGTTTTTCCTTAAACCCTTTTTTAAAACTTTTAAGCTAGAGTGCCTAAACAAAATACTTACAATTTTTTGAAAGTTTGAATACTTGTTTTCAAAAAAGTTTTCAAAAATAAAATTAAGGAGACAAAATTTATGATAGGTGGAAATCCATCACTTGGCCGATTAGGCAGAATAAGAGAAGCGGGCGGCGAAGTTCCCATAGAGCAACGCGCTACCTATAAAGGCATTGCTATTAAAAGTGTGTATTTTGTGCTAATTACTTTTGTAACAGCGGTGGCGTGTTTTTTTGGACTATATTTTTTTGTAGATATCTATTATCAATTTAATCTTATATTAGGGCTGCTAATAGGGGCAGGGATAGTAAGCTTTATTCTTGCAATGGTGGCAATTTTTAACCCGAGTGCAACAAAAGTTTGCGGTAGTATATATGCAGTGCTTCAAGGATTTGTTATGGGTTTTACCGCACTAATGCTAACTAGTTTAGGTTTTGGTGGTGAGGTAATGGCAGCATTGCTTGCAACAATTGGTGTGTTCTTGATTATGATGGTGCTGTATGCAACAGGCGTAATTAGAGTGGGTAGCGGTTTTAGAAAGTTTATGATAAGTGCAGTTTTAGGCTTGGTGTTTATCAATTTAATTATGTTTGTAGTCGCCTTAATCGTGCCGTCAATGTGGCAACTGTTTTTCGGAAATTCGTTTTTATCAATAGCAATATCGGGCGTAATGGTAATAGTAGCTTCACTTATGATACTGCTTGACTTAAAGCGAATGACAATGATAGTGCAAGCGGGTTTAGATAAACGCTACGAGTGGGTCGCATCGTTCGGATTACTAGTAACTTTAATTTGGCTATATATGGAATTAGTTCGTTTGTTTGTTTTAATAAGTTCACGGCGCAGTTAGAATAATTTGATTTGAGCCAAAAAACACCTGCAAGGGTGTTTTTTTGTGCTATAAGAAAAATCGCAAAATTAAACTTGTAAAATTATCGGCTTTTTTATAACGCCCTGCAAAAATATTTTTGAGAAAATATGAAAAAACTGTTGACACGGCTTTCATAGTATGTTAATATATTGATATGCTATAAGTCCAAATAGGGTTTAATAGCAAAATTCAATTCCATTAGAAAAGAGGATTAATTAGATATGAGTAAAATAGTAAACAAAAAACAGCAGGGGGAATTCTTGCTATATAGTAAAGCAGGAGGTAGTCCTTCAGAAAAAAATATTCCGAATTTTAATTCGGGTAGTTTTTCTAGTATTAGCTTGAAGAAGAGTCGTTCGTTAATAGTTATTGGTATGTTGCTATTTGCGTTGTTAGTTACAAGCATTTTTGCTATGTTTGCGACAGGTAGTTTGTCAAGTAGTAACAATAACACACAATCTGCAAATGCTGTACAAATAACTGCTACTGGACCATTGTTCACAACGACAGGGGTTAATATGCCGCTTGCTCAACAGTTGTACGCCTTGGCAAACACGGCACTTCCTAACCAAACAATTGGTGCAAGAGGCACTGCAGTACATATTACTAATGTAAGTGGAAGCTTGCCTGAAGTTAGATTATTCCAAAATGCTGGTGGTGATAACATTAGCACTTTTACTAACCAGAATTTTCGTCCTGTATATATTTCTCGGACAACAGCTGCGACAGGTGGTGATATTATAATAACGATGCTAATGAGAAATCCTTACAGGATATCAGCTCTTTGTGGTGATTCAACGACTAATGCTGTTCGTTTTGATTATAATGTAAGGCTTTTGGCAGGTACGAATAATACTGGCGAAGCGACAAATCATCGTAATACAGGTGGAAGCATGATTAGAAATAGGATAACAAACGAGTTCGAACATCCTACAACAGGTGTGTTGTCTCATTTTCCTAATTATGTGCGGGGTTTCTTTGCTACTCCTAGAGTCCTTCAAGGTAATTGGCAAGGGGCTAATCAAAATAGTACCAACTCCGCTTCACAATTTGAAAATTTGACAGGTGATAGATTAGATGACCAAATTTTCTTGCCATCTGAATATGAATTGATTCATCTTTGGGGTTTGACACAAGCACAGAGAACCTTTGCTGCTATGACTACCGATAGAAACCATAATGGTGCAGCAACTCGTACATCTATAGCTACTAATAATATTACTAGGGCAAGGCATTGGAGACCTGGTGGAACTGTGGAGGGCGGTACAGCTGCTGCTTCTGGCAATACCCTACGCACAAGTAATACTGCTGGCATCATTCCAGCGGTTCACTTAAATATATCTGCACTTATGGAAATGTTTAACAGTGATATAGCTTCAAGCTTTACTCCTGCGTCTGCATCTGGTGCAACGGTTACTCCTGCAAATATAGGTATTGGACACAACCAAACTCGTACCATTACATTTAATGCGGGTGCTGGCAACCTTATGCACACCGTAAACCTAAGAGCTGATAGAGACGGCATGATGATTGCTGCTCCTAATAATATTGCTATTGCAGCA
>Ga0123355_10019112_pt1 | contig 10899 bp, 7 predicted proteins | sample TergutEmb28metaG_3_FD_89872 | JGI IMG/M metagenome (GOLD analysis project Ga0123355, IMG submission 89872) | Embiratermes neotenicus P1 segment gut microbial communities from Petit-Saut dam, French Guiana - Emb289 P1 | ecosystem: Host-associated > Arthropoda: Insects > Digestive system > Gut ...
CAGGCTGAGAATGCGCTGTGAATCCGTTCAAAACTCGCCTTCGGCTCAAACAATTGAACGGCTCCCCATCGCAAACCTCAGCCTGTCGCCTTTGTATGTTAGCCGCTTGCACAGCGCGATATTTTTCGGTTCTGTGAATCCCTTAACTTGACATAAACGCGCCCTGACTTGACAAGTTTAAGCACAAAGGGTATACTCGTGTAATAAAAACACATAAAAAGTAAACTCACTTGTTGATAAATTTGGAGGGCTTATGACCAAACATACACAGAGCCGGGAGCCTGAACTTGGTATGAGTGTTAGAGAACCTCATGCCATTCAAGAGCGACCAAGTGAGCAGCGAAAACGAAAACGGAGGCGAAAACACTCTATTATAGCTGCTAAAAGACGATCCTCATTTTTTTTGTTCTTCAAAGCCTTGTTAATCTCTCTACTTGTACTGTCGACAGTCGTATTTGGCAGCGTTTACGTTATACGCAATTACATAGTGGTCCCACCGCCGATCCCACCCATGATTCAAAACGACGAGCCTAGCGCACTTGAAGAGAGACCTGCTTTCATAGTTATTGATCCTACAGATAATGATGAAGAAGTTGAAGTAGCCGAAGAGCTTCAAATACCTATGAGGTTCACAAACGAAGATAGAAAAGAGCTTTTTTATACCTTTCTTATAATGGGACTGGACGAAGGGATAAACGTCGATACAATTATGGTAGCATCTTATGACGGCGCAAGCAGAACGGCCAGTATTATTTCTATCCCACGTGATGTCCCAGTCAACGTATTACGCAGCTATAGAAAGATTAATGTCGCTTATCCTGCTGGCGTTATGTATGGCGGTTCACCTGAAGCAGGACTCAGACAGCTAAAGCGAGAGGTTCGAAGTATAGTAGGGTTTGAGCCGGATTATTATGTGAAGCTAGATCTTGAAGCTTTCGAGCGGATTGTCGACGCTGTAGGCGGCGTATATATAGATGTTCCCTTTCACATGCGCTATGACGACCCATTTCAAGATTTACATATTGATATACCGCCAGGGCCGCAACACCTTAATGGAGAGCAGGCTCTCAATTTCGCTCGCTTCCGCATGGCAAATTTCGGATTTCAAGCCGTTAATGATTTTGACCGCGTCCGACACCAGCAAGCAGTAATCCAAGCGGTATTGCAAGAGCTTGTTACACCTGCAAGTATTTTAAGAGTTCCAGAGTTCATATCTATTTTTCAGGATAATGTGGACACCAACATCACCTATAGGGAAAAGTTGTGGTTTGCATCGCAACTAAGTGAAATTGACGGCATCGATGCGCTCTCAACACATACGCTGCCAATTTTGTATAGCTCTATGGCACCTTACTGGTATGAGTTCCCGGACATTCATGCAACTATTGAACTAGTAAATGAGACGATCAACCCATTTACGATTCCAATTACTATATACGATGTGGACATCGTTCAATGGTAAAGTGTAAAACCGGCATAAATAACATAACATTCTATTGAAATCTTGACATACTCAATCCGCTGATGATAGAATACTGTCCGACAACTAAATTGGCGATCCTAGCTCAGCGGATAGAGTGCTCGGCTCCGAACCGAGAGGTCGGGGGTTCAATTCCCCCGGATCGCAGTAAACCCCCAGCAATAATTATGCTGGGGGTTTTATTATTACTAATTTTTATTATTACTAAAATAATCCACTCCCAGCAGTGGGACAAATATCCTCGCTTCCGCTGATGAGCAAAGTATACTCCGAGTCCATTTCGGGGCAATTCTCAATCATCAAAATTAAAGTCATTATCCTTGAGTTCAGCTTAGGTAGTATAAACCTAATCGTCGGGCCGCGCAGGTTTGCATTCGCTGATATTACTGGGTATTTCCATTCGAAAATCTCCTGCCTATTTCCGCCTGTCCCTAATAATACTTTCATTACACCGCCGGGGAGCTTATTATAGCTATCATTCAATATCCAAAGTTCAGGATCAAATATGTCACCCTCTGCCCACTTGAATTTAGCTATGCGTGCACTGGCTAAAAATGGCCGACAGGATTTCGCTACTGCATAGTATGCGGGTTTAGCCAGGTTAGGCCAGTTTATCAGACTGTTTCCGGCAGCAGTGGGCCATGGCTCGTTAAAGCACCAATTAAGTGCCATGGAACATCTGGGCTTTTGTCTGCGTGATTCTTCGTATATGCATTTATAGCCTTCGCTTTGCATCAGCTCTCCATGCTGTACAAGTTCATCCAAAGTATCAGCAGAGCCAAAATAATATTCTATGGTTGGGATGTCCAGCCATGTATGGATGTTATTCCATGCATTAAAAGCATGGTGCACTTCCCAGGAGCCGCCAGGTTTTGGTGGAAAAAGCTCATCCTTCGGTATGAATGTTTTTAGATACTCCAGAGGCGAAGGGCCGGCACAGCCGAATTCCGTATAGGCCGTGTAGCGCACTTTTGGCATAACCTGAAATACATCCTCGCCATTTTCGTAACGAAATACATAAGAACCATGAGCCATGCCCATGATTGGCGACGTCATAAGAAATGGCCTTGACGGATCCAAATCGTAGCAATTGCGGTTAAGCAGCCGCAATGCTAAGGACTGCTCCGTCATACCAGACCAACTGTTAAACAGCTCATTCCCTCCACACCACATGGCAATAGACGGGTGCTGTCTTAGCCGCTTGATTATGGATTTAGATTCTGCGTCCAACACTTCAAGGTATTGTTCTGTTCCGATATAGTTATTGCAGGCCAAAGGAAACTCCTGCCATATCATAATTCCCATTTCATTGCAGGCCTCAAAAAAACTATCCTTGTTCGAAATGGCACCACCCCATATGCGCAGAAGGTTCATGTTAGCGTTTTTAGCGAGTTCAACAAGCGTCCAGTTAGTTTCGTCGCTAACGACACCTGGAAAAATATCGGGGCATAGCCAATTGGAGCCTTTGGCGAATATTTTCCGCCCATTTACTTCCAGGGTTATTGGCGGCTCGTTACAAGGGCGTGGAAATGGCAGTTCCTCCTCCCAAGCACCGTCATACATAACCAAAGCAACAGTTCTAAATCCAACTTTTGACTCGTTAAAGTCCAACAGATCGCCATCTAAGGAATAGAGTTCAACTGTTGAGGTGTACAATACAGCCTCACCATGGCCGTTAGGCCACCAAAGCATTGGATTTTTCAAAACACTTTCTAATAAAACAAAATCCGCATTTACTGCAAGTTCCTGTTCGTTTACGCAAATACCATCTTTATCACGAAGCCTCCATTTAACTATTGCTGCTCTGAGCTTACTGAGCATAATGCCAATATGTATTTCCGCGTTTTCTAATTTTTCATCTAAACTATATGACAACTCTGCTTCACAAATATGCATTTCATTACACTTCTCAACATAAGCCTCTTCCCATATACCAAGTGGAATAAGGCGAGGGTGCCAATCCCATCCATAACTACAAGGGAGCTTACAGGATTGATCTGCCTGAGACCGACCAATCTCTGCGCCTTCGCGTTTTGGTGCAGGTAAAATGGTGATTTCAAGCAGGTTGGTTTCATTCAGTTTTTCGCTTAAGTCGATCTTATATGCAGTAAACATGCCCTCCCACTCGTACAATGTTTCGCCATTAAGCTTTACACTATACGAATAATCAATCCCTTTACACACAAAAAAAAGCTTTTCGCCCTGGCTAAGTGGCGGAGCCGAAATATTGGCGGAATATGTCCAGTAGACATCCTCCATCCACGAGTACATTTTATAATTTTCACCGAAGCAATGTGAAGGCCAGCTATGGGCCTTTGCCCAATCAAGCTGAACTGCGCCAGGCACAGTTGCAGGTACAACAATTTCCGGTTTACTTTCAATAGATTTAGAATAACCAACATTCCATGAAAGCTGGAGCTTTTTACTCATAACGGTCGTTCTCCTTCGTCTCCGTTATCAACTAAAGGGGACGCTGCCCACAGCGTCCCGAGAATACGTGCAAACTTGCGGGACGATGTAGGCATCGTCCCCTACAACACAATATGACCCTTCGTTGTGTGATAAGGCGGCGGGCTGAAGTTTGCGATGGGGGCCGATCCCCTGCTAAATATCGCGCTGTGCAAGCGGCCAACATACAAAGGCGGCGGGCCGAGGTTTGCGATGGGGAGCCGTTCAATTGTTTGAGCCGAAGGCGAGTTTTGAACGGATTCACAGCGCATTCTCAGCCCGTCGCCGTTCCTTCGCCTATCACTTATCATCCGCTTGCACAGGCCGCAAAATATCACAAATAGCAAGCTTCAGGCTCAAAACTCTCCGGCAGCGCTGCAATAGCCTTGAGCCATGTTTTATATCTATCAAGATTTAGTGGAACATAACCAGCTGCATAGTGGTTTGCATATTTCATTCCATCTATCTCCCACTCAATAAGGTACAACTTCTGCTCGCCAGGAATGTTTGGAATATCAGGCAAATTTATATTTTCGTTAGGCGGCGGAGTTGCATTACCTTCAAGCACAACTTCATTGGAATCGAAATCTGTTATTCTGTAATGAACAACGGGCGCAGCAAGGCTGTCATTGCATAGTACAACTTTGTGGTGCCATGCTTCAGGCTCTCCTACGATAATTAGCACTGGCGTCTGTATTCGCTTTATAAAATGATAAGCGAGCTTCTTCTGAAAGTAATAGTCCACAACGGCATCCGAAGTTTGTGGCCATGCATCCAATAGATTCCACCAGAGTATTCCAGTGCGGCGCCATTTTTGTATGCGTGTGTTTTCTATTAAGAACTTGACTGCTTCAGCTTGACTAATCTGCGATGCCAGAGTAAACTCCTCAAGTTCATTGGGTATAGCACCAAACACCGCTTTGACCTGCTTAAACATCAGCACATTACGATCGTAATCGCGCCGTGGAGCGGGTAGATAGTCAGAGTTATGCATTATCCACGACTTGCTTTCTTCAGAGTATGGCCACACTTCATCTTCCGGGATGAACTTTTGCAAACTAGAAGCAGACGGACTGCCGTGGTAGCCTGTTTCACTTATAAAATAAGCCTTACAGAGCCTGTGAAAATCTCCTTTATAATAATCTCGCGGCCCCCAATTGTGTTGTTCAGGCATTTCATAGTCTATGTTAGTGTTATCCCCTTCTATCACCGGAGAACTCGGGAGATATTCCCTGTAAGGATCATTCATTGAAACAGCCCTTGGCAGCACTTCCCTGCTCAGCCTATTATAATAAGCATGCGGAAGATGATGCCCCAGAAGAGCATAAATCAAATCGTTTTCATTATCGCCAGCCCACAAGGCGATACATGCGTGATTACGAAGGCGTGCTATCACGGCTGCTGCCTCTTTTTCTACCACATTGCAAAAATCATCATACTGGCTGTAAATTCCACAAGCCATCGAAAAGTCCTGCCACACTAATATTCCATGAATGTCGCATAGGTTGTAAAACTCATCAGCTTCGTATACATTGCCTCCCCACATCCGAACCATGTTGCAGCCAAGATCCCGTAATAGCTCATGAGCTGTCGGCAAGCGCTCCAAATCACGGCTGTGCAGGCAATCGAGCGGGACCCAATTTGTGCCTTTCACCATTATTGGAACATCATTCACGATAAAGAGAAAACCACCATAATTCTGTCCGCCATATGATCGTTCAAGCACAACTTTACGCAAACCAATACGCTCCCGCTTAGAAGCTACAGGACTACCATGGTGAAGTAAAGTGAATTCTACGTCGTAGAGATTTGGCTCTCCATAACCAACAGGCCACCACAGCATTGGATTGCGAATCTTTATTATAGTTTTTCCAGAAACAAAGGTGCAAGGTTCCTCAACGATGAAGCCTTCATCACCGCATCTCCCTTCAACCCGAACGCTAAACCCCTCTAGATACTGGTCATCCGTTTTAAAACGATAGCGTACGCTTAACACTGCTTCTTCTTTGCTGAGTTTAACGACAGCATAATAAACCTGATCAATATAGGTTTTCTCTCTGGCATATAAGCTAATGTTTCGCCAAATACCAGCAGACGGCATTCTGCAGGTAATGTCCCAGCCAAAAGTATGGGCAGCTTTTCGAATAAGAAGAAACTCGTCACCCATTGCTTCGCATATGCGGATGCCTGCCGGAAAATCCATATACCGTGCTCGGTTCACTGTAGATGAGATATGTATCGCGATTGTGTTTCGCACGCCTGGCTTAAGCAATGCCGTAACATCAAACGAATGCGGAATTAACATATTATCGCATTCCCCAGCCGACATTCCATTAATCCAAATGCATCCAAATGTGTCCAGCCCATCGAGTTGCAGAATCACATCTTTTCCAGTAAAACTCTCCGACAGATCAAACTCTCTCTCGAAGCGCCAGGCATAAAACTCGTACTTGCGATAATCTAAGGAATTCAAACCGAAATAGGGGTCTTTTTCCAATCCTGCCGCCATTAAATCCAGTTCTACATTCCCTGGTACAACGGCTGGTATAGTTTGCTTTTTCTCCTCTTCTCCTTCAGGAAAAAATGTCAGGCTCCATGATCCGTTTAAGCTTAATGATACGTCATGTGTCATGAAGCTCACACCCCAATCTTTCTCAAAAAGTCAATGCTCATTTTTGCGGCCTCCATCGCCGGACGATCGTGGGAAGTATCCTGCTCAACTACAAGATAGCTCACATCGGCATCTGAAGCAGCCTCAACAATCGGTTTAAAGTCCATCTGTCCATAACCAACGGGACGGAAATCAAATCCGCTCTCTTCGCGTGTTTTCTTTACATCAGGATCGTCTTCCTTGCCAAGCAGCTGGAACAAACGCTCGCCTAAAAATTCGCCTTTTGCAACGAAATCCTTAAGATGTAAAGAAGGAAGACGCCCAGAGTATTTATTTATATACTCCACAGCATTTTGCCCTCCCACCGTTATCCAACAGGTATCAATCTGCGGCTTAAGCAGCTCGCTGGGGAAATCTTTGAATAGAAGATCGAAGATACACTCTCCGTTAACCTTTTCAAATTCAAAATTGTGATTGTGATAAACCAATATCAGTCCAGCGGCATTGACTTTTTCTGCAAGAGCCATTATTTTCGGACGTGTGGAAGCGTAATCAGCTCCTCCGGGCAGCCTATTTTTATCCAACCAAGGTATTCCAACAATGTTAGCCCCCAAATCCTTGTATTGATCAATATAGTATTCAGTCCGGTCGCACAAGTCGTCAAAGGCTATGTGCATATCACAAATTGATAGCCCTAGTTCGTCAGCTTTCTTTCGCAGCTGCCCACTTGTTAACCCAGCATAATCTCCGGGAATAGAGATGCCTTCATACCCCATCTCCTTTACCTTTTCCAGAGTGCCTAACGGATCGTTTTTCCAATCCTCTAAAACGGTGTAGAGGGTAAAATGCAGTGGAATTTTCTTCATAGTTTTTCCCTTTCTTTTTTTGGTCTTTCAAATAATGGGCATATTGTGTTGTAGGGGACGATGCCTACATCGTCCCGCAAGTTTGCACGCATTCTCGGGACGCTGTGGGCAGCTTCCCCTACATAACAACTCAGATTAGGAGAGTCTCCTTTTTTATCTCCAGTCGAACAAGACACCCATGTAGGAATCCTTGTCATCGCGCAGACCCATGTAAATTCTCTGGCAATCTTCCGGCTTCGCGACCTCAGTAAGTATATCCTGAAGCAGGATCTTTCCTTCACGAATTAGCTCAAAAAAAAGCTTGGAGTTGCGCTCTAAGGAATGTTTTACGAAAGGCGTATGCGTAACGGGATACTGCCATTCATGACCGCCTTTGATTGCTACATCAAAATCTGCGACATGCGTTCGGAATAGGAAAGCTGTTAAATCGGTCTCGTGCTTTCCGCGAGGAGTTCCAAGGATATGCATTTCGCCGCTTCGCCCAATCCACTCGATTGCTTTTTCTGCAACTGCCGGCACGCCTGTTGCCTCAATCAAGCTCCCAACCATTTCTCCATTGGTAAATTTACGAATTTCTTCGGTAACATTTTGTTGTGCTGAATTGAGAATCAAATCCGCACCGCATTTTTTAGACAGTGCTAAGCGATTATCTGAGATATCTATTGCGATTGCTTTTGCTCCTTGAAGCTTTGCCAGCTGCATTGCCAAATTACCTACTAATCCCTGCCCGGTTACAGCGACATAATCGCCCCATTCGATATTGGACGCACGGATCGACGTCGCAGCAATTGTAGCCATGCGAGTAAAAGGAATCCATTTCGGGTCAATAGCACTTGGAACTTTGATAAATATACCTTCTGCCGGTACCATCTCATAAAGGCAATGTCCAGCATAGCAAAAAATAAGGTCACCTACCGAAAATCCTTTTACTCCCTCGCCGAGTTTTATTATTTCGCCGATACAGGCATATCCAGGCACAGCCGGCAACTGAAACCATGCTTCAGCACCTGAAAGACAGGCTAACTCAGTTCCCGCTGAAACAATAGAATATAACTTTTTAAGAAGAACCTGCCCTGACGGAACAAACGTTTCGTCAATTTGTTCAATATGGACACTTGTTTCCCAAACTCTATCAAACATTATTTTTTTATTTTCCAGCATGTTTATCTCTCCTAATTTGAATTTTCCGCTAATCATCCTTTGATTGAACCAGCGGTCATTCCCAGAATTATTTTTTTGTAGAACAATACATATACAAGCATGACAGGCAGCATCGCAATAACCATTCCTGCAATAAACTGCGTAAAAGTCGCAGTGTGGGCACCTTGGAAAGCACGCAGCCCCACCGGAATAGTTCTTAGCGCGGTACTCCTGATAAGAACCAAAGCAAATGGAAACTCGTTCCATGCGTTCATAAAAGTAAGAATTGTTATTGTGGCGATAACTGGTCTGCATAGCGGCATAATAATAGAAAACATAGTGCGCACAATTGAACTGCCGTCGATCATTGCCGCCTCTTCGAGTTCAATCGGGACAGAGCTAAGATAACTTTCCATAAGGAACACTGCCATCGGCATCGCAAATGCAAAATACACTGGAAGCAAAGTAAAGCGGTTATCCAGCATCCCCATAAATCTAAACTGCATGAATAGAGGAACCAGCAGCGAGTGCACCGGGATCAACATACCTGCGACAAACAGCATATAGATAATCCTACGGCCTTTAAACGAGAAACGGGAAATAAAATATCCTACAATAAAGGCTCCAAGCGTGACTAGCACCACAGTGATAAGGCTGTTGAAGAGAGAGTTCCACACGTAGGTATCCATGCTGGCAACTCTAATAGCATTAACAAAGTTATCGAAATACAGACTTGTCGGCAGTGCTATAATGTTAAGCCTGAATTCCGCTTCTGTTTTGAACGAGGAATAAATCATCCAGATATATGGAAAAATGCAGAATAATGAAAACAACATCACAAAGATGTTTATAAATCCTGTGCTAATAAAACGCCTTACCTTCACAACATTACTCATACCGCTTTCCTCCCAATGCAGCACGTGCAGACATGGTAAGTATCAGACTAAGCAACAGGATTGCAATTGCTATCGTACTGCCGTATCCTATCCACAGCCGGTCAAAAGAGATTCGATAAGCGTAAAGCGCAAGTACTTGTGAGCTTCTCCCCGGCCCACCGTTGGTCATGACTAGGATATGATCAAAGATTCTCATTGTGCCGGACACACAAATCATAATCGCCACTTTGAAAGTGCTATAAATCATAGGCAATATAATAAACAAAGAGCGCTGAGTATCCGTACACCCGTCCAAGTTCGCGCTCTCCAGCACTTCATCAGGGATCCCCTTAATCGCCCCCATGAACATGATCATATAAAGCCCCACGAACTGTAACATAACCGGAATAGACGCAGTAATCAATATGTAGCTTGGATTATCAAGCCAAGGTAAAATGAACCTTTCAAGCCCCATCAGCCGCATAAAGAAATTGATAAGTCCAAAATCCCTGTTGTACATAAGGCTCCAGATAAATCCAATGACCAGTGCTGAAACAGTCACCGGAAAAAATATTACTGTTCTGTGGAATTCTTTAAATTTGAGTTTTTCGGAAACCAGCAGAAAAGAAATAAGCAGCCCGAGACCTACCTGACCCACAGTACATAACAACACAATAACAAGGTTATTTCTCGCTGCATTCCAGAACTCAGGATCCTGTACGAGATTAATATAATTCTGAAATCCGATATAATTATAGTTTACTCGACCGCTCCAATCTGTGAAGCTGTAGTAAACTGAAACAACTATTGGAAACACCGCGTGGATAAAAAAAACAGCTACAATCGGTGCTAAAAACAGCCAGAATACATATGGCTTTGGTTTTTGAAGTTTTCTAGTCACTTGATCAGCCTTCTTCCGCAATATATAGTTGATTCCGTCATTGCGGGCTTGAACCGCAATCCCCTGAGATTGGCCAGATTGATGGAATCCCAGGTCAATCCCGGGATGACGTCAAATGGTTAATTGCTCTTTGTCGACGTTCATTCATAAGCGGAGGGATACTTTAAAACGGTGCAAGAATAAGTAACCAAATTCTTGCACCGTTTCTTTATTTATTGTCGATTAACGCAAGCGATTAGCATCCGTTTCAGCTTGAAGAAGCTCTGCATATCTCTCAGGTGTCATGGTTCCGATTAGAACCTCTTGAAGATTGGAGTAGAAAACATCCACTATCTCAGCAGCAAGCTGTGAGTCAAATACGGGTGCATATGTAGATTCTGCATTGATTCGCAGCAGTTCCAGATAGAGAGGGCTTAGCGCATCCTCGTCAATAAAGGTCGGATTTGCTGCTGGCATTCCACTGTTTGCAACAACTATGTTTGCGAATTCCGAATTGGTGAGATGATAAAGCATGTTTGCGACAAGCTCAAGTCGATCACCTGTAACATTTATGTTTGTAAAATAAGCCCAGCCTGCCG
>Ga0123355_10019113_pt1 | contig 10899 bp, 9 predicted proteins | sample TergutEmb28metaG_3_FD_89872 | JGI IMG/M metagenome (GOLD analysis project Ga0123355, IMG submission 89872) | Embiratermes neotenicus P1 segment gut microbial communities from Petit-Saut dam, French Guiana - Emb289 P1 | ecosystem: Host-associated > Arthropoda: Insects > Digestive system > Gut ...
ACAGTACAGTACAATACAGTACAGTACAGTATAGTACAGTACAGTACAGTACAATACAGTACAGTACAGTACAGTACAATACAGTACAGTACAGTACAGTACAGTACAGTACAGTACAGTATATGTCACCAGGCCAGTTAGTTGTGTTTTGATTGATGGCAGCTCTTTGATTTCTGAAACTCATAATCAGTCTTGAGGAAATTAACATGTGGACAGTCTGGCTGCTTGAAGGCAGGCTGGGTGAAAAGTGGGTGGAGCGTAAAGCTGACCACTGTCCATCACGTAATGCTGAGGTGAAGAATGTGTGCAGTCTTCGTATGGTATCACACCATGGTAATAAATTATGCAGAGAGTTACCTTTGCCTTTTATTGACTTTTTTCCAGGGAATGGCTGCTGGAGTTTCTGGAGTGTGATGGCTTGGGGGTATTGCTGGAGAGTTTGAACCGGTTGGGGGACCAGAAAGTTCACTCTGTGGCAGACACATTTACACAGATGGAGTGCATGTCATGCTTGAGGACTGTCATAAACTTCCGCCCAGGCTTGCAGTACATTGTGCAGAGAAATGAGTACATACGAAAGCTGGCAGCAGGTAGTGTGGCTGGCGCTGTGTACACAGTAGTGACAGCTACTTTTGTTCATTCTGAAGTCTGTCATAGTAACAGGTCCATTGTGTTTTTCCAAAGCCAGGTATCTATAGAGTGTAATCTAGTGCTTCCACTTTCAATTTCATCCCGTTTCCTTAAGGTCATCCAGTAGCTGCTTACATCTTCTTTCTCGTCTTCCCATCACTTGTATCCTCCTATCTTCCCTTCAGTAACAATAGTGCAATTCCTATGCAAGAAGTGACCAACCTTCCTTCTTTTAGCTGTATGTAGAATATTCCTTTCCTCCTTGACACTACGTAATTCTTCTTTATTTCTCACGTGGTCGGTCCAAGTCATCTTTTCCACCCTTCCCCAGTGCTACATTTCAAAACTTCCCAGCTATTTGTGATCTCCTTTCCGAAGTGTCCCAGTTTTCAGCACCACACAAGCTATACTCCTAATGTAGCACTTCACTTGTTTCTTCCTTAAATTTAAGTTCTGTTTGCTGGTGAAGAGAGTATTATTCTTGAATGCTGCTTTTGCCATGGCCATCCTGGATTTAATTTCATGTGTATGTCTTGCGTAATTTATCAGGCAACCCAAATATTTGAAATATTTTACTTTCTGCAGCTGTTGTGATCTGCCATAATATGTACTGTAGTTGGTTGCCCTGAAAATATCATTACTGTAGTTTTTTTCCCCACATTCATTTCTATTCTATAGTATCTTCCAATTTGAATTAGTTTTTAATTATGCCTTGTGATTTAATATGTACTGTATTACTGTCACACTATGAAGCGCTCGTTTTGCTCAATAGCATTAACCAGTTCTTTAGAAGGGAGACAGGCTGTGTTTACTGCAAGGTTGGAACTGCACTTCTTTATCTTGTTTCGATGGTCTGTGGTGAACATGTGGAATGGCTTGGGTGGTTAGTTGCTAACCTCTCACGGCAGAGGCGCGGGTTCGATGCCAGGCCAGTCCGTGTGGGATTTGTTGTGGACAGAGTGGCAGTAGGACAGTTTTCTCTTGGCTTGCTTCAGTTTTCCCCTGTCAGTATCATTCCACCAATGCTCCATACTCATATGCATCCTTACGCTACTCATATCAGACGGACATGTGCTTGAAGCATGGGAACCTATAAGTGAGCAGTGCTCATTCATATATTAGGAAGCACTGGGCAGAACAGGACTTTAACATTGTTCGTATGATGTGCTTGTGACAGTGTTGCAATTGCAGATGCAAGGCTGCTTGCTTGTGTCCACTTACACAGTGTCACATGCATGAAGACTCGGATCGTATCAGTGCACCTACAGTAACCTGAAACATTGCATTATTTCAGTTCTGTCTTCAAGCAACCCCACGGTCAAGCTGCATGTATATGAACTTCTCTGTGCTATAAGTCTTGCATCACCCCAGGGTCACGCCCTTTCTCTTGATGCCCTTGAGCACTTTAAGGTGAGAGCCAATGCCTTTAAACTTGTGTATTTATATGTTGAATGACATCTGCAGTAGCCGAGACCACAGAGCACTGAATGTTACTGTGAGTGGAGTAAATGATCTGGGTAGGTTTTGAGGTAGTATTACTAACCTCTCAGCGCCATGACTTTGAAGTAAAGTTTGTTTTTATTAATCATATTGAGTTCTTGAATTGGATCAGAATGCAGCAGAACGTTTGACTGGTAACAGGCTCTTGTGACTGTGCCATTGAATTTTGAAGTTTTATAACAAGTATTCATTTTGTTGCCATTTTGCTCCATAGTCTTCATTTTAAGCCAAATTTTGTGATTGCAAATGTTTTTTATCATGGGCCTTATGGTTCAGAAGCATTTGTTGCTGCTGGGTGTTAATGTGCAACGTTCCTGATCAACCTGGCCTTGTTAACCATGTGCATGCACACACACACACAGAAACAAACAAACAAACACATAAAATATTGGCAATTGACAATTTGGTATGTAAGCTTATGGGTGACATTTGGCAGCACTTACCTGCCTTGTTGTACATTCATATAAGCAGAAAATCAGTGACACAAGAGAGATAGCTAGGTATCAAGTTGAATGCCAGGTTTAAGATACTCATTTCCGGTGAACTAGAGTCAGAATCATCAGAAATGTAATGCCACTGGCCATCGTATGATGCTGGGTCAGCAGACTTGCCAGCACTGTGTGCAGTGCAGTCCAGACAGAGCTGGGTAGAGGGTAAGTGAAGCTGGGGAGAAGTGGAAGTGGCAAGATGATGGGTGCGTACTGGAAACACAAATCATGAATACTGTTTAGTTTATTAATTCGTCATAAATTTATACATAATTCACTGTGCATCTCATGTACTAACACCATGGATGAGCGTTCTTCTCGAGAAACTGCTGGTTTCTCAGCTAGTCAAGAAATTTCTCACAGTTTTTGAAAACCAAATGTTTATCACCGTGGTCACACAGCCCATCACTGGGCCCTGTTCTGAGCCATACGTATGCAGGCCACTCACTCCAATCCTATGATCCATCATAGGATTGTCTTCCCATCTGCATCTGGATCTGTTGAGTGGTCTCTTTGCATCAGGCTTTTGTGTGCCAAAACTCTGTATGCAGTTATCGGTCCCCCACCCCCGGTACTTGCTGTTCCTCATATACCGCATTAAAACAGAACCCGGTTCTGTTTACATGGAGCCTTCATACATTGATTTATGACATGTTCCATATCCAAAGTTTGTAACCAATTCTGGATTTTTGGAATATAAATATAAATATCATATGAGTACCATTACATTGTGCACCTGGTTAGTAATAGTACCTGTTTTATTGTAACTGCAATATGACTATCATCAGAGAGATTCTGTTGCATTTGCATAGAAAATTTACATGAATCTGTATCGGTTGCATTATAAGAAGTCTGCAAAATTGTGCTGAATTGTGTATTTTGAGTTTGTCACATGTCTTACAGCCTGTTTCATAACAGACGTATATAATTTGGAGTTTGGTCATGATGGCTGTATTGACTGTAACTGTGACAGGCTGTATTGACCGAAACTGTGACGGGCTATATTGACCATAACTGTGAGAGGCTGTATTGACCGAAACTGTGACAGGCTGTATTGACTGTAACTGTGATGTGCTGTATTGACTGTAACTGTGATGGCTGTATTGACTGTAACTGTGATGGGCTGTATTGACTGTAACTGTTATGGGCTGTATTGACCAAAACCGTGACGGCTGTATTGACTGTAACTGTGATGGACTGTATTGACTGTAACTGTTATGGGCTGTATTGACCAAAACTGTGACGGCTCTATTGACTGTAACTGTGATGGCTGTATTGACTGTAACTGTGGTGGCTGTGTTGACTGTAACTGTTATGGGCTGTATTGACCGAAACTGTGACGGCTATATTGACCGTAACTTTTAAAAGTTAAATTTCATTCAATTGTATAATGAAAATGTGCGAATAATACCAAAAACACAACTTGATATCACATATGTCTTTGTGCACAGTCACATATCTTCACATACTGTACCTCAAACCTTTGGTACTGCACACACCCACAAGTTGTGTTATCATCTTTGCATAGACTGATAACATGTATATAAGTGATAATTTTTTTTTAATCCTTGTGATTGATGTAGTTGACACCATCCATAATGTGCTGTATATAGTGTCATTATTTCATCTGACAAGTGTCAGTTGCCACTTTCTGTAAAATCTTTTATTGTATTAATGTAGTCCACACATCTGACCGCAGGTGTCCATCTTAAAATTAATATAAAGCCCACTGAAATTATGTGAATTGTTGAAGAATATCCTTTGTCCCTGGCGGCTAAAGTGGGAACGTCTAAAGGGTGGGGGGGAAGCAATGGCAACCTACCCCCAAGAACTTACCCAGGATGCAGTGTGCCATAGCCATACCGGTCACATGACTGGGCTCTGGTTCCTGCCAAGCCCAGCCTTCAAGGCTGAATACTAATGAATGAATGAATCCTTTGTCAAATGTACCTGACAGTAAAGTTTCGTACAGACAGCCAGGATTGTACTGATGACCTGAACTTGATAGAATGCCAATGAGCACTATACAGCATTGCTGTCTAAAGGAAATAATTCATCAACGGTAGAGACCATGTCATGGCTCAGGTTTGTAGTTGCCAGCCTCTCACTCTGGAGGCTTGGGTTCAGTCTTAGGCCATTCCAAGTTAGATCTGTAGCACCAACACAGACTTGTGTCCAAGCATTTTGGTGTTCCACCCATCAGTACCATTTCACCAGTGCTTCATACTCATTCTTCGTCCAACACATAACCTTAGCAGTTGATAGCATCATTAAATATCATGCTTAAAAAATAAATACTGGCGAAGGTAGGCACTGTAATACTGATGGCAGCGTACACTCTGCTGGTGCCACCCACTGACATTTGTAAGTGCATACTCCCGTGCTGTCACAACAGAACAGAAGAGCAAGAGTTAGCCTCTAGTATATTTTAAAGTGGCTCTGTTTCCACAAGATGTGGTGCTCTGTGGAAATGATTACAGCATTACCTTCACGGCTAGAGACACCAAATGTAGTAGTCTAGAGAAGCTGTATTTTTGCTCAGTTGCTTAAGAGATTTCCATAATTTTGTGAGACCTGATGGTTCAGTACCACGTTTGCAAAAGCCTGCCATTGGGCCCTATCCAAGTCCAGATGAATCTAGTCCATACACTTGTATTATATTTCTTTAAAGTCAAATTTAATATTATTCTTGAATCTAGGGCTGTTTGTTCCAAGTGGTCTGTTTGCTTCATGTTGCTTGACTAATATTTTGTTTGCATTTCTTAGCCCTCATGCATGCTACATGTCCTATCCATCTCAATTTTCTTGATTTGATCATCACAGTAGTACTTGGTGAACAGCACAGATTATAAAAATTCACGTTAATTGAGAATTTTACAACATTACTAGTTAAGTTAGACGATTTAGAATGTTGTTTTATGTATAGGTGTACCGTGGTCTCCGGTATCGGTTTGAAGTTGTGTTATCAGAGCTGAGTACTGCAGAGAGTGATGTTCTTCGTACAGCACTTCTAGCGTTTGTGAACTGTCTTGTGTGTGGATGTGAAGATCTCCATCAGAGGCACCGAATCCGTAACGAGTTCCTTGGTATGTTGTTTCAATATTATTACTATCATCTGTACATTATACAGGGCCATTACTTATTTGACAGCTATTGGTTTCCACTTCCTGTCCGCTCATTTATTATCATAACACAGCCAACTGAACTGACTGCCCACACACACATACAACAGAGTAGGTGGGAAGTGGAAAGTGATAGTTGTGTGATAAAATAATGATCCTGTAGAACTTGCAGTATGTTTTTGGTTACTCTAACCTTTACAAGTGAAATGGTAACTACGTGCACCACCTGATTTAATTTTAAAGAGCTCTGCTCTGTGCCAACAGAATGTGTTGATATGTGTCATATAATTCTGGCAATAGATAGGTAAAAGTAAAGCTGCCCCCTGCATCCCATGAAGGCATGTAGGGGGCATGGAGTTATAGCTGGAGTTGTTCGTTAAGCTCACCACTAGATGGCGATGAGGGTTCAATTGCAAGCCTTCACCCTTTAGGCCTTGGGAAACAGCCATTTGTACCCACTGAATGTGAAGCTCTTTGGGCCCAGAGCTAGTATGGTCGTTTTGGTGAATGGAAAAATGTTTTACCCATACCAGAAATCCAATCCTGGATCGTCCAGCACACACCTCAGTTGCTATACTGACTGAGCTATCCTGGCATTTTTAAGTAAGCGGTAACAACTTAAACCATTTTGTTTTTGCAATAGTGATGTAGTAAGTGAATTTTTTAAAGCAATTTAGATGAACCTCTGGCTTCAGAAGGTTAAATTGCCATCAGTGACAATTTTATTGAGGTTATGAAATATGATTTGCCTCTTGCTTGACTGCCATTCTTTGAACAGTGATAGCAGGAAAATAATAAAATTTTATTTCAGTAAAATGGAGGAACAAAGATTCTTGCACAGAAGGAAACAAGCAAAATAATTTAGCAGTGTTGTAAGATTACTCCTGTAAGACCAGTGCAGCAGTAGACATCTTATTTTGCTACTCACACTGAGGAATGCCGGCAACTGTGAAGAGCTGTGTGTGACCAAGGGCAGGAGCCAACTGTGAAGAGCTGTGTGTGACCAAGGGTAGGAGCCAACTGTGAAGAGCTGTGTATGACCAAGGGCAGGAGCCAGCTGTGAAGAGCTGTGTGTGACCAAGGGCAGGAGCCAACTGTGAAGAGCTGTGTGGGACCAAGGGCAGGAGCCAACTGTGAAGAGCTGTGTGTGACCAAGGGAAAGAGCCAACTATGAAGAGCTGTGTGTGACCAAGGGCAGGAGCCAACTGTGAAGAGCTGTGTTTGACCAAGGGCATGAGCCAACTGTGAAGAGCTGTGTGTGACCAAGGGCAGGAGCCAACTGTGAAGAGCTGTGTGTAACCAAGGGCAGGAGCCAACTGTGAAGAGCTGTGTGTGACCAAGGGCAGGAGCCAACTGACACTGCACAAACAAGTGCAACCATGAATCTCTGTTCCTGTGTTTGAGTCTGGTCATTTCTGTTGACTTACAAACGTGATTTAAATGAACCTCTCTTCTTCTTAATGTCATCCAAATGCTGTTAATATGTTCCTTCACTTTGTTAGATCATTTTCTACTTGTCTTCCTGTATGCCAGCTCTCTATCTTTCTACATCTGTAGCTGTTAGTAGTTTCCCTTCTCACTAAATTTACCAAAGTGCCTGCCATCAATTTACATTCTTCATGGAATGCAATGCCAGGTGGTCTGATATATTGATACCGATGTTTTGGAGGAACCTTCTCCCTCCATCTTCAGGTTTCTCTAGCCAGATTTGAGCCACTATTTACTGAAATTTTGGTGCTTGCTTGCCTGAATCCACAGTCTTATCCCAGAAGACAGGAATGTCTTTCATTTGCTGCCATGTGAGCCTAATTCTCAAACCATACAAAGTTTGAAAATTCAGGTCTTCTCAGATGTGACACTCTATTAATGGGCGAGAAGGTCCAGGCACTTTGTACAGTCATAATGCCTTCATCTTCAGACTCAAACACTCCAAGAACATTCTTTTTGGAATATTTGACCCTGTAGATGAAGGCAGTGTGATCCTTCAAAATGCTTGGAACTTCTAACCTACTGATGTACTGTCACATCTGGAAGACTTGAACCCTCAGCAGCAGTGCTGCAAGGCCCTGGTATGTGGCAGTCTACAAAGTCTTGTCTGTGACTGGGCCAATCTTTTGACTATTTTACTGGTTGAAATTTCAACTCTTTACAAGTGAGATATTTGTTGGATTTCAGGTCTTGGTTTAGGCAACATTTTGTCAAAGCTAAGGAACTCAGCTCATGAACCGGTACAGATTCAGGTAGAAGCGTTTTATAAAAATCTACACCGTGATCAGGCAGTGTTAGAGCAGGATCCATTGGACCTTTCACCACAGCAACTCTTTGACATCATTTATACCAAGGTGAGAGAAATATCAGTTTCTTGTAGTAGCAGTGCATCTAGTCTGATGTAGATTTGTTTCCAGTTGACAGTACACATACAATTAAACTTAAATAGAATCAGATCAATATTCATTTATAGAAGAATTGAACTGTGAGATCTGAGGGTCTCACTGAAGTGTTGCTAACAATTCAGGTCATCTGGGATGTGACACTGTGTTGTTGGATCAGTAGTTGTTGGTGTTTGGCAGTATCTTAGTGACTTTGTCATTAATGTCGAGCGTTCCGACATTAATGATTTTTGATTCCTTGACTCAGAAGGTGAAGGCACCACAGTCCTTCAAAACATCACCAACTGTCACCCTGCAACGCAGCATAACACCTCAGAAGGTGCGAATCTTTAGGAAAAGAAAAATGGAAAGTCTCCAGAAAGGCACTGGTTTGTTTTCTGACTTCGTGTGTAATCTCCAGGTCTGTTTCTATATAAATGAAACAGCTATTCCAGTGCTGTAAAGTTTGGAAAGTACATAATTCCACATTTGTGCTTGTGGTTTGGACACCTTTGCGAGATTCAAATGTTTTGTATCCTCCTTTTACTGGAGAAATCAGTTACTTCATCTTGCCAGACAGGTGGATGTCACAAACCTCTAACAAGACTCTAGGAATTTAAGGCTACAGTCCTTGGTATGTGATGTTGTGTTCACTAGATAGATACAAACATTCTGGAAGAGCTTCAGTGAAAGTTAGAGACAACACAGTTCATCTGCAACAGGGACAGCTACTCACCAAAGCACACAGCATAACATGCTAGAAGGATATTCATTGCAGTGGGAACTTCACATTTATCTTTTGGTACTGCAGCCCACTTCAGACCTTGAGCATCAACTGTACCTTCCACTGGCTCCTGTCTCACACTTTGGTACTCTGGTCCTTGATCCTTAAGAGTTATAGAAGTAGCTAATTTTTCCTGATACCATCATTGGCATGTTGGGAATCAGTGAATAGCCTTGTGTTTGCTGGGGTGTTAAATTGGTTATGTCCAGCTAACATAATTTGATGATTTGAAAGTGAGTTTTTTTTTTTTTTTTTTAATGGTGATACAGTTTTCAGCCCCTTGCCCCAACCTCCAACTTGGAGGACCTGGCTACCTCCGTTGGGCAACTTGCTCAAATCTTGTCCAGCATGGTTGGCCCTACCAGCAGCTAGGCTGCCACTGGCTTGCAAGTTCTTTGCTGTATTTGAGCCCCCTCACCTGGCAAAATGTATGATTTGCACAAGTGGAATTTGTCATTGACACACATATAATGGAAATTACAATGTGTTTCAATTGATTTCAGGTTGCTGATTCTCCTCAGGCACTAAATTTTCACTCTTTGTTGCTCAACCTGTCTCAGTTAGACACGTCACAACCAGCCACGTAAGTATTATTCAGTTACAATCATTTGGCACGCACCAGAAACCTACAAACTTGGTGTGCTCTGCTGGTGCTGGTCATTGTAACAACTCATGTTCAAACACAGAGCTCATTGATATTGCCTTATAGATATTTGAGTCTAAGAGGAAGGACTGGGGAGAATTGCATAACTATGAGCTTCATGCTTTGTGTTCTTCACCAGGTGCTGTTTGGTTAGTCATATTAAGGAAGATGAAAGGAGCAAGAGGAGAAGAGGGGTACATACAGGGTTTTGGTGGCAAAACCTGAAGCCAAGAGACCACTTGGACGATCTAGGCATAGATGTATCTTAAAGAAATAGGATGGGATGGCATGAAGTAGAGTAATCTATGTCAGGTTAGGGACAGTTGGTGAGCCATTGTAAGCACAGGAATGAGCCTCCAGGTTCCATAATATTTGGTGAGATGTTAGCATCTCAAGAAGGATTTTGCTTCATGGTTTGAGTCAGATGTAGTTTGGTTGAGTTGTTTTGTTTTGTTTGTTTGTGGAGATATATGATGCTAAGAGACAGTAGTCACCAGTTAGATTCACCCCAAACTTTGGTCCATGTTATTGTGTTATAAACCTGTTTTTGGTAAAATTCTGTGCCAGACTGCTGAATATTTGTAGCATGCACTGATGTTGAGAGCAGAATATTGCTTACCTGTTGCAGAGATTGTGTGTGGGAGGCTTTGGAGGAGATATCAGTTGGAGATAATTCTGCATCAAAAAAAAGAAATATGCAAAGAGCGAGGAGCTTTGTTGTCCCAAAGATGGTACGCAGTGAGGGCACACAGACGCCTAGCAGGGGCTGGTCACATGGACAATTTTTAAAACCGGTGTCTGTAGAAACTGCAACACAGGTTGATACATTGGACATATTGGAGCAGAATGAAGATTTCAGTTTCACCCCTCTACAAGAAACATTGCAACTACCTTCTGAAGTTGATACTGCATCTGCACCATCACCATCCCTTAAAGCTTCAGAGACACAGTCCTCATGTCATTTATCTGACTCAGAATCAAACAGGTTGTCAAAATCTCCTTCCCCTCTATCTGTGACAGACTCTGCAGCTTCACCCTCATCATCATCATCACAGGCTTCAGAAATACACTGCCACCACAAATCAGAAGTAATCAGTTTGTCTCCAGGTCACTCCCTTCCTCCTCAGTGTAACATTTCTGACATTTCTGCTTCACCTGCACTCCCTCTGCCCATGACAGTGTTTCCTCCTCTTACCCCTCCTCCTCCTCCTTCTTCTCCACCTTCTTTACCGTCAGCAGTGTCTGGCCCACCCCCACCCCCTCTGCCCATGAAAATTTCTCCTCCTCCTCCACCCCCTTTACCATCAGCAGTGTCTGGCCCACCCCCACCCCCTCTGCCCATGAAAATTTCTCCTCCTCCTCC
>Ga0123355_10019114_pt1 | contig 10899 bp, 7 predicted proteins | sample TergutEmb28metaG_3_FD_89872 | JGI IMG/M metagenome (GOLD analysis project Ga0123355, IMG submission 89872) | Embiratermes neotenicus P1 segment gut microbial communities from Petit-Saut dam, French Guiana - Emb289 P1 | ecosystem: Host-associated > Arthropoda: Insects > Digestive system > Gut ...
AACTTTTAAAAAAGTTTTATCAAAACCGGCGGCGCACACGCGCTATGGCGCTATTGTGACCGCGCCGCTTATTGAGGATTGCAAACAATATCCTCTCAACCAAGTACCTACGGCGGCAAAAGCCGCAAGCTCGACTGAAAGCGGCGATATGTTTCACTAGTCTTTCCCGACTCGCTTACGCTCACTGGATAACTCGACTACAGCTTGCATAATACGCAAGCTAAGTCTCGTTTACCGCGAATGCGGCTCGCTAACCCAGCTTTTCTGTCGCCGGCTTTGGTGCAAATCGCCGTTTTTTGGCGTTTGCATCCATAGGCGACCGGGATTGCCAAGGGCAGAGCCCTTGGCGCCCGTCCGGCAGGACACAACGCCCTCAGAGACGCTCTCTGAAACGCCTGCGCCCGCGGGCGCAAAAGCCCGCCACGCAGTGGCAAAAACAATCCTACTTAACTCCGATATCCTTGCGATAGTGCATATCTTTAAAACTTATCTTCTCCGCCGCTTTGTAGCTCGCGGCAATCGCGTCATCCAAATCTTTACCGATTGCGGTAACGCCAAGCACCCTACCGCCTGCGGTCACAAGCTTGCCGTCAACGCACTTCGAACCCGCGTGGAACACAATCGCGCCCGCCGCTTCCGCATCCTCCAAACCGCTGATTTCGTAACCTGTTTCGTAACTTTGCGGATACCCGCCGCTTGCCAAGACCACGCAAACCGCCGCATTATCATTCCACTTTATGTCAACTTCACCCAATGTTCCGTCAACCGTCGCTAACATTATGTCAACCAAATCACTCTCCAACCTCGGCAGAACAACCTGCGTCTCCGGATCGCCGAAGCGGCAGTTATATTCGATAACTTTCGGCCCGTCCTGTGTCAAAATCAGCCCAAAATAAAGGCATCCGCGGAACTCGCGCCCCTCACTCTTCATCGCCTCGACCGTCGGACGGAAAATCTTCTCCATACATTCGTCGGCAAGCTCGTTGGTGTAAACTCGGCTCGGCGAAAACGTTCCCATTCCGCCGGTGTTAAGTCCCAAATCACCGTCCAGCGCGCGTTTATGATCCTGCGCCGACACCATCGGACGGATTGTTGTGCCGTCGGTGAACGCAAGAACCGACACTTCCTGCCCTGTCAAAAATTCCTCGATAACCACTCGCGCGCCGGCGGCGCCGAACACTTTATCGTCCAAAATCGAGCGAATCGCCGCCTCGGCCTCCGCTAAATCCTGCGCGATAATCACGCCCTTGCCAAGCGCCAAGCCGTCCGCCTTGATAACCGTCGGAAATTGGTTGCATTTATGAACATAATCAATCGCCGCCGCAGAATTTTCGAACACTTCGTATGCGGCGGTCGGAATATTGTACTTTTTCATCAGTTCCTTTGAAAACGACTTGCTTCCCTCGATTATCGCCGCCGCCTTATTAGGCCCGAACGCTTTAATTCCGGCACTTTGGAACGCGTCAACCGCGCCCGCCACAAGCGGATCGTCCGGCGCGACAACTGCCAAATCAATGGAATTATCCTGCGCAAACTTCACAAGCGCGGGAATATCCATCGCCGAAATAGGAATTATTTCCGCAAGTTCGGCAATCCCGCCGTTCCCCGGCGCGCAGTATATTTTCGACACTTTCGGACTTTGGGAAAGCTTCCAAATAATCGCGTGTTCACGCCCGCCGCCGCCGATAACCAGTATTTTCATTATAATTACCTCCTAAACGTCTGTAAAAATCAATATCGTATCCATCTCCGCGTCCCAATCGACTGCAAACCCAAGTAAATCACCCAACTCACGGAGCATGAAGAAATTATTGCCGTCAATATGATAAGCTGTCAAGTTCACTTCCTCGCCGTCGATTAATATCGTCGCCGCAGTCGGAATCGCCTCTTGCGTGCGAGGTGGACGAGGGAATTCAATCCACTCTCTTTCTCCGCCGACAGGCGTGTACACTTGACCTGCCGTTATCGAAATAACACTGCTCGTTTCATCCCAACTAACTTCAAACTGACTTTCCGTTCCATCTAACATATAAGCAACATCACGCAAGCGAAAGAAGTTATGGCCATTGATATGGTATGCCAAAATACCGGACGACCAACCTATTTCACCATTAGGATTGACGCGCAAAGTTGCTGAAGTAGGCGCGGCAAATATTACTTTCGAAATTGTTGGATCAAACGTTCTATCAATTTCATGTTTTCAAGGCAAAATATTCGCTTTCTCTATAATTTTCATCGTCTCTTGTATCGCTTTCGGAAAAATCTCTAACAATATAAGTTAATCGGCCCTCTGTGATTGCCAATTCAAACATCTCGGCACTTCCACCGAATCCGGTCGAAGCAAACCACGCAAGCCTGCCGAAAAGTATTTCTATTCCCCCGTTATACCTCACCACGATATGTGGAAACAGTAACACAGAGTCACCAAACCGTTGTTCAAGCATTATAAAAAGCTCCGGCACTCCGTCGTTATCGAAATCAATCAGTTCCGCGTGAACTATGTCGCTCGGTTCGAATTCCCACGGTATAATTTCGTCGAATAGTTCAAGATAAACCGTTTGAGGCGTGGTCAAAAACTCGCGATACGCAATAAGTACGGCGTGCTCCGCCGGTGCGGCGGTAATCGGCATTGCAGTAAGTATCGAAACCGCCAAAATTAGGATAATTACCGTTTTTAATATTCTCATACTAAGCCGCTCCTAAGTAAAAACATAATGTGAAACCATGTATTCCAATTAACCAACAAAACTAGAAAATAAAACAATAAACTTATCGAAGTAAACCAAATGCTTAGCTTCCGTTTTCTCAAGCACACAAATATCAAGCTTAAAACAGGCGATACGATAGCGGTTAATATGATAATTGAGTATGTAATAGCCCACGCCATATTTACCATACTTACAACAACTGTCGTTTGTCTAAACGCCATTTGTATGCCAATAATAGGCCCCATTTGAAAAAACCAAAAAAGTAATATGCTCAATGAAATAAAGCAAACGCTCAACTTCCGTTTTCTCAAACACACAAATACCAAGCTCAAAACAATCGAAATAATGGGCGCTATGAAAATCCCCAAACTCAACCAAGCATTCATAACATTCATATCTTCATTCCCCCTACAACTTCTCGATCACCTTCGGTAGCAACGCGTTAAAGCTCCCAATCGCCGTAGCGCCGGCTTCCATAACCTCGTCATGAGTAAGCAACTCGTCAGTTATCCCCGCCGCGAAGTTTGAGATACACGAAATTCCAAGCACCCGCATTCCCGCATGCGACGCGGCGATAACCTCAGGCGCGGTAGACATTCCGACCGCGTCGGCGCCAATTACGTCCAGCATACGAATCTCCGCCGGAGTTTCATACGACGGTCCCGTCATATATCCGTAAACGCCCTCTCGCAAAGGGATTGAAAGCTCGTACGCTTCCTTTTTCGCAAGCTCCCGCAACTTCGGCGTATACGCGTGCGTCATATCGTTAAATCGAACCCCGAATTCCTCTTTATTCACGCCGCAAAGCGGCGATTCAGCACACAGTTTGATGTGATCAGAAATCAACATTAAATCTCCGACCTCGAATTCGCGATTAATTCCGCCCGCGGCGTTGGTGATAATCACCGTTTCAACGCCTAACTGCCGCAAAACCCAAATAGGCATGGCGGTTTCCTGCATTGAATATCCCTCGTAAAAATGGAACCGCCCACACATCGCGATTACCGGTTTTCCGGCAAGTTTGCCGAACACAAACCTGCCTTTATGCCCCGGCGCGGTTGAGATTGGAAAGTTCGGTATGTCTTTATACGGAATTTCGATTTGGTCAATAACTTGATCGCAAAAATCGGCAAGTCCCGAACCCAAAACGATCGCAACCTGCGGAGTTTCCAATATTTTCGCCGATATAAACTCTGCGGCTTGCCGAATTTCGGACATCGAAACGATTCTACCCAAAATATTTTACCCCGCTTTCGAAAATCATCTGATTCTTATTGCCGGGAACATTTTTCGCGACATTCTCGCCCATACGCTCCGAATGCCCCATCTTACCGAACACCCGTCCGTCAGGGCTTGTAAGCCCCTCGACAGCGTAATGCGATCCGTTCGGATTATACGGCATCAAAAGCGACGCGTTACCCGAACAATCCACGTATTGCGTAGCAATTTGCCCGTTTCGCTCAAGCTCGGCAATCATCTCGTCACTCGCAACAAACCGCCCCTCGCCGTGCGACATCGAAATCGCATGAATATCTCCAACCTCGCAACCTGCAAGCCACGGCGATTTCACTGACGCGATACGCGTATTCGTCATTTGCGAGATATGTCTCCCAATTGTGTTAAACGTCAAAGTCGGGCATTTTTCATCCATATCGCGTATCTCACCGAACGGCACAAGACCAAGTTTTATCAACGCTTGAAATCCGTTACAAATCCCCAAAATAAGCCCGTCTCGGTTTTTCAGAAGATCCATTGTCGCCTCGCGGATTTGCGGATTACGGAACACTGTCGCGATAAATTTCCCCGAACCGTCAGGTTCATCACCGCCCGAAAATCCGCCGGGAACCATTAAAATTTGCGACTCTTTAATCGCTTTTGCGAAACTTTCGATAGATTGTGCGATATATTCCGGCTTTACGTTGCGGAAAACTTCGGTATGCGCAATTCCCCCCGCTCGCTCGAACGCCCGCGCAGTTTCGTATTCGCAGTTCGTCCCCGGAAACGCCGGAATAAACACTTTCGGAGCGGCGAATTTGGTTTTAGGTATGATATTTACCCGCTCGCCGTATGAAAAGTTCTTCACTTTGTCCGCATCGTTTGGCACACTCATCGGAAACACGCCGTTCAGCGGCGCTTTCCAAGCGCCAATCACTTCGTCAATCTCAATTTTCTCGCCGCCGATAGTAATCAATCCATCGTCAGTCGTTCTTCCCACACGCTCGCCGACAAGTGGCGCGCCGTTGGAAATTTCCAACAAAATCCCGCCGTATAATGCGGTATACAGTTTATTTCCCTCAAAATTGTTGCTAAACGCGAATCCGATTTTGTTCCCGAAACTCATCTTACATATTGCCTCGGAAATACCGCCGTAACCGATTGCGTATGCAGATTTTACCGCACCATCAGCGATTAACGCGTTCACTTGCTTGTATATATCTTTCAAACTGTCGAAATTAGGAAGTCCGTTTTCATACTTCGGCGTAAGCAACACAACAGGATTCCCCGCCTCTTTAAACTCGCAGGAAACCGCCTTGCTCGCCTTAACGGTTCCAACCGCAAACGCAACAAGCGTCGGCGGAACATCGATGTCGTTAAAACTGCCCGACATACTATCTTTGCCACCGATTGCGGCAATGCCGAGCTCCTTCTGCGCGTGATACGCGCCAAGCAAAGCCGCAAGTGGCTTGCCCCAACGGGTCGAGTCAGTTCCCAACCGCTCGAAATATTCTTGCAACGTTAGGTAAATCTCCGAATAATCCGCGCCCGCGATTACTGCCTTGGTTACGGCGTCGACAACTGCGTAAACCGCACCCGCGAACGGACTCGCTTTCGAAATTTTCGGGTTGTATCCGTAGGACATCACCGTCGCCGTATCAGTTTTGCCACTTAGCACCGGAACTTTCGCAACCATATTCTGCTGCGGCGTCAGTTGTTCCTTCCCGCCGAACGGCAGGAACACGCTATTCGCGCCAACCGTGCTGTCGAACCGTTCAACCAAGCCTTTTTGACACGCGATATTAAGATCGCCCATTTGATTTATGATTTTTTCTTTCGTCGTTGCGCCAACTGCCGCATACCGCAAATTTCCCGCGCCGAATTCGGGTTTCGTAACCCTTGCCGCGCTTGACTTCGGCGAACCATTGGTATTCAAAAATTCGCGGCTTATATCCGCGATAATATCGCCTCGCCACTTCATGGTAAGCCGCGCCTCCTCGGTTACGGTCGCAACCACGTTGGCTTCCAGGTTCTCAACCTCGGCGTATTTGATAAACTGCGCAACATCTTTATCCTCAACCACAACCGCCATTCGCTCTTGCGACTCGGAAATTGCAAGCTCGGTTCCGTCAAGCCCCTCATACTTCTTCGGCACGCAATCAAGATCAATCACAAGTCCGTCCGCAAGTTCGCCAATCGCGACAGACACGCCGCCCGCGCCGAAATCGTTACAACGCTTGATAAGTGTCGTAACCTCTTTCTTGCGGAACAATCGCTGAATTTTCCTCTCCTCCGGCGCGTTTCCTTTTTGAACTTCCGCGCCGCATTCCGCCAAGCTATCGTCTGTATGCGCCTTTGATGAGCCAGTCGCGCCGCCACAGCCGTCCCTACCGGTTTTCCCGCCAAGCAATATAATTTTATCTCCCGCGCTCGGCTCGTGACGCACCACATTCTCCTTCGGAGCGGCGGAAATAACCGCACCGATTTCCATGCGTTTCGCGATATATCCTTCGTCGTAAATCTCGGCAACCTGCCCTGTCGCAAGTCCGATTTGATTACCGTACGAGCTATATCCCGCCGCCGCACCTGTGGTAATCTTCCGTTGCGAAAGCTTACCTTTCATGGTTTCGGCAAGCGTCGCGCGCGGGTCGCCGCTTCCGGTTACACGCATAGCCTGATATACATACGCGCGCCCCGACAACGGATCGCGAATCGCGCCGCCAAGGCATGTCGCCGCGCCTCCGAACGGCTCGATTTCGGTAGGATGATTATGGGTCTCATTTTTAAACATTACAAGATATTCCCTGTTTTCGCCGTCAACATCAACGTCCACAACGATACTACAAGCATTAACCTCTTCCGAAATATCGAAGTTTTCAAGCTTACCTTGCGAACGCAGTTCTTTCATGGCGATGGTCGCAATATCCATCAAACAAATCGGCTTTTCTCGGTCTTTGTAGACCTCACGCCTTGTCGCTAAATATCCATCGTAAACCGATTTGATAAACTCGTCCTCAATCTCAACATTGTCAAGCGATGTCAAAAACGTCGTATGCCGACAGTGGTCAGACCAATATGTGTCAATCATACGAATTTCAGTGATTGTCGGATTTCGATTTTCGGAATTAAAATAAGCTTGGCAGAACTTTATATCCTCAAAGTCCATCGCAAGCCCATAATTTTCAATAAATTCGCGCAATCCTACCTCAGAAAGTGCAATAAATCCGTCCAAAACCGCTACATTTTCAGGTCGAACAATTTCGTCGAGCAAAGTCGCCGGCTTGTCCGCGCCGGCAATGCGCGATTCTACCGGATTTACGCAATATTCGGCGATACGGTCGAAATCAGCGTCAGAAATCGTGCCGAGCAAAACAATCACTTTCGCACTTTTAACGTTCGGGCGCGCTCCTCCCTCAACCAACATCTGAGCGCACTGCTCCGCAGTGTCAGCGCGTTGATCATACTGCCCGGGCAGATATTCGGTGATAAAATATCGGCTATCCGCCAAGTCAATCTCCTCGTCGTAAATCACGTCAACTTGCGGCTCGGAAAATATGGTGGTTGAAGCATTGGAAAACTCCGAATCAGTCATGCCGTCAACATCGTAACGGTTGATAATTCGAACTCCCGCCAACCCGTTAACTTGCAAATTGTTGGAAAGGTCAGCAAATAAAGCTTTCGCCTCCACGTCAAACCCTTCTCTTTTTTCAACAAATATTCGTCTTATACTCATAATTGCTCCTCCTGTTTTGTGTTTCCCGGGGAATACGATTTTTCAACATAAGTCGCAACCGTGAAACGGTTGTTTCCCTGTTGCAACGATTTCGGTGGCGGAATATTAAACGCCACAGAATTTAGTTATAATCCATCCGATGTCATAACTTGCCAAAAATTAATTATTTGATTACTATTTCCAACCCTCAACGGTATCTAAAACCTGCTCCAACGTCGAACAAAACTCGTCGCTTGCGATTCTGTCGGTATCAAGCGCGACAATCGCCGCGCCATACCGTTTTGCCGCCTTCATCTTGTTCGCCGCGGTAAATGCGCCGTCCTTAATCACAACATTTTTGATATCGTGCTTCTTATATGTATTATAATTTTCCTCTTCCGAATTTACTCCGTCAACTTCCAAAATATTTGTAAGCGGAATCTCCCGCCGCACAAGTTCTTCAACATAGTCGCGATTTACACCCTTGATACAAGCGACATAAAGAAAACTTGTATCCGCAAGCCCGTCCAATATAAGCTCAATCGTGCTATCGTCAACATCTAGCAAAGTATTGTGCAAATTCCGCTCCAAATAATCGTAAAAGTCATCTAAACTATCGATTTTTACGATTTCTTCGTCATCAGCCGCCTCAATTTGCGGTTGCCGCACATATTTAACATACGGAATCGAATAAACGTTCGCCGCCCGTTTCGCGTCGCTCGACAAATCAAACGAAAACGCACGTTTCGCATCCACAATTCCGCTTATATTATGCTTTTCGATAAACTCAACCAAGTGTTCAAAATCCATTTCGCCGGCAATCGCCATTTGCGTCGTATGCTTCGCCGCGTCAAGCACCGTCGGAACCGAAACAATTACCGAATTCCCGGCGGCAGACAGCATTGTCGCGATTTCGCGCCCCTCGTCACTTCCGGATAAGATTAGAATCATAGAATATCACCTCTGCACTAATTATACATTAAGGATTTATGTTTTGCAAGTTTTTTTCAGAGCAAGGCTCTGTAGCCTTTTGCGCTTGTCAGCGCAGGACGACAAGGGTGTATTGACACCCTTGTCAATCCCCAAAAAACTTTAAAAAGTTTTATCAAACCTGCGGCGGCGGTCAATCGCATCAAATCACACTTCGTCAAAAAACGACTCGTGTTCTTTGGCGATTTTCACAGGGGTGGCATTAGCCGGATTAAAAAACCAATCCGGATGCCACTCCCAAACGCGCTATGGCGCTATTAAAAGCGCGCCGCTTATTGAGGACTGCAAACAACATCCTTTCAACCAAGTGCCTACGGCGGCAAAAGCCGCATGCTTGAATGAAGCGCGGTGCTATATCTCTCCATCACTTCCGCCAAGCGGGGTACCTGTTCGACGGTTTTTGTCGAATGGGTCGCAGGCGGCGATATACGTTTTTTGATAAAACTTTTTTCTGAAAAAAGTTTTTCGGGGTTTGTGGCAGAACCGTCAAAATCTTTGATTTTGCTAACGGTTCGTCCTCAAGGGTTTCCCAAGAAAACGAGCCGGTTTTTGGCGATGTTTGATTGGTTGAAACCTACTGTAAGGGTATTCGATAATACCCTTGACGACCTTAATGCCCTAGGGCATACCCTAAAATGGTTTTAAGCCCACGCCCGCAGGCGCAAAATAGGGTTTTCAAGCTATCACTGCAAGTGTAAAAGCTTCCTCAAATACTGCCCCGTATACGATCGCTCACACTTCGCAACCTCCTCCGGAGTGCCGCAAACAATAACCTCGCCGCCCATATTGCCGCCCTCAGGTCCCAAATCAACAATATAATCCGCGCGCTTGATTACATCCAAATTATGCTCAATCACCACAACGGTATTCTCCGCGTCAACAAGGCGCTCAAGCACTTCAATCAGCTTATGAACATCCGCAATATGCAGCCCCGTCGTCGGTTCGTCTAAAATATAAATCGTTCGCCCCGTGCTGCGCTTCGAAAGCTCGGTCGCAAGTTTAACCCTCTGCGCCTCGCCGCCGGAGAGCGTCGTGGACGGCTGTCCAATTCGGATATATCCAAGCCCAACTTCATACAAAGTCTGCAACTTCCTATGAATCCGCGGAATATTTTCGAAAAACATCATCGCCTCTTCAACCGTCATATTCAAAACTTCGCTGATATTCTTGCCTTTATATCGAACTTCCAGCGTCTCACGGTTATACCGCAAGCCTTTGCACACCTCGCATGGAACATAAACGTCGGGCAAGAAGTGCATCTCGATTTTGATAATTCCGTCGCCCGAACAAGCCTCGCACCGCCCGCCTTTAACGTTGAAGCTGAAACGTCCCGACTTATAGCCGCGCGCCTTCGCCTCATTCGTCGCGGCAAAAAGCTCGCGAATATCGCCGAACAGCCCGGTATACGTCGCGGGATTCGAGCGCGGCGTACGCCCGATCGGCGATTGATCAATGTCGATTACTTTGTCAAGATTATCGACGCCTTTAATATCCTTATGTTTCCCAACCCGCTTTTTCGCCTTGTTAAGCTTATTTGCAAGCGCTTTATACATAATTTCGTTGATAAGCGAACTTTTACCGCTTCCCGACACGCCGGTAACGCAAGTAAGCGTTCCAAGCGGAACTTTCACGCTTACGTCTTTTAAATTATTCTCCGCCGCACCGATAATTTCTAACTTTTTCGCCTTTGCGGTTTTACGCCGCTTTTTCGGAACTTCAATCTTCTTTTTCCCGCTTAAATATTGTCCCGTAATGGAATTTTCGTTCTTCATTATTTCCTCGGCAATCCCTTCGGCGACAACCTCCCCACCGTGAATCCCCGCGCCGGGACCGATATCGATAATATGATCGGCGGCAAGCATTGTATCCTCGTCATGCTCAACCACAATTAGCGTATTCCCCAAGTCTCGCAGGCGTTTAAGCGTCTCCAGCAGTTTTTCGTTATCCCGCTGGTGAAGCCCGATTGACGGCTCGTCAAGGATATACAAAACGCCCATAAGGCTCGAACCGATTTGTGTCGCAAGCCGTATTCGTTGCGCCTCGCCGCCGGAAAGACTTCCCGCGCTACGTGACAACGATAGATAGTTCAGTCCAACGTTAATTAGGAATCCAAGCCGCTCGTTTATCTCTTTCAAAATTTGCCGCGCGATGATTTCTTCTTTTTCGCTAAGCTTCAACTTACCGAAAAACTCGTGCGCGTCAGTAATTGAAAATTTCGAAACCTCGCTGATATTCAAATCGTTCACCGTAACCGCCAAAATTTCGGGTTTCAAA
>Ga0123355_10019115_pt1 | contig 10899 bp, 5 predicted proteins | sample TergutEmb28metaG_3_FD_89872 | JGI IMG/M metagenome (GOLD analysis project Ga0123355, IMG submission 89872) | Embiratermes neotenicus P1 segment gut microbial communities from Petit-Saut dam, French Guiana - Emb289 P1 | ecosystem: Host-associated > Arthropoda: Insects > Digestive system > Gut ...
TAACCCACTCAAGATAGATATGTATATGTGACATGTAACCCACTCAAGATAGATATGTGTATGTGACATGTAACCCACTCAAGATAGATATGTATATGTGACATGTAACCCACTCAAGATAGACATGTATATGTGACATGTAACCCACTCAAGATAGATATGTATATGTGACCAAGATAGATATGTATATGTGACATGTAACCCACTCAAGATATATATATATGTGTGTGTGTGTGTGTGTGTGTGTGTGAGACATGCAACCCACTCAAAATTTCAAGACCGCTGTGTGTCAATCGCCGCGTACCTACCGACCTCGACTTCAGCGTCAAACACAAGATTCCCCTCTATCTTCTTTCTTTTAAAACTTTGTACTGGGTCACTGCGAAGCGAAACAAGAAAGACTTCACATCTCCAAAACATTGCACACAGGCAACCTTGGCCAATATAGTTACTTGAAGCGCACAGCCAGACAGGCGGGAGCTTTTGTCACTAGCATGTCTAAAGGCGCAAATGAAATAAAAACACTACCTATTTGAGAAACGATAAAACAGTATAGTCTAATGCAACAACGTGACGGAAACGATGGATGTGAAATTGTTCTTCGGGTAGGCACCTATATTAGAAAGATTGGGCAATCCCTTGTCTGCACTGAAGACCTCAGTTCTTTTATTGCGTGTTATGTATGTTAGAGGGAGAAGCACGCGAAAAAGGAAACACAACTTTGGTTCCCTCCACACCCCCCTCTCGCACTTCTAAATAATCAAGACAAATCTCCCTCCCTTCTACAGATAATGACAGCGACCATGTCCGTTTAAAGTAAGTGGCAAAGGAAACTTGATTACTGGTTTCCGCCATCCACGTAGTACCGTGTAATAATCACTACATTTCTTGGCTTTAGTCCAAACATATACCGCACCCTACGTCATCCATCACTAACCTGAATATTTCATGACTTGAAGATGTACGATTTTATGGTAAAATTAATGTATTCTAAAGCAACAGATTGCACGTTCGACTAACAACGTGACCTTATTAGGCGCGACTAAATGACGGCAAACAAAACTCGAGCCATGATCGCCGAAAGCACGTAATGTATTTTGTAGCGTGAGAATTAAAAGAGTACATATCCAGAACTTACAACACAAACAAAAAGAATTTGAACGTTAAAAGCGCCTTGTGTAACGATGTCGCGTTTTATATCGCAGTCCTTTAGCGGATTGTCCCTCGTACTTAAAGTGATCCTCTCCCCAGACGAGGTACATATGACCTACACTGAACAAGTATCACTGATACACATAGCATAACTTCGACACTCCTACCCACAACTACTAGTACCACATACAGGAGGCTACCCAGAATACAAAGAAAAAGTTCAAGTGTTCGAACCAGCACAAGACAATGTGGCTGGGTCTTATCAGCACTCAGACACATACTCGAAAATTGAACTTGGGCCATAGGCCTGCTGCTAAGACTAGGCTACTATCTTTTAACAGGACGCAGTCCAGGGTTCTGGCCTTCTTATTGGACATATCAACCTGAGAAGACATCTATACATAATGGGGCTGATTGACAGTCCCTTGAGTATGAGGTGAGGGGCGCAGAAGACCTCAGTTCACATTTTGCGTGATTTTGAAACTTTGGCGACACACACACATTTATCTGTGTTCCTTTTTCTTGGACGCTGAGGGTGTTAAAAGTTTAACTCTGGCGGCAATCTGAATTTTATTAGAGGGACGGGAATGCCATGATTTGGACTTCACTTTAAGGGGCACAAAGGGACTGTAAGGGGCCTATGTGCATAGGGATCAAAATGGCTCAAACCCTAGATAATTACAGACAGCATATCATTTATGTTTACACGTCCCACTCTTCCTGCTAGCTTGGCAAACATGCAAATTTCCGAAGACATGCAGCAGGTTTGATATGAGATCATTTGTAAAAGCAAAGAAAAACACGGTCATTCAAAACCTCATTCAGCAAACCATTTAACATATATGAATAGCCTTCTTCTTAGAAATATATTTTAACGAGCAATTTTGTTTATGCATTTGACATTCAGGTGACCGTGTATCGTGATAAATTCTTATAATAAAACCAAGTAGATGCACTAATTTCTCGAATTTATTTTTGGAATAAATTTGAGAAATTAGTGCATCTACTTGGTTTTATTATAAGAACTTGTTTATGAATGTCACTGATCTTAAGTGCCAGACGAGAGGTCGGGGACGCCGTGATCACACAGCCATTTCAATGAAAGAGCGAGAGAAAAATAACGCTTCAGAATTCAATTTGCGACCCGCAAATTGAACTCTTAGAGGAGGAAGCGACTGTTTATTTTGTCCTAAGAAATCCTGCACAGAAAATTGCGAAACGGCTTTGTTTTGTGACAAATCGGAATCAAAAGCCTCCATATTCTAACCACCGCGCTTCATACTATGCTGCATTTGTGAATACGAATACCGACCGGTCTTTGTAGCGGAAATGGATTGTGTTCTCTGAAAGGTATGAATTGCACTTTTATCTACAATTCAGACGAACGTCGGTCAACTAATGCATTCGAAGTCGAATGATAAATGTTTTTAAGAGTAGTCTATACATTAGTTCTGGCTGTTTATTGTTGAATATGAAGTCTTGGGAACACAGAACAGCAGCACTGGGTCAAAGGGTAATATGAACAAAATACGTGGACACTCGAGTACGCATTTACGCAGCAATCTGAATCACATATACTGAATATTCAACTGCATGAGAGTATTCCAGGGCGTTCGGGTAAAGGTAAAGGTAAAGGTAAAGCAGTCCCATTACAGGCCTGGACAGGCCCAAAGAGTTCCAGGAAGTTAAGGCTCCCAGATTTCGTGACAACGGCACAGGATGGTGGTAGGGTGTCAGCCTTACGCACCGGCCGCCTTTACCCTCAGGAAATAATCATGGTACTCATTTCTGTTAGAGGCTGAGTCGACCCAAGGGTCATAATGCGATCGGAAGGATTTTATGTCAACGAAAAATCCAGCGACACCAGCAGAGATCGAACCAGCGACCTTCCGATTTGTAGCACATCACCTTAACCACTGTGCTACCGCGGTCCCCAGGGCGTTCGGGTACCTTCCATTAATTACTAGCACAAACTGAGTGTCTTCATTTAGCTCTGCCATTTTGCTCGAAACGTCTTTCGTTGCCATGAATTTTGGCAAGTTACGCTCAAGACGCGAGGAAAATCGCAAGTTATTCATCATGCAAAGTGCCCATCGCCGCCGCCGCCGTGGTTATCGTTACTGTTGCTGTCGTAGTTTCCGATTTTAACCAGACTTACAAGTGTGGACACATTTCAGTAAAAGTGATGGCAAGTTTCACGGAAATCCGTTCACGAGTTGGGGAGTTGTTACATACGGTCTTACAGACAAGCTGGCAGACACACGTTGAAGTTCAAAGACGCATTTTAACCCGTTCGTACTATGAACACAAACTGCAGATGGAACATTTGCGTGAGCTGCAGAAGAAACCGCAAATGCGTGCGCTTGTGAGTCTGAAATCTCCTTTCAGAAAACAAAAATTACAAAAAATAAGGAGTAGGTTGGGTTGACCTTGGCTTGTTTCTTCGGCTGTTTTCACCTTTCGACATCAAAATTACGACTTTAGAGGCCTCGTCCAATTATTTCCACTTTTCTTATTGACAGCAGCAATTTATACAAAGTACGGCTAAATACGGATGGAACACGGAATGCACACACGAAACGAAAAAGACTGACGACTGTTATTACTCAGCCACTAAGACCCATTACCCAAAACACTAATTAACAGTTCCTCCCTTCTGATTTCAGGTCCGATGATTGGCAGAAACTTACCGCTCGCATAAGCACTGTTCAGATCCAAGGTTTGACGCATACTTTCTCTCTGTTTAGATAAAACTAGCAGTGACGACATTGTGTAGTGCCCTTAAGTGCAATATTAAACTAAACAGTTCGACTAATTGGTGAGATAATTAATCTTACGGAATAAAGCGGTATGACTCACAATTTTAGCACAAGATTATCAATGTTAGAGATTCATGAGCAAACTACTTTATCAGACTTAAACAGACCGCGCTTTGGATATCTATACAGTATTTGTGTTTGTGTATAATGATACTCACAGCTGGTATCCAGGCTTAACACTTGCTTATAAAGAAACTCCGTGGTCACATAGCCGAGGGTTCGCCACTGATGACACACGAAACTGAAAGCTGACCCGAAGCAGTTCAGTATACCACACATCGCAATTAATTATTTCTTTCAGACACATGTTCATGTCGTCCTCCTACTTTCCCACCCGTCCTAAAACCGCTCTTTGTAATGACTAATTACGAAGCAAATTCCGGAAGGAATAGATTCAAGCATGCTCGGCTCACTCACCGACTCTTTCCCACGTCGCGAATCGCAGAGGCTGTCAATTGTCTATGAGTCACCTGCAGTCGCTACGAACACTTGTGTGATTACAAGAATACCTATGCCCTTTTTCAGCAAGACAGTGCAACAAGCCACAACGGTATACATCGCTTATAAAGCGTTTTGGGTGACAGAAAACAAGCAGTTGACTGCGGCCTCCACATTCACACCAGGATCTGAAACTGTGACTTTTAAGGACAATCTGAAAACAAGACAGGCAATGTGCGTATAACGTAACTTTGAAGCGTTTTCTTCCAACCACTGTTGCAGTGGAAAAGCGAAAAATGTTAGGTATTCTGAGAAAGTGTTTGTATCTTTAGTTATCCAGCGTGCAATGCGCATGCGCCATATTGTCACCTGTGGCCCCCCCCGCTCTATAATATTTTCCCAATTCTCATAAACGGCACGATTTTCGAAAAACAATTAGTGAACACAAAACGTGTGTTTGTACTTCATCTACAATGTTTTTCTCAAACATTTCTCATTCTAAGAAGAATTGAGCCAGATACGATCAAAAATGTTCCGTGGTCTTCATGTAAAGTACCTGTTATTCTTGTGCGATATTAATGAAACTTGAAATTACTCGACTGTTGTTCAAAACATACTCAAATATCAAATTTCATGAAAATTCTTCCAGTGGGAGCCGAGCTGTTCTGTGCGGACGGACAGACGGATGAACGGACGGACAGGCAGACATGACGAAGCTAACAGTCGCTTTTCACAACGATGCGAAGGCGCCTAAAAAGGCATTCAGAATGTAGTGACTTCACTTCACTAGCACAGTCACTAGCAGAATTTCGTCGTGCAATGAATGTGTTTGTTACATACGACGCATGTCTGCTAGCCGTATCACATTTCCAGCACCTTCTTTAAACATGGTGAATGAAAACCTGCTATCAGCTGCAGTATACTGATTTAAAACGCCCGTATCCCGATTCACAGTCGACTGAAACAGCGACGAGCACTGCACCGCCTCCCGTCAAGCGAAACGTCCTAAGCGAAGAGAAATGCGAGTTTTCAGGAGAGAGAGGTCCCCCCCCCCCCGGATTTTTCCGACTACAAATTTCTTCAAAGCCAAGTTTATGAAGCTACTTATCCGCACTTCTTGACATCACAAAATCGCAAATACGGTTGCGTTCTTGGACTGGTAATGACGACTACCACATTTTAAGAGTGTCTTCATTGTACACTGCTGAACCTGTACGCAAATCGATCAGTCAGTGAAAAGAGCAACCGTTCTGCCCAAGCAAGTACCTCGTCTTAAAGGTGTATGACATGAATGGGCACTGTGAGGTACTTAGCTTGACGTTACAGTCGCCTTTACCCTCAGTAAAGTTACAGTGATAGCAATAAACAGAACGTGTCGTCTCCGTTTCGGGAGATACATCAAGTGTGCAAACTTACGGCCGAACTCCATTTCTTCCGTCAGCATGGAATTATGTACGCTATTAATACAAACCTGACAAAAGCATTACCATAAACCCACGCTGTCATAAACACTGCTTTACCCTCGATAAAGCCGCTATTGTCCTTCCCCGGTCCATACATGCATACCTGCAAAAAAGTGAGGAACGCAGCACTACAGTGTGCGCAATGTTTCTAGGGTACGCGGCGCCATTTCCTTGAACTCACTTTTATAGCAAGGTGTGTTTTTCCTTGCGTAACGAACTTGCATGTTTTAAAGAAAGAAGTACATTACTCAGAGTACGTCAGGTTGTGACCGGATTCCAACTACGTCATAAAAATCCAGCATTCTCTGTTCCAAGTGTTTTCTCAGACGACAAATAAGGAGTGTCCATTTCTCCCCAAAGCGCCCGCTGACTAATATTCTAGGAAGTTTCATTTAAGGAAAAGGCCTATTAGAAAATCTCCTTAACTGGTTGGCAAATACTCAACCACCGCGAAATGAAAGTTTGCTGCATCTTACACAGCGTACAAGATAATGACGATTTTCAGCTGAACAGCGTTATGTGCTACAGTGGGATGTGTTCAGTTCCCAAAGGCGTTCTTTTCTACATACAATCATAGACGACGAGTATGTCTTCAGGATGTGGGAGATCTCTGTCATTTACTGCATTGCCAAACACTTCACTGCCAACAAATGGAGTATGGAAATCCCTCGCCGAAAGCTCCTGAAGTCACTAACACTAGCGAAACGGTGGCTGATGAGGTAAAAGTCGAATGATAAATGCGGGATTAGATGGACTACATTCGCCGTGGATATGACAGCCACGGCAGGTTCCTACTTACTAACACATAATATACACCTATTTATTACCAGAAAAGTAATGCCTACAAAGTGTCACAAGAGGATGCACAGTACTGGTAAAGTTCGCGGCCCAGTTTTGCGACTCTCTAATAAATGCCAGCCAGACTTACCGAAATCACATCTACCCTACATTTTTCCAGCATTTACAGTCGCATATCTGATTCCGGAACTAAGGTGGAAGCTATAAAACTGTGTTCATATGCCATTACACCCCCTTCCACCTGCAAATATGGATCTCTTGGTGCGGAGGCCGATATCAGTGTGTATACGTATAATTAGTTGCAAAGCCGAATAAAATGGGAAATCCGCGGTTAGCACCCGGATGCTGACCGAAATCATTAAGACAAGAATGAATATACAGTACTACGTCATTAATTTGTTTCGTTAACACACATACGTTTATCTGTCAATTTGGTGTATGTTGAACGAGATCAATATTCGCAGTCGAGCTAGTTCGAATAACTGACTGCTTGCATATACAAACTGTGACCATGCATGTCTATCTCGACAATATCTGTAACATTCTTTTACATTTTTAGATTAAGTATTGCTTATAGCATAATATACCAGGATAGAATGGTCGGTAGAGTGACTATGGACTGAGCAAACTGGGATTCTATTCCCGACAGGGGCCAGATTTTCTCTTTTCTGAAATGTCCAGACCAGCTCTAGGGCTACCCAGTTTCCTGTTCGTTGGGTATCCGGAGTAAAGCGGCCGAGACGTGAAGCTGACCATGCACCTCCACCTGATGCTCAGGTTAAGAATGAGTGGAGCTATATCTCTACTACGCCCCATGCCTGCATTGCGTGACCTGGAGCGTCCCTTTTTTTCCGGTAGGAGTGAAGAATTTCTCAAACGAATACCGCGGTAAGAATAAGGCGCCGTTTCTAGATAATATCTCTAGTTTTAAAATCTGTTTTTTATTTCGTAAATCGATTGAAGTCTGGTTGTTCTTAACGCACAAGAATACTTCTTACGTCCATGAAAACATCCAAATGTTGTAACTTAGCATATTTTATAAGCAGTGACTTAAGGAATTATTACAAGGGCATGCCACGAAACCTTTAAAACGAATTCCCACAATGCATAAAAACTGTCCACACGATGACACAATTTAATATCAAACATTCGTACCTAAACCTGTACCTCACGCATTCTTCGCGATATTTTTCTTGTGGTCGATCATGAAATTAACTGCATATTGAATCCAAAAATGGCACAAGCTGAAATGATAGGCAAAACATGCCATTACGCGTGTGTAGCTGCGCATGTGCCTGCGTTGCGTGTTCAAAACTTAATTCCAAAATGCATATTGTACTTGGTCCGGAAGTGCACAATACTTCCACCTTTAGACCATTACACGCGTTGCGCTCCATAATACAGGCCTACACGTCACTATGAGACATACATTTACGGTTCACTTCACTTTAAAACCAAAGACACCGCCAACAGTGCTAAAGCTACTTAACGCGACCGTGCTCAGCACAAAACAAAGAAATTGCACATTGTGAAATTCTTCTATTATTACAAACTGCCAGCCGATGGTCACCAGGTTGACATCACCAGAGTCTTCATACGATTAGCACTTACGTGAGTAGTGCTAAATAGGATAACAATAAGCCTCGTGTCTCCAGCATTTCGCTAAACGTTTGGTCGTGTGAGTGTACATTTATTACATATGGAGCGTAAGTTCGGAAATATTTACTTTAATATAGTCACGTAATAAAAATAAATACAGGTACAGGCTGGACGGTCCTGGATTCAATTCACAGTAGAGACAAAATATTTTTTTTTCTCTCGAGAAAACGTCCAGGCCGACTTTGGCACCACACAGCCTGCTATTCAATGGGTACAGGGGGTAAACCTGCTGAGACGTTAAGCTAACTACTCACCTCCATTTACTGCTGAGGTTAAGAATTTGTGGTGGTATACATCCGCCTCACTTATATGCCTTGATCGCATGGACAGGGAAAACTTTACTTTACAGGTGCATATACACATGAAAGCTTATTTTGCATTATATTTTATAATATTAAATATTTTAAAGCTTAATAATAAAAAGGTAAAGTTCACCCTACAACAAGCCAATAAGGCCCAGAAGGAGAAATGTATACCTCTACTCTTTCTTTAACCTCAGCGATACATGGGGGTGGGTGGTCAACTCCACGCCCTGGCCGCTTTACCCCCCGGGAAAGAGACCCGGTACCCATTGTTATAGGAGACTGTGTGGGGGCCCCAGGGCAGGTCTGGGCAGGAAAATCTCGACCCTCCGGAATTCGATCCCAGGACTGTCCAGTCCGTAGTGACTACGCTATCCCGCCTCCAAAGGTTATTTAATAATACACCAATTAAAATAATCCAACAAATTCAGTAAACTGCTACGGAATTCACAAATCGCGTAATTTCATCACCTATTATCACACTCACCTTTAATCTCGACAAAGTCCATGCTTATGGTTTTGGCTACTGCAGGCATTGATGATGTATAACGAGAGAGAATGACGAAGTGACAGAACACGTCAACTGCCAAGAAGAACGAAGCATGAGTATACTCTCGTCGGAACAATGACGGCTGCTGACCACCACCGCCGCCTTCCGTGTCCTTTGTCCGACTGACTGACTCAGACCCTCCAGCAGCATCTCAAAACAACGTACTACTACGTTACCACACAGCATTAACCAACCTAACCTTGGCTACGGTTAAGGAGACATCGCGCAAGAGTTGCTTCGATTCTCTATAACCAACTTGGGTAAACTCTTGGAAGAGCGACAGGCAGGTAGAGTCCCCACCCAAATAGCACTACTTTCGGTCTGACGCTGGAGGCCCTTCTAGAATTCAAAACAGGAATACAACACAACTATAAAAAAAATACTGTCGACGATGAAACCCACGCTTCACGGGTATATTATAGTAACCGAACACCTACAGTTGTGCGTGTACATATACGAAGTCCATTTAAAGTGATCCTGATGGTCAAGATGATTAACAGAACAGTCAACAAATAAAGTTCAGGTCAGTTCCTTGCCCTACAGAAACGCTCACATCGCTGAAAATCAGGTGCAGAAGTCAATCTTTACGGGGGAAAAAAAAAGTTCAGTGAATCCAAGCAATGCAATGTCGACTGGTAAGTAGTAGTAGTAGTAGTAGTAGTAATGGTGGTAGTAGTAGTAGTGGAGTAGTGGTAGTAGTGGTGGTGGTGGTGGTAGTGGTGGTGGTGGTGGTAGTGGTGGTGGTGGTAGTGGTGGTGGTGGTATTAGTAGTAGCAGTAGTGGTGGTGGTGGCGGTAGTGTTAGTAGTAGTAGTGGTGGTGGTGGTGGTAGTGTTAGTAGTGGTGGTGGTGGTGGTGGCAGTAGTAGTAGTAGCAGTAGTAGTAGTAGTAGTAGTAGTAGTAGTAATAGTAGTAGTGGTAGTGGTAGTAGTAGTAGTAGTAGTAATTCTTCTCGGACTGCTTGACCCGTGAAGATGGGCCCAATCAGTTTTTCCGAAGCGTCGCCAAGAAACTACCATTCTCTCTGCGTAAATTCCCAAAATAGCGCAATCTCGTCTACACCGCGGCGGAAGGCTCAAATTACGCACAGCTCCTGACGTTTCGAAGGATCATAGCGCCTTCATCTTCAGAGTCAAGCAGTCCGAAATCCCTCGTCCAACGATATGGCGTCATATTCCAAAAGGCTTGGCAGCAACGCCGCTGTGAGAATTTCAAATTCAACTAGTTTCAGTAAGCTCTGTTCTACTGGCCGATCTGCCTACAAGTTGTTTGTGTACGAAGACACAATGCACACTGTAACGAGTGACAATTGCGTCCACAGGAATTGTCACGGCCAAATAAGTTTTAAGAGACTTACTAAACGAAGGCTTGTCTTTTATCAAATATTAACTATAGTAGCAAAACTTGAAGTTTCAGCGCCGCCAATAACAAAATGCGCCCCTTGCAATATCTCCGGACTGTTGTAGTTCCAGCCACCTCCCACTAGATCCCCAGAACTCCTATCTTAATGTAACTCAAATGCGTCATTCTCTTCCAAACGGCATTGTCGATATAAGGACTAGGCTATTGGCCGGACGACGGGGCGGTCATGGTTCGATTCCCAACAGAAGCAATGGATTCACCTCTACACCGAAACAACCAGACCAGCTTCCGGACCCAGGCAGCCACTTAATCACTGGGTAACGGGGAACTCCTTATTGGGGGGGGGGGGGGGGGAAA